>ENA-UOXR01001416-UOXR01001416.1-bioreactor-metagenome-genome-assembly--contig:-NODE-1416-length-25361-cov-6.268592_pt1 | contig 25361 bp, 20 predicted proteins | sample MGYA00238164_ERZ764825 | MGnify/ENA primary metagenome ERZ764825 (study PRJEB28920, sample SAMN05720171) | bioreactor metagenome | isolation source: Anaerobic biogas reactor | place: USA:Washington...
ACGGCAACACGTTCCTGGGCCACTACCTGTTCGGCATCTGCGCGGCGCGGGTGGACTCCACCATCGTGAACGGCAAGGTGCTGATGCAGGGTGGCCAATTGAAGGGCCTCGACGAAAAGAAGATCTGCGCCGAGTCCCGCAAGCAGGCGGCTGACTTCTGGAAGCGGTTCTGATCGAACCTCCCCTTCCCGACAGGGCGGAACGGCGCGCGCCGTTCCGCCTTTTCTATTCTCAGCGGCCGGAAGGGCCTGAAACAACCATTCTCATTGTTTGCAAACAATAAGAATAATCCTGGCCGCCTGCTCCCTGCGCAGACTACATGGACTTACGAAGCAGGTGGATCAGGGTGCGGGCCAGCGGGTGGAGGGGGCAGGACAGGACCCAGTCAGGATGCCTTCGGATGATCATTCCGCTTTGTTCCAGGACATGCAAATGCGAGAGGAGGGAGGGTGTAGGCATCCGCAGGGAGAGTTGCAGTGCAGGGGTCGATTGGGGGGATTCCAGCAGGGCTTGGACGATGGCAATACGGCGCGGATGAGCCAGTCCGTTGGCCAGTCGGCACATGTCCATGTCCTGACGCGCAGGCAGCGTGTGTAAAGCGGTTTGAATGGCCTTGAGCAGAGGGGCAGCCGACGACACCTGAGGATCAGGATCCAGCCGGTAGATTAATGAACGGCCTTGGCGTTGGGATTTCAAAAGGCCGCGGGATTGAATGCGCCGGAGTTCCTGGCTGGCGCAGGCTCGTTTGATCCCCACGGCGTCGCCCAGTTCGCTGACATTGCTGCCGGGGTGATCATGCAGTTGGCGCAGCAGTTGGACCCGTTTGCGCCCAGCCAGCATTTTACAGGTTCGCCAAAGTGTCGGGTTCAAGGATTTCATATTCGACCTCACTGCGAAGTTATACGTCAGGGAGGACAACATGGCAATCATTGTTTGCAAACAATCATTGTTTGCAAACAATGAAATAGGCGGAGTAGACAGCGTCAACCGTGCCGTGCTAGATTGCCGGTTCAAGCAAAGGACGCGCCATGAACGAATTGGGATTGAATTTCTTGAGGTGGATGCAGGAGCACCGCACACCGGGGGGCGAGGAATTCTTTCTGCGGGTGACGGAATGGGGGGAGGGCTTCTGGCTGATGGCGGTGCTGGGGGTGCTGTTCTGGGTGTTCGGGGGGGGCGTGGCGTACCGGGCGGGGCTGGCGCTGATGGCGGGGGACCTGCTGTCGAGCGTGGTGAAGAACGCCTGCTGCATCCCCCGCCCGTGGCTGCGCGATCCGCTGATCCTGCCGGTGGGCGATGCGCAGTGGGGGGCGTTCGGTTATTCGTTTCCCAGCGGGCATGCGTCGAGTTCGGCGCTGCTGTGGGGCGGGATCGCCGCGGCGGCGCGGCGGGGATGGCTGTGGATTCCGGTCCTGGCCTGGATCGGGCTGACGGGGGTTTCCCGGGTCTATTTGGGCGTGCATACGCCGGTGGATGTGGCGGGGTCGTGGCTGCTGGCGGTGCCGGTGGTGTGGGGGGCGTGCCGGGCGGTCCGCCGGACGGAGCAGGCGCCTGCACAGGCGTGGATCGTGCTGGGGGGGGCGGCGCTGCTGGCGGTGGCCGGGATGGCGTTCATGCGCTGGCGTCCGATCCCGGAGGGGGCGGACCTGTTCCGGTTCGGGCGCGACACGTACCGGGCAGCGGCGGCGCTGCTGTCGTTCGCGGCGGCCTGGCATCTCGAACGGACCTATGTGCGCTTTGATCCGGCCCGGCTGGGCGCCTACCGGATCGTGGCGGTGGCGGTGGGCGTGCTGGTGCTGTCGCTGATGATGGGGAATCTGCGGCGGCTGACGGCGCCGTGGCTGGGGGAGAACGGTGCCATGTACGCGCTGGCCGCGGCATGCCCGATGTGGATATTTGTCGTCTGGCCCTTCCTGCTGAAGGGGCTGGAAAAGCCGGCGCCGCGGTGAGTCCGGTCCCGGGCGCTTTGCGGGGGCGGGCCGGATGGGACGGGGATTGACAAGCCCGGGGACAAACCCGAGGATGCGATGCATGTTGGGATGGGTGCGTGACATAGCCAATCGGCGCGAGCTGGTGTGGATTCTGATCGAGCGGAACCTCAAAATCCGTTATAAAAGTTCCTTTCTCGGCTTTTTCTGGTCGCTGCTGAGTCCGTTGTTCCTGATTTTCATCTACAGCCTGTTTCTGGGGGTGCTGAAGTTTCCGATCCATCTGCCGACGCTGGTGACGGGGATCATCGCGTGGCAGTTTCTGGCGATGTGCATGGGGGATTCGCTGTACAGCATCGTGGGCAACGCGAACCTGGTGACAAAGGCGGCCTTTCCGCGGATGATCCTGCCGCTGTCCATGGTGGGGGCCAACGCGCTCAACTTCCTGTTTTCGTTCGTGGTGCTGTCGGTGTATCTGGTATTCGCGGGAGCGTCGTTCGGGGGGGCGGGGTGGCTGCCGCTGATCATGCTGACGCAGGCGGCGCTGTGCCTGGGGATGGCGATGATCGTGGGATCGGCGAATGTATTCTTCCGCGACACGGAGCACGTGATGTCGGTGATCATGCTGGCGTGGTTTTTCCTGTCGCCGGTGATCTACGAGCCGGAGATGATCATGGAGGGGTTTCCCCGGTGGGTGCAGGTGGCGTTTTACCTGAATCCGATGAGCGGGATTCTGACGGCGTACCGGGCGGCGCTGCTGACGCCGCCGGCGGTGGACGGCGGTCTGGTGGCGATGTCGTTCGGGGTGGCGTGGGCGGTGTTCGGGGCGGGGCTGCTGGTGTTCCGGGCGGCGGAGCCGCGGTTTGGAGACGAGCTGTGAGCGGGCCGGAATCCAGCGGGCCGGCGATTGTCGTCGAGCGGATGGGCAAGCGCTTCCGGCTGCAGCGGTCGGGGACGCGGACGATCAAGTCGGCCATGCTGGACCTGATGCGGAACCGGGGAGCGGGCAAGAACGCCTTCTGGGCGCTGCAGGACATGAATTTCGTCGTGAACCGCGGGGAGACGCTGGGGATCGTGGGGGCGAACGGGGCGGGCAAGAGCACGCTGCTGTCGCTGCTGGCGGGGACGAAGGTGCCGACGACCGGGAGCATCCGGACCACGGGGACGATTTCCTCGCTGCTGGAACTGGGGGCGGGGTTCCATCCGGACCTGACGGGGCGGGAGAATGTTTTCCTGGCGGGGGCGATCATGGGGCTGTCGCGCCGCCAGATGAGGGAGCGGTTCGACGCGATCGTGGACTTCGCGGGCATGCGGGATTTCATTGACCAGCCGGTGAAACACTATTCGTCGGGGATGTACGTCCGGCTGGGTTTTTCGGTGGCGGTGGAGGTGGATCCCGACATCCTGCTGATTGACGAAGTGCTGGCGGTGGGGGACGAGAACTTCCAGAAGAAGTGCCTGCAGAAGATCGACGCCTTCCGGCGGGCGGGCAAGACGATGCTGATCATTTCGCACGATTTGTCCACCATCCAGACCATCAGCGACCGGATTCTGTTCCTGGACCAGGGGCGGATCGAGGGGATCGGGGATCCGCGGGAAGTGATCGGGCGGTACCGGGCTCTGGCGCGTTCGCGGCAGACCGGCGGCTACGAGCGCGAATGGGGCACGGGGGAGGCGCGCATCGAGGGGGTGACGTTCGAGGATGAAAGCGGCCGGGAGACAGACCTGTTCGAGTCGGGCGGGACGGTGCGCTGCCGGATCCGCTACCGGGCGGAGCGCCGCATCGAGGAGCCGGTGTTCGGCTTTGGGCTGTCGGACGCCAATGCGCGGCTGATTTTCGGGAGCAACATGCAGATCGAGGGGTTCCGGCTGCCGGCCATCGAAGGGGAGGGCGAGGTGGTGCTGGATCTCGGCGGGCTGCCGGTGGCGGCCGGGCACTACCTGTTTTCGTTTTCGCTGCATTCGTCGGACCACCGGACCAACTACCACCGGCTGGACCACTGCTTCGCCATCACGGTGACGAGCGACAGCCGGTTTGAGGGGGTGTGCCGGATCCCCTGCGCGTGGTCGGCCCCCGGGCCGGCTTGACGGGGCGGGGCCGGGGGGGGTATGGTGGCGCGCTGTTTCATCCAGGTGGATGGCATCCATATATTGATTGAAGGGAAACCGCTTTTATGAAGGTCACCGTAGATACCACAGGCCCCTGCCGCAAGAAGCTCCAGGTGGAGTTCGATGCCGGGGAGATTCAGACGGAATACGACGAATCGCTGGCGGTCTATGCCAAGCACGGGCGCGTCAAGGGATTCCGTCCGGGCCGCGCGCCGCTGGAGATGATTCGCCGTCAGTATGACAAGCAGATTCTGGAAGGGCTGCGGGAGCATCTGCTGGCGAAAGGCTACCAGCAGGCCATGAAAGAGCACGGGTTCGAGCCGATCGCGGAAATGAACCTCGAGGAATCGGAGCTGAAGGCGGGGCAGCCGTTTTCGTATTCGGTGACGCTGGACGTGGCGCCGCAGTTTGATCTGCCGGCCTACAAGGGGCTGGAAGTGGATACGCGCAAGGTGGAGATCGCGGACGAGGCGGTGACGGAGGCCGTGGACCGCTATCTGGAAGGCACGGGCAAGTACGAAGACGTGACCGAGCCGCGCCCGGTGCAGGCGAACGACATGGTGGCGGTGGACTACGACGCCACGGTGGACGGCCGGCCCATGGCGGAGGTGTCCGGGAAGGCCAAGGATCTGGCGGCCGGCCGCGATTTCTGGGTGATTGCCAGCGAGGAATATTCCTTTCTGCCGGGGTTCGGACCGCAGCTGGCAGGCCTGAAGCCGGGGGAATCCAAAGAGATTTCGGTGGCGTTTGACGAGCAGTCGCCGATCGAGGATCTGCGGGGCCGGACCGGGGTGTTCCACGCCACGGTGAAGAAGATCCGGGCGCGGAAAAAGCCGGCGCTGGACGAGGCGCTGTTCCAGTCGCTGGGCGTGAAGGACGAGGCGGAGCTGCGCGAGACGTTCCGCCGGATGCTGGCGCGCGAGGCGGATTCGCAGGAGCGCGCCCGCCGCCGCAACCAGGTGCTGGATACTCTGATGAAAACCGCGGCTGTGGACGTGCCGGAGAGCGAGGCGCGCACCGAGACCAATCACATCGTGTACGAGATGGTGAACGAGAACGTCCGCCGCGGCGTGCCGGAGAAGGAAATCCGCGACAACATCGGCAAGATCACGGAATCGGCCCAGGCGGCGGCCGCGGACCGCGTCAAGCTGCGCTATCTGCTGCGGCGGATCGCCCGCGAGGAGAAGATTGCGGTGACCGACGCGGAGGTGACGTCGCTGATGGCGGCGCAGGCGATGCGGTCGGGGCATCGGACGGCGAAGGAATGGCTGCAGGCGGCCAAGCTCAAGGAGAAGGACGTGCGCAAGGGCCTGCGGGAAGACCTGCTGACGACCAAGACGATCGATTTCCTGCTGGAGAGCGCCACGCTGACGGGCGAAGGCGCGGCGGCGCTGCGGCAGGACCCGGACAAGGAGGCGAAGGCATGAAGAAAAGCGGCGGCGAACAATCCTATCTGATTCCGATCGTGGTGGAGCAGACGGGCCGCGGCGAGCGGTCCTATGACATCTATTCGCGCCTGCTGAAGGAGCGGATCATCTTCATCGGTTCGGAGGTCACGGACGATCTGGCGAACCTGGTGGTGGCGCAGCTGCTGTTTCTGCAGAGCGAGGATGCCACCAAGGACGTCAGCGTGTACATCAATTCGCCGGGCGGGTCGGTGACGGCGGGGCTGGCGATCTACGACACGATGCAGTTTCTGAAGTGCGACGTGGTGACCTACTGCGTCGGGCAGGCGGCGAGCATGGGCGCGGTGTTGCTGGCGGCGGGCGCCAAAGGCAAGCGCCACGCGCTGCCCGGCGCGCGCATCATGATCCACCAGCCGTGGGGCGGGGCCCAGGGCGCGGCCAGCGACATCCACATCCAGTCGCAGGAAATCCTGCGCCTGAAGGACTATCTCAACGGCATCCTCGCCCGGCACACCGGCAAGCCCGTCAAGACCGTGGCCAAGGACACGGACCGCGATTTCTTCATGTCCGCGGAGGAAGCGGTGAAGTACGGGCTGGTGGACGACGTGCTGGGCGCGGCCCCTTCGAAGGTGTAGCGCCATGGCCGGCAAAAAAAACCATTCGGCCGAGCCCCGCTGCTCGTTCTGCGGCCGGCCGCGCTCGGCGGTCAAGACGCTGATTGCGGGACCCGACGGTCTGAGCATCTGCGACGAGTGCGTGGACATCTGCACCACGGTGCTGCAGCATCCGGACTCCTCCCGGCGCGGGGGCAAGGCCGGTGCCCCGGCGTCGCGCCGCCTGGCCGTGCCCCGGCCCCATGAGATCAAGGCCCGGCTGGACGAGTTCGTGGTCGGCCAGGAGCGGGTCAAGAAGGTCCTGGCCGTGGCGGTCCACAACCACTACAAGCGCGTCAAGTCGCGCCTGGACGGGGACCGGGACGACGACGGGGTGGAGATCGACAAGAGCAACATCCTGATGATCGGTCCGACGGGCAGCGGCAAGACGCTGCTGGCGCGGACGCTGGCGCGGGTGCTGGACGTGCCGTTCAGCATTTCCGACGCCACGACCATCACCGAGGCCGGCTACGTGGGCGAGGACGTGGAAAACATCCTGCTGCGCCTGATCCGGGCGGCGGACGGCGACATCGCCCGCGCCGAGCTGGGCATTGTGTACATTGACGAGATCGACAAGGTGGCGCGGCGGATGGAAAACGTATCCATCACGCGCGACGTGTCGGGCGAGGGCGTCCAGCAGGGGCTGCTGAAGATCCTGGAGGGGACGGTGGCCAGCGTGCCGCCGCAGGGCGGGCGCAAGCATCCCCAGCAGGAGATGATTCAGATCAACACCGAAAACATCCTGTTCATCTGCGGCGGGGCGTTTGTCGGCATTGACGACATCATCAAGCGCCGTCTGGGCAAGGGGGTGATCGGGTTCGAACACGAGAACCGCGTCCGCGCCTCAGGCGTGCACCCCGTGATGCCCCCGGTGGAGCCGGAGGACCTGATCAAGTTCGGCATGATTCCCGAATTCATCGGGCGCCTGCCGATGGTGGCCGTGCTGGAATCGCTGACCGAAGACGACCTGGTGCACATTCTGACCGAGCCGAAGAACGCGATGATCCGCCAGTACCAGAAGCTGCTGAAGATGGAAGACGTGGACCTGCAGTTCACGGCGGCGGCGCTGCGCGAACTGGCCCGCGAGGCGCTGCGGCGCAGCACCGGGGCTCGGGGCCTCCGGTCGCTGCTCGAAAACCTGATGCTGGACGTGATGTACGAGGCGCCCCGGCGCAAAAAGGCGGGCCGCTACGTCATTACGGACGACGTGGTCCGCGGCCACGCCAGCGCGCTGGACGCCGAAGAAAAGATCGCGCCGCCCCCGCCGGCGGAGAAACCCCTGGACGCGGCGGGATGAACGGTTGGCCTGCTCTCCCGCATCGCCTTCGCCGCCTGCGCGGACGGCTGGCCGCGGGAGCGCTGGGCCTGGCTCTGACGGCGGTGTCCGCCCCGGCGCGGCAGGTGGCGGTGACGATCCTGAACACCACGGACCTGCATGGGTCGATCCGCCGCACGCCCGGAACCTACGTGGACCACAACGAGGGGTCCCTCCTGCAATGCGCCACGATCATCCGGGGGATTCGCGCGGAAAACCCGAACACGCTGCTGGTGGACTGCGGGGATGTGTTCCAGGGCACGGCGGAGAGCTTTTTGTCGAAAGGGGGCGCCATGGCGCGGGCCATGAACGCCCTGGGGTACGACGCGTGGGCGGTGGGCAACCACGAATTCGACTGGGGCGTGGAGGTGCTGGGGGGGCTGCTGGAGCAGATGCAGGCGCCGCCGCTGGCGGCGAATCTGCGGGCAGACGACCGGGCGCCGGCGGGATTTTCGCGCATCCGGCCCTATGTCATCCGGGAGGTGGACGGGATCAAGGTGGCCATTGTGGGGCTGACCACGCCCAACCTGCCCAACTGGTTCCGCGGCCTGGAAGAGGCCGGCCTGCAAACCATGAAATCGCGGCGGGCGCTGGAGCAGGTCCTGCCGCTGGTCCGGCGCGAGCGCCCGCACATCCTGATCCTGCTGGTGCACCAGGGGCTGCTGTCGCGCGACGACGACGCCAACGAAATCAACGCCATCTGCCGGCGCTTTGCGGAGTTCGACGTGGTCCTGGGCGGACATCTGCACTGGGTGCTGGCGGGCGCGCGCATCGGGCGGACCGATTACGCCCAGGCGGGGTCGGGCGGCGGCGGCGTGATGCGGATCGACCTGGTGTACGACACCGTCGAGGGGGCGGTTGTGCACAAGACGTTCGATTACCTGCCGGTGTGGGAGGAAACCCCCGAAGATCCGGAGCTGGCGGCGGAAGTGGCCGGCGATCTGGCGGCGGCCGACGAGTGGATGGGAACGGTGCTCGGCCGCACCGCCGGGGACCTCGGCTGTTCGCTGGCGGGGGCGGGGCTGTGTCCGGTGCAGCAGCTGCTGTGCGCGGCCATCGCCGAGTCCACCGGCGCGGACGTGGTGCTGCACGGCGTGCTGTCGTCGCAATCCATTTTGGCAGGCGACATCCGCGTGGCGGATGTCTGGCGGGTGGTGCCCTATGAAAACACGATCGGGTGCGCCTGGCTGACGGCGGCGGAAATCCGGGAGATCATGGAAGAGGCGACGGCATATCTCGGGACCGACCGGTACTTCGGGGCCTGGGGGTTGCAATACGAACTGCATCCCGACGCGCCGCCGGGACGCCGCATCCGCGGCCTTCGCGCGGCGGACGGCGGCGTGATCCACCCCAGAACGCGGCTGAAGGTGGCCCTGAACAGCTATCATCTGGCGGGCGGCGGCGGACGTTTTCCCGAGCTGACGCGCGTGGTCAACCGGCCCCAGTCCCGGCTGCAGCACGGGGAGATCAACACCCGGCAAATGGTGATGGACTACATCCGGAAGCATCCGGAACTGACGCTGGCCCCCGGAACGAATGCGGTGGTGGTGCGCAATCGAGAAGCGCGCCGGTCCCGGAATTAGGCGCGGCTACATCTCCTTGTAGTCCGGTCCGACGCCGTGGCGCGGGGTTTCCCACAGGATGTTGTCGAAGGGGCATTTCAGCGTGCAGCAGCGGCACTGGATGCAGTTGTCGGCCCGGACCTGGATGGCCGGACGGCCCTCTGCGGCGGAATAGACGCCGGCCGGACAGAAGCGCAGGCAGGGCGCGCCGTAGAGGTCGAAACACCCGCGGCATTTCGCCGCATCCTTGATTTCGATATGTTCGGCGCCCTCCCGGCTGCGGAGGGCGGCCAGGAACAGGTCCGAGTCCAGGCCGAGATCGAGCGGTCCGTTGTCGGGGGCCGCCGCCACGGGGGGGCGCCCGCCAATCGGTTTCAGGCTGGCGCGTTCGTCGCGCTGGGGAATGCGGCCCCAGGGGATCCGTCCGCCGCTGAGCCAGGCGAGGCCGGCGCCGGCCATGCCAAAGGGCAGGCCGGCGCGGAAGGCGGCGCGGTAGTTCGGGGTGCGGCGCAGGCCTTCCAGCGACGGGATGTCGTCGTCGCGGACCGGGGCGCCGCGCAGGATGGCTTCGGCGGCGGCGCGACCGGATTCCACGGCCAAATGCAGTCCTTTCAGCTCCATGGTATCCACCAGCCCGGCCGTATCGCCGGCCAGAAGGACGCCGGGCGCCTGCAGGCGGAGGCGCGAATGCCAGCCGCCTTCCGGCACGAGCCGTGCGCCATAGCCGATGGTTTTGCCCCCGGCGATGTGGGCCTGCACCAGGGGATGCCGCTTCCAGGCGCGGAACAGTTCGTGCAGATGCGGGGCCGGATCGGCGCCGTCCAGGGCGATGGCCAGGCCCAGGGCCACCTGCGCGTCGTCCACATGATAGATGAACCCGCCGCCGTAGAGGCCCAGGCCGAGGGGAAAGCCGAAGGTATGCGCCACGGTGCCCGCGGAGCCGGGGCGGACCGGGATTTCGATCAGCTCCTTGAAGCCGAGGGCATGCGAAGGGCCGTTGGCCCCGCGCATCTCCGGGCGACGGGCGAGCAGCTCGCGGGTCAGCAGGCCGGCGGGTCCTTCGGCCAGCACGGTGACCGGCGCCAGGATCCGGTCGTCTTCGCAGCGAACGCCGGCGACGCGGTCGCCTTCCCACACCAGCGCGTCCGCGGTCTGGGAGGTCATGAGTTCCACCCCGAGATCCTCGGCGATTTTCGCCAGCGCGCGGCCCAGGGCCGAAACGGACACCAGCGGCAGGCCCTTCATGCGCATTTTGGGCGGAACAAACGGCAGGCGGAACGAGTGCCGCGGCGTCAGGGCATGGAAGGACTCGCGGCGGACCGCGGGGCCGAAGGGCAGGCCGGCATATTCGTCATCGGTCAGAATGGTTTTCAGCGCTTCGGGGCGCAGGACGGCGCCGGACAGCAGATGGCCGCCGGGATGGGCGGATTTTTCCAGCAGGAGGATCTGTTTTTCGCCGGCGGAGGCGCGGGCCAGGCGAATGGCGCAGGCCAGCCCGGCCAGTCCCGCGCCGACAATCAGGATGTCGGTCGTCAACTGGCTGTGTTCGGAGTCCATGAGCGGACTGACGGTAGCAAATCGGGGCGGGAATTCAAGCCCGGCAACCGGCGCCGGGGGAAAGCCGTTCTGTATACATATTGCAATAACTATACAGGGGCGTTGAGGAAGGCGTCAGCGGACGCGGTCGGATTCGATGAGGGTTTGAAGGTAGTGTTTCCGCCGCAGGCACGGGGGCGGTTGATCCAGCACCGGCCGGACGAAGCGCAGGGGCTGGAGGCGGGGGAGGCGTTCGCCAGGGATGGAAATTTTCCCGCCGAGAACCGCCTGGCCGCCCCGGATGGAAAGGGTGCGGGGCCGCCCGGGGGCGAGGGGGGCGGAAAAGGCATAGCGGCGGTTGCCGAGTTCGACGGAAAACTGCAACTCAAGAGGGGCGGGATGGCCGTCCATGCGGAACGTGAAGCGGGCGTTTTTCCCGTCGCGCCGGAAGCGCAGATGCAGGGCGGCGTGTTTTCCGAAGGGGAACCGGGCATCGAGTGCGTTCCATCCGGAAGGGATGTGGGGATTCAGGCGGAGGGTGCCGTCGAGGAGGCGGGGATGGAAGCCGGCGAAATCCTGGTGGGCGTTGCGGCAGAATTCGGCGGTGCTCCAGGCCTGGGCCCAGGTGCCGGAGAGGACGAGCCGGCCGCGGCGGCGCGGGATGGCTTCGATCAGTTCGCTCATGGAACCGCGGCAGCCCAGATCCAGGATCTGCCGGGCGAGGTGGCCGGCGAGCCGGGCGGCGAGTTCGGTCTGGCGCCGCTGGCAGAGGGCAGTGACGGTGAAGCCGGCGTTCCAGCCCCAGACGGTGCCGTTGTGATAGGCGGCGTCGAAGTGGTGCCAGGCATCGTTGTGGTGGCAGGGGTGGAACCAGGGATCGCGGGGGCTGAGGGATGCGATGCCGTGGGGGAACAGCAGCTCGGAGACGGCGTTGGCGACGACGCGGTCGGCCCGGTCGTCATCGAGCAGGGGCTCGATCATGGGAATGGAGAGGACCATGAGCTGGTTGGGGCGGACTTTTTCGTCGCGGCGGTTGTCGGCCTGGATGCGGTCGGCGAGGCGGCGGGTTTTCGGATTCCAGAAGCGCCGTGTAAAATTCGCGCGCAGCCGGTCGGCGATGGCGCGCCAGCGCCGGGCGGAGCCGGAATCGCCGGCGTGCCGGGCCAGGCGTTCGCCGACGAGCAGGGCGTTGTGCCAGAGCGCCTGGATATCGTTGGCGCGGTTGCCGCGGGGGGACCACGGCCGGTTCCCTTCGATGCGGGCATCCATCCAGGTGTCGGCGTCGTCGTGGGTCAGGAAGCCTTCGGCATCGGTTTCGCGCTCGAGGGCGCTGTCGAGGGCGAGCCGGATTTGCGGATAGGTCTGGCGGGCAAGGGAAAGGTCGCCGGTGGTCTGGAGGTATTCGTACAGTTCGCGGATGAGCCAGGGGGTGCCGTCGGCGGTGTTGTAGATGATGTCGGTGGCGCTGCAGACGCGGTTGGGAATGCGCCCGTACGTCGGGGAGGCGGGATCGGTGTCCTGCCAGCGCAGGAAGTTGAGAATGACATCGCGGGCGTCGTCGAAGAGGCCGGAGACCAGGAGGGTGCCGGGGACGGCGATGAAGGTGTCGCGGCCCCAGTTGTGCTTGAACCACGGCAGGCCGGCCCAGATGCCCTTGCCGAACTCCTCGGTGACGAGAAAGACGCTGGAGAGCTTGGCCCAGGCGACGGCGCGGTCGTAATCGGCATCATCGGTGGCGATCTGGCTGCGGGAGAGGAGACCGGCGATGTCGCGGGCGTGGGCGGCGAGGGCGTTTTCGTCGCGCAGGCGGCGGGCCTTGGCGAGCGCACGGGCGGGGGAGGAATCGAAGGCGAGATAGAGAACGAGGTGGCGGGCCGCGCAGCGAGATCGGAAGGCCAGGGACGGCTGGCCGTTGACGGGGGCGGCGGATTCGGGACGGACGGCGAGAGAGGCGGCGATGCCGGCCTTCAGGGCATGGCCGGGGAAGGTGGCGAGAAAATCGGCGCCGCGGGCTTCGAGGCGGGGCGTGCCGGCGCCGGCATCGAACAGGAGTTCGGCGCCGATTCGGGCGCGGCGGGGGGACTGGACGCGGACGGCGACGGCGCGGCGGCGGTGGAGGATGGAGATTTCGTCAACGGCGGTGGGGTGGAAATGGCGGATGGCGTGGGGGAGGATATCGGCGCGGAGGGCGGTGTCGTGCGGCAGGCGCCGCGTTCCGTCGTGAACGGCGATGTCGCGGAAGAGGGGCTGGCCGTCGAGCCAGTAGCCGGAGCCCCGGGCGGTGGAATGGGTGAAGCCTTCGAAGTAGCCTTCGACATTGTCGCCGTAGAAGAACTGGGCGGATTCCCTGGCGGGGATGCGGATGGCCATGGATTCAAGTTTGCGCAGCGTCGGGTTCATAGAAAGCGGCGGATTGGGTGGGTTTGTACCATGTCGGCGCCAAGGGAACAAGGTCGGGGCGGAAGAGGGGGAAACAAGCGCGATCAGGGATGGAGTTTGGTGCGCCGCAGGCGGGGAAGCGTGTTTTCTGCCCAACAGAGGGTTTCACGAGCGAGAGCAACCGCCTTTTGCCAATCCCGGCGGGTTACGGGGATTCCTTGACCGGGATACCGATATTGAACAGCAAATTTGGTCAACGTGGGAAGCGTACTGATGGCCAGGGGAACCACCGTGGTTGCCGGAAGATTGTCCATCAAGAAGGCCAGATCGTGGGTTCGGGGAATATCCTGGTCAAGCGCCGAAAAGATGGCTTTAAGAGATTTTTCGGCAGCTTGCTGGGCATGGAAGCACAGGTGGGCATAGCGGATGGCCGGCGTCTTGGCTATGGAGGCTAACGCCAGATCTCCTCTTGCGTCACGGAGCCATTCGGCTGGCACGTTAGCGGGCATAGATCTCGCGGCCTTCTTTCAAGGCGGAAGCGAATACGGAATCGCGTCGGTGACGGTGTCTGGCAAGCATGGAAGGCGTAGCGACGAGGAAGTCGCATGGCATGGGCTTGCGCCGGACGCCCAGATTAAGGCGGTCCGCAACGGCCGCCGGATGTTCGCGGTCGGGGACAACCACCAGAAAATCCAGATCGCGAACGGGTTTGTTCCCGCCGCGAATCGCCGAACCGAACAGGAGCACTCGCAGAGGTGCCGCCTGGGCGATGATGCCTGGCAGAACTGCGTGTACGGCGTTCTGGATTTGCCGACTGCTCATGGAGGCAATTTAACCGTCGCAGGGGGGCAATGCAATTCGGATCGTTTGCCCTGTCGGCAGCCGTGGGCGAAACCCACGGCGGCCAGGTTGTGGAAGAGGACGACATGAGCGTCCTGGAGCAGTGCGCTGCGGGCCGTCTCGGCAAGGGCGTGATTGAAACTGCCGGGGCCGGGGGAATTCAGGATGACGAGGATGTTCATGGCGGATCGGGGCGGGCGGTTCGGGGCGGGAGGACGGAGGGGAGGAGAAGAAGGGCGAGCACGCTGACGCCGCCCACGAGGTAGCCGTAGGCCTGGGTGAACACATGGTGGGAAATGCTGGTGGCCTTGGCCATCTCGGCGGGGAAGCCCAGCAGCATGAAGACGCCGGCCCAGGCGCCCTGGTAGGCGCCGAAGCCGGCGATGCCGGACACGGGCAGGCTGGCGGCCATCTCGGCGGCGCACAGTCCGAGAAACACCTTGGGAAACGGCAGGGTGGCCAGGGTGTAGCCCTGCGGCCGGAGCATGGCGAGCAGCAGGACATAGAGCGCGGAATATTTCAGCAGGCGCACGCCGAGGGAAAGGCCGAACAGGGGGGCGGCGATGCGCCGGGCGCGGGCGCGGCGGATCTGCCGGTGGGTGGCGGCCAGGAAGTGGCGGGCCCAGCGGCGGAAACGCGCGGTTCGGCCGGGGCCGGGGGGGCAGAGCCGGAAGCCCAGGCGCAGCGTGGCGGGCAGGAGGCGCAGGGCCAGCAGGGCCAGCCCCAGCAGTCCCGCCCCGGCGCCGGCCAGCACCCAGGGGGAGAACGGGATTCCGGTTCCGGCCAGGAGCAGGGCCGCGGCCAGCAGGGGGGCCAGGGCCATCAGATCGAACAGAAACGCCAGCGCGAAACTGGCGGTGGCCGCGCCCAGTTCCACGCCCAGTTTGACCCGGAGCAGATAGATATAGACCAGTTCGCCGGTGCGGGCCGGGAGCAGATCCACGCACAATCCGCGGACCAGCACGACCAGGAACAGGCGGAAAAAGCCGGGCGTTTGGCCGACCGACTTCAGCACGACCCGGTAGCGCAGGGTGCGCACCACCTGCATGGAAATCGAGAGGACGAAAAAGAGGCCGAGAAGGGGAAGATGGATGGACAGAATCAGATCGGCCACCTGCCGCCAGGTGACGTGCGCGAGCAGCCAGCTGAATACGCCGGTTGCCAGCAACAGGCTGGATGCGATATACAGAAACGACTTCAGGCGGTGGTGGGCAGCCATGCACATGATCTACCATGCCGGGAGGGGAAAGACGATGAGATATTCCGGATTTCAGCGGTTTGGGATGGCCTGTCTGACGGCGGCGGCGCTGGCGGGCTGCGGATCGTCGGAAGCGCGCCGGGAAGCGCCCGGGGCGCTGCCGCTGGAGACCCCGCCCGGCCTGGCCGGCGCCCGGTTGGTCTATCAGCGCCCAGACGGCCTGTACCTGCGCGTGCTGGGGAAGGGCCGGCCCCGGCGGCTGGCGTCCGAGGGAACCTGGCCGCGCTGGGCGCCGGACGGCCGGTCCATTGTCTTTCTGCGCGGAAACCGGATCATGCGGCTGGACCTGGAGTCGGGCGCGGAAGTCACGGTGGCGGAGATGAAGAATCCGCGAACGCTGGCGGTTCATCCCGACGGACGGCAGGTGCTGGTGGCGGATGGACAGACGGTGAAGGCCGTTGCGCTGGCGGATGGCCAAACCACCACGGTGCACAGCGGCGTCGTTTTCCATGAACTGGATGTGGCGGCTGGCGGCGGGTTCTGGGTGGGCACGGTCAAATCGCTGGGCTGGCGCGTCCGGAGGGTGGATTGGCCGTCGGGGAAATCCACCGACCTGGCCCGGGGATGTTCCGCCAGCCTGTCGCCGGACGGACGGCTGGCGACCGTGAATCTGGACGGCCATGAGCAGCTGGCGCTGGTGGATGCCCGAACCGGACGGGAGCAGAAACGGCTGTCGTCGCCGGAGGGGCTGAAGCTGGACAACCAGAAATGGTCCAACCATCCCGACTGGATCGCCGGGATTGTCGAGGGGGCGGCGCAGGACATCCTTGTGCAGCGGGCGGGCGACGGCCGGGTATGGCGGGTCACGGACGAAGGGGATGCCGACCGTCCGGATCTGCGGGTGGAATAGGAAACGGAGATCCGCTCCCAACGGGGCGCGTTGAGGGGGGCGGGCGGTCAGGAGTCGAACAGAGACAGCTGATCCGTGTCCGCGATCCTGGGTTTGCGGGAGCGGGGCTGGGCGAGCTTGGGCTGGCCGGCGTCGCTGAGTTCCTGTTCTTCGAGGTTGGCGAGGATGTCCTTGGCGCGGGTGACGACTTCGAGGGGGAGGCCGGCGAGGCGGGCGACCTGGATGCCGTAGGACTTGTCGGCGGCGCCGGGGACGATTTTGCGCAGAAAGACGATGCGATCGTCCTTTTCGCTGACGAGGACATTGTAGTTTTTGACGCCGGAGAGGGTGAGGGCGATGTCGGTCAGTTCGTGGTAGTGGGTGGCGAACAGGGTCTTGGCCTTGACCTCGGCATGGTTGTGCAGGTATTCGGCGACGGACCAGGCGATGGAGATGCCGTCGAAGGTGGAGGTGCCGCGGCCGATTTCGTCGAGGACAATCAGGGAGCGGGGGGTGGCGTTGTTGAGAATGTTGGCGGTTTCCTGCATTTCGACCATGAAGGTGGAGCGGCCGCGGGCGATGTCGTCGCCGGCGCCGACGCGGGTGAACACGCGGTCCACCACGCCGATTTCGGCTTCGGCGGCGGGAACAAAACAGCCCATCTGGGCCATGATGACGATGAGGGCGACCTGGCGGATATAAGTGGATTTGCCGGCCATGTTGGGGCCGGTGATGATCAGGAGCTGGTTGCCGTCGGTGTCGAGGCGGGTGTCGTTGGGAACGAAGCGGCCGGATTCGGGGAGGAGTTCGACGACGGGATGGCGGCCGTCGCGGATGGAGAGGGCGCCGTCGGCGGTCATGGCGGGGCGGACATAGCGGCAGGCCAGGGCGCGTTCGGCGAACGTGGCCAGCACATCGATTTCCGCGACGGCGGCGGCGGTCTGCTGGAGGACGGCGGTATGGGTGATGACCTCTTCGCGCAGTTCCAGGAACAGCTCGTATTCGAGGGCGATGGACTTGTCTTCGGCCCCGAGGATCTTGTGCTCGCAATCCTTGAGCTCGGGGGTGATGAAGCGCTCGCCGTTGACGACGGTCTGCTTGCGGATGTAGTCGTCGGGGACCTGGGCGAGGTTGGACTTGGTGACTTCGATGAAGTAGCCGAAGACCTTGTTGAAGCGGATCTTGAGGGACTTGATGCCGGTGCGTTCGATTTCGCGGGCCTGGAGTTCGGCGATCCATTGCTTGCCGTCGTGGGCGGCGGCGCGCAGTTCGTCGAGTCCGGCGTGGAAGCCTTTGCGGATGACGCCGCCTTCCCTGATGGCCATGGGGGGTTCGTCCACCAGGGCGCGGTCAATGCGGGCGACGAGGTCATCCTGCGGCTCGATGGCGGCGGCGAGTTCGCGGAGGCGGTCGGCAGACGGGGCGGCCAGGGCATCCTTGAGGGCCGGGAGGCGGGCGAGGGAGGCGCCGAGGGCGCGGACATCGCGGGCGTTGCCGGATCCGGAGGACAGACGGGAGAGGAGCCGTTCGAGGTCCTTGATCTCGGAGAGGATGCCGCGGAGGGTGTCGAGGTCGCGGCGGTTGTTCAAAAAGGATTCGACGGCGTCGTGCCGGGCGACGATGGCGGACAGATTCTGGAGGGGGCGGACGAGCCAGTCGCGGAGGAGGCGCGAGCCCATGGCGGTGCGCGTGGTGTCCAGCGCCTGCAGCAGGGTGGTGGGCGCATCGGAGCGGGACGAGCCTCGGGAAGCGATGAGATCGAGATTGGAGAGGGTGGATTCGTCGAGCATCATGGCATCGGCGGCGGCGCGGAAGCGGATGCGGCGGACATGGGCCGCGTTGCGGCGGAGGTCGCGGGTGACATAATAGAGCAGGGCGCCGGCGGCGGCCGCCGCTGCGGGGTGGCCTTCGCCGCCGAAGCCGTCGAGAGACTGCACGCCAAAGTGGCGGCACAGGCCGTCCACGGAGGTGGCCGGGTCGAAGATCCAGTCTTCGCGGGCGGTGACGGCATGGGCGCCGGCGGCCTGGAGAGCGTTCAGGAAGCGTTCGTCGGCATGAAGGGATTCGGAGAGGATGACTTCCGGGGGGGCGTAGCGGGCGAGATCGTCGAACAGCGCGTCGGCATCGGCGGATTCCTCCATCCAGAAATCGCCGGTGGAGAGGTCGAGCATGGCCAGGCCGAAGATGGAGCCGAGCCGGTGGAGGCCGGCGAGATAATTGGGGCGGGCGGCATCGAGGACGGAGTCGGTCAGGACGGTGCCGGGGGTGACGATGCCGGTGACCTCGCGCTTGACGATGCCCTTGGCGAGGGCGGGATCTTCCATCTGGTCGCAGAGGGCGACTTTTTTGCCGGCGCGCAGGAGCTTGGCAAGATAGAGGTCGGCGGCGTGGTAGGGGATGCCGCACATGGGGGTGCCCTGGCGCTTGGTCAGGGCGATGCCGAGGATGTCCGAGGCGATGACAGCGTCTTCGAAAAACATTTCATAGAAGTCGCCGAGCCGGAAAAAGAGGATGGTGCCGGGGTCGATTTCCGCCTTGGCGCGGCGGTACTGCGCCATCATGGGGGTTGTCTTGCTCTTGCTCATCCGTGCGGGCCAGTAGATCAAACCCGGGGGAGGGGTTCAATGCCGGTTTTGGGCGGCGGCGGCTTCGGCATCGGGGAGGCGGCTGTCGAGGAGTTTCTGTTCGAGGAGGGCGGCGAGAGGAAAGAGTTGCCTGTGATCGAATCGGATTTCCCTGCGCGGGTCTGATTCATCCATGCTGCGAGGGATGGGGGGCATCTGACAGCATTTTGACGGCATCGTGAAAACAGTTGCATGGGGCGGGGGAGTCCTGCTAGCTTCTCTGGCTGGCAGTAAGGAGTTATGTGGCCCTATGGCGAAGGAAAGCGATCTGATTACGGTATCCGGCGAGGTGGTGAAAGTGCTGCCGGCGACGATGTACCGCGTGCGGCTGTCGAACGGGCACGAAATCCTGGGGCATATTTCGGGGAAGATGCGGCGGCATTTCATCAAGATCACGACCGGGGACAAGGTCACGGTGGAGATCAGTCCGCATGACCTGACCAAGGGGCGGATCACGTTCCGCGAAAAAACCTGAGACGGTTCACCGAATCGTGAACGGGAAGAAAGCGAAGCCTTCAGGCTTCGCTTTTTCGCATGCCGGGGGGATGGGGAGTTACGGGGGGAGGGTGACTCGGCCGCGGTAGAAGTGGAGGCCGGTGCCGGGAGGATTCCATTCCGGCTGCCAGGCGCCGCCGGTGCCGGGAGCGTTGGTGAGATTGGACCAGTCGGGGGCTTCGATGAACGCCGTGGCGTCGATCCAGTAGTGGCGTCCGGTGGACGTGGGCTCAAAGCCGATGACCAGCGAACCCACGGTGCCCGTTGCGCTCAGCGGATGCAGGAAACTGGCGGCGTTGGTCGGGTCGGTATCGGCGACATATTCCTGCCAGGTGAAACGGCCGTCTTCATCCACGTCGTTTGTGGCGGCGGCATCGAAATTGTTGGTCCAGCCGTGCTGCGCCAGCCACCACTGGGGAGTGGCGTTGGTGGCCAGCAGGGCGGTGAAGGTCGCCTGCACCGTTTGGGGGGCGTCCATGAGGAGGTCCAGGGGATTGTTTGTTCCGGAGGCGTCTCCAGTCCACTCCGCCAAACCGTAATACGCGTCGGGGAGGGCGGTGATCTGGGTGGAGACGCCGCCGGGCTGCCAGGAGTCCGGGACATTGACGGCGCCATGTTCGCCGGCTTCGGTATCGAGCCAGTAGTTGGTGGTCCACAGCCAGGTGAGTTCGGCGTGGTTGGTCAGGGTCATCGTGAAATTAGTGCCGGAGCCGGACAGCGGTTCGTTGCCCGTCAGGACCCAGCCGGTGCAGACGAGCTGGGTGCCGTTGGAGGGCGCCGGGACGGATATGGAGTTGGTCAGGACGGTGCCGGGCGGATGGATGAAAACCCCGGCAGGCGGGGAGCCGCTGCCGTGGGCGGAGGAGACGCTCAGCACGAGCGAGGTGTTGGCAACAACCACGGGGAGAGACAGGCGGGACGCGGCGGCGACGGCGGAGCCGTCGCGGGCGATGACATCCAGCGTGTGGATGCCGTCGTCGAGGGGAACCGTGTCGAGAGAGGTGGCGGCCTCCAGATCTCCGCTGCCGGGGGTGAGGTGGAACAGAATATTGGCGCGGGGGCGGACGTCATCGGGATTGTCGTCCATGAAGCCCGAGAAATTGAAGTTGGTTCTCAGCCCGTAGTTGGTGGTGACGGGCGTGACGGTGTAATCCACCCGGTTGGTGGCGCCCCGCGGGCCCGCGGCGCGGGCCAGGAGGGTTCCGTCATTCAGAACGTTGCCGATGCCGTTGGCCAGATAGGTGAAGCGGACGCCGCTGGAGGCCTTGAGAACGGGGTTGGTGTTGATGGCGAACTGGATCTGCTCGATCAGACTGGTGATGGTTTGCCCGGCGGTGGCGACGAACTGATTGGTGACGGCGACGCCGTTGGTCAGGGTGATCGCGAGGGTGATGGTGTCGCCGGCGTTGGCGACGTTGGTGGAAATTCCGTTGGTATGGGCGAAAAGAAAGAGGCGTTTGCGGGCGAAGTAGGTGCTGGGATGGAGATTGGTGGCGGCCAGGCCGGTGCCGAGGGTCAGAACGGAGGCGGATCCCGTGGAGGCAAAGGCGGAAACCGGGACATGGTCGCCGGCGAGATCGAAGTTTTTGTAGACCAGTTCGAGGCGGTCGCCCCACGCCCGGGCGGAGGCGACGCAGGCGGCGTCCGCATTGACGGCTTCCGCCAGGTTGGAGACGGCATCGCAGAGGGTGTCGCCCGGGCTGACGGCCACCGTGTTGGTGCGGTCGCCGACGACAACCGAGAGTTCATTGCCGGGGGTCGGGGCCAGGTTGGTCAGGGCGGCCTGCCAGCGTCCGTCAAGGTAAAGGTCGAGGGAGGCGGCCGGCCCCCCCTGGGGGTGCGCGCCGGCGGAGACCTGGACCGGGATGGCGCCGGTGACGATCTGCCAGGGAACGGGCGAGGTGACGGTGATCAGCGGGCCGGCGGCAAAGGGAGCGGCGAGGGGATCGCCGGCCATCAGACCCTGATAGGGGGCTTCGAGCGACATGGCGTAGGCTTCGCCGATGGTGAATCCGCGGGCGTACCAGAAGGCCATGAGGGGATCCGGATATTTTTCCAGGTAATTGCAGGGTTCGTCCACGGTGCCGTAGGAGGCGGTGGCGCCGATCTCCATCCAGTCCAGAACGGTGGATTGATTGTCGCAGGGATCCGGGATCATTCCCCCGCAGGAGGTCATGTGGTCGGCATACGCGCCCGGCAGCCAGATATTGTTGGTGCGGCAGATTGCCGGGATGTTTCCGAAGCCGTCGTGATAGCCCATGGCATTGGTGCTGCCGGACAGGTACTGGAGATAGGGGCCGAGCTTGCACTGTGGGACCAGCCCCGGCAGCGCGGTGAAGGCAAACTGCGTGTGGGCAAATCGCGCTTCCCGTACGCCGCGCCCGGCGCTGCCGAGGATATGCAGATTGAAGGACGCGGGGGGGAAGGTGGATTGGGCGGCGGCGCCGCGGTCCGCCACAGCTATTGCGGTGGTCAGGTTGGAAGCAATGAGGTGGAAGGCAATGAAGCCGTTGGTTTCATTCCAGCCGTCGGCGGAGCGGAAGGCGCGCTCGGCGCGATAGTAGTTGTTGGAGGTATAATCCGGCAGGTTGCAGCCGATGCCGCCTTCGTTGTAGCCGGGGGCATTCTGAAAGCCGTAGAACAGCGAGGCGCTGACGCCCTCCACGGTTTCCACCCGGGTGGGAAACGCTCCGCACAGCACGACAAAATCGATCTGGCTGTCGAGGTTTTCCGCGGCGATGTGGTTGGTGATGGGGGTTCGCAGCAAAGAGTGGAACTGGTTGGAACCGGCGGAAACCAGATTGGTGGCGATGCCGAGGGGGCAGATGTGGTGGGCAGGAATGCCGTGCTGCTCCGCGTAGTAGGTGCCGAGTTCCACCGAATCGAGCGAGTTGGTATTGACGACGACCAGGGTGCGGAAGGCGTTCGGGGAGCCGGCGTCAACGCCTGCCGCCAGCAGGAGGCTCGCCCCTGCCGCCAGTCGGAGGATGCTGCGGATTCGTTTCACGGGGTCACTTCTCTCTTCAAGATACCGTTCATGCCATCCCCGTCAATCCGGCAACAACATATGTCAAAAATAAAATGTCAGTGCCTGACACTGACAATTTGCTTGCGGGGGGAGCAAAGGAACCGCAGGATGACGGCATGGGCAGAAAACGGCGAGTCGAATACGAGGGGGCGATTTATCACGTGACCCAGCGGGGTACAGGCCGCGGATTGATTTTCATGGACGATGCAGACCGGCGGCGATTTATGGAGAACCTGGACCTGGCCGTGGAGCAGGATGGCGTTCGCCTCTATCTGTACTGCCTCATGTCCAACCATTTTCATTTGCTGGTGGAAACCCCGCGGGGCAATCTCAGCCGCTTCATGCATCGGTTGCAAACGGCCTATACGCTGTACTTCAATCTGCGGCACGACCGCACCGGGCATCTGATGCAGGGGCGGTACGGGGCGGTCCTGGTGAAGGGGGATCGCTATTTGCTGAATCTGTCTCGGTATATCCATCTGAATCCCGTGAAACGCGAGTTGACTCCGCAAGGTTCACATAGGCAGAGGCTGGCTTATCTGAGCGGATATCCCTGGAGCAGCTTTCGTGTTTATGCTGGCCTGGCTCCGGCGTCGGAGATGCTGGATGACAAGCCGCTCCTGGCCTTGATGGGGAAGAAACAATTGGCCCATCAGCGTGCCGCCTATCGTCGGTTTGTTGAGACCGGCCTTTCATGGTCTTGGTCCCGGCTGGAGCAGGAGAGTGGAGTGGGCCAACCACGCGACAAGGCTTCGGAACGGACTGCCAGGGAGGAGAAAACGATTCTCGGGAAGCGATCGGAGGCCGTGCGGCGGGTGGCGGCCTGTATCGAGCCGGAAGAAGTGGTTCACCGGGTGGCGCTGGCATTCGGGGTGGAGGAGGAGTCTCTTTTTCGGCGGGCCTATGGCGGAAACGCCCGGGCAGCGGCCGTATCCATGCTGATGCGGCACAGCCGCATGACGCAGCGCGCAGTGGCGGAGTTTCTGGGATTCGGAACGCCGGTCGCCGTGTGTCGCCAGGCGACACGCCTTCGGCAGAGAATGGCGGAGGATTCGGAACTCGATGCGGTTATAAAGCAGCTGTCGGCCGCATGGACCTCTGCGGGCTAGCCGCCTGAATTGTCAACATTGTCAGTGCCTGACACTGACAAGGAGGGGCAGGGGTGGGTTAGCGCTGGTTGAAGCGGATGCAGGTGAAGAGGTTTTCGATTTCGAGGGCGATGTTGATGTTCTGGACGACGAGGGCGGGGGCGGGCTTGAGCTGGACGGGGGAGAAATTGAGCACGCCCTGGATGCCGGCGGCGGCGAGCTGATCAAAGACCGCGGCGGCGGCGGATTCCGGCACGGCCAGGATGGCCACCTGGATGCCGTGCGCCCGCACAAAGGCGGGCAGTTGGCTGACCGGCAGAATGGGAATGGCGGCGTCGGGGTCCAGGCGGTCGGGTTTGTTGTCGAATCCGGCGACGATCTGGATGGATTCGGAGGAAAATCCGGGGTAGTGCATGAGGGCGGTGCCGATTTTGCCGCAGCCGACCAGGATGACGCGCTGCTGGGTGTCGGTGCCGAGAAGGGCGTCGAGGCCCTGCAGCAGGGCGTCAATGGGATAGCCCCCGCGCTTGTTGCCGACCGTCAGGCCGGCCAGCGAGATGTCCTTGCGCACCAGCGCGGCGGAAGTTCCGGCAGCTTCGCCCAGATTGTCGGAAAAGACCCGTGTCAGACCCAGAGACTTGAATTTTTGCAGGGCATTCTTATAGCGAACCAGGCGCTGAATCATGTCCTTTTGCATCATCATGTTCTTTAATTTCACGACAAATCCTTATAAATAAAATAATATGTTATGAACGAATCATAAAACGCAGAATTATGCAATTCAAGTGAAAACACGAATAAAATAACACTTGAATTAGGGAAAGCGTTTTCATAGCCTGTGAGCATTTACATCCCGATGGATGGAGGAACGAGATGGGCACGAAGGAACAGGTGAAGGAGCCGGCGGCGGCGGACGAAGTGTTGACGCCGGAGCTGGAGGCGTTCATCCGGAAATGGAAGAACGAGCCGGGCAATTTGATCATGGTGCTGCACAAGGTGCAGGAGCATTTCGGGTACGTGCCGCGGCCGGCGGCATTCCAGGTGGCGGATCAGCTGGGGATTCCGCTGGCGAAGGTGTACGGGGTGCTGACGTTCTACCATTTCTTCAAGCTGGAGAAGCCGGGGCGGTTCCGGATTTCCGTGTGCATGGGCACGGCGTGCTATCTGAAGGGGGCGGCGGACTTGCTGCAGGAGCTGGAGAACATTCTGGGGGTGGGGTTGGACACGGTGACGCCGGACGGGCTGTTTTCGGTGGAGGCGGTGCGGTGCCTGGGGTGCTGCGGGCTGGCGCCGGTGATGTCGGTGAACGGCACGATGCACGGGAACCTGAAGCGCGAGGACGTGGCGGGGATCGTGGCGCAGTACCAGGCGAAGGCGCGGGCGGAATAGCGGAAGCGAGGTGCGGGATGGCAAAGCTGGCGTTGGAGGATCTGAGGAAGCTGCGCGAGGCGCGCGCGGCGGAGTTTCACGTGCGCAAGGCGGACGTGCTGGAAGTGCAGATCATCGTGGGGATGGGCACGTGCGGGATCGCGGCGGGGGCGATCGACCTGCTGACGGTGTTTGCGGAGGAGCTGGTGAAGGCGGGGGTGCGGCGCGTGCGCATCCGGCACACGGGGTGCATGGGGCTGTGCCACAGCGAGCCGACGGTGGAGGTGCTGGCGCCGGGGATGCCGGCGGTGATTTACGGCAACGTGGATGCGGAGACGGCGCGCAAGATCGTGAACCAGCACATTGTCCGGAAGCTGCTGGTGGACGACCACATTTTCGACCGGCCGGCGGTGGACATCATTCACAAGTAGAGGAAGGACCGGGCGATGGCGATCAAGACCTACATTCTGGTGTGCGGGGGAACGGCCTGCGTGGCGACGCACAGCAACGAGCTGTACGAGGCGCTGGTGCAGGAGGTGGCGGCGCAGGGGGCGCAGGGGAAGGTGCAGGTGGTGCGGACGGGCTGCTTCGGCTTCTGCGCGAAGGGGCCGATCGTGAAGATCCTGCCCGACGAGACGTTCTACGTCAGCGTGCAGCCGTCGGACGCGCGGGAGATCGTGGCGGAACACGTGCTGAAGGGCCGTCCGGTGCAGCGGCTGCTGTACGAGAAGGGGCGGGACCGCTCGCTGATCCGGATGGAGGAGCTGTCGTTCTACCAGAAGCAGTACCGCATGGTGCTGCGCAACTGCGGGGTGATCGATCCGGAAAAGATCGACGAATACATCGCGCGGATGGGGTACGAGGCGCTGGCGAAGGTGCTCACGGAGATGACGCCGGACCAGGTGGTGGAGGAGCTGAAGAAGTCCGGGCTGCGCGGGCGGGG
>ENA-UOXR01001422-UOXR01001422.1-bioreactor-metagenome-genome-assembly--contig:-NODE-1422-length-25285-cov-6.652596_pt1 | contig 25285 bp, 20 predicted proteins | sample MGYA00238164_ERZ764825 | MGnify/ENA primary metagenome ERZ764825 (study PRJEB28920, sample SAMN05720171) | bioreactor metagenome | isolation source: Anaerobic biogas reactor | place: USA:Washington...
ACGGCACGCTGCGCGCAAACGAGAACGCGAGCTCGCCGAATCCCAGGACCAGCATCATCAAGCCCATATCCTGCCCGTTGGAGCCGACGAAATCGAGAATCGCTTGTTTAACGCCGGCTTGCTGGAGGGCGATGCCGAAGGCGCCGCCGGCGGCCGTGATGAGGATAATCACGCCGCCCGACATCAGGGCCGTTTCGGTTCGCTTGCCCAGTTCGGTGAGGGTGAGCTTTCGGTAGGCGACAAGAATCCACATGGCAACGGCGGCGGAAAGCAACAGGGCCAGGTTCGGGTTGCCGAGAAGGCCCGTGATGCCGGTCACCCGGGTAAGGGTTTCGGATCCGCCCAGCCCTTTCGCAACCTGACTGGTGATCGTGTGCGTGGAGATCATCAAGACGGGCAGGACGATCGGCGCCAGGGAGAGCCAGAGCGGCGGTAACTCTTCGTCGCTGAGGGGCGAGATCTCTTCTTCACCCGCGTAGGGACGCATGGGCATGTCCAGCCACCGATTCATGACGAGACAGACGGGGAGCGTCACGGCGGCCGTGGCCAGGCCGACCAACGAGCCGATCAGGATCATCATCCCCAGATCGACGCCCAGATTCTCGGCAATGATGAGCGGTCCCGGCGTCGGAGGGACGAGGGTGTGGGTGATCGCGGCACCGGCACCGATGGCCAGGATGTAGAGCATGTAGTTCTTGCGAGTGCTCTTCCAAAGCGAACGGGCCAGCGGCACCAACAAGTAGAAGACCGTGTCGAAGAATACGGGGATCGAGAGCACGAACCCGCTCGAGAGGAGCGCGACCGGCGCCCCTTTCTGCCCCAGCAGCTTGAGAAAGGAGCGGACGATGCGGTCGGCAGCGCCGGAGTCCATCAGGCATTTGCCGATGATGGCGGCCATGGCGATGACGATGGCGATGTTTCCGGCCGATGTGCCGAACGCCGAGGCCACGCGGGTGGGCGCGTTCGACGCGACAAACTTCTCGACCTGCGAGTCCGACCAGACCTCCCCCTTCATGGCCGCCAGGTCCTGCGGATACTGCCGGAGCGATTCGGTGGTGGCCATCATGGCAACCACCAGGGCCGCAATGGTGAGGGCGACGAACGCATTGAGCCGCACGGCGATGATCAGGCCGATGACCGTGACGATGCCGACAAGGAGGGCGATCAGTGGAAGCAGGGAATCCATGGTGTCTCGCTCTTGGGGGGCTGGAGAGGGGGGAGCGAACCGTTCGTGGCAGTGTAAGCGTCCGTGTCGCCCCGTGCAACCGGGCGGAGACGAGAATGTGGTTGTTCGGTCCTGCGAACAAACGTCTTGTCGCACAACGAGAAGCGATAAAGTGCTCACGCCCGACTTCGCCGCAACTGTCCGCAGGCGGCATCGATCCGATCGCCTTTGCGGTAGCGGGTTTTCACCGCCAGGCCGGCCGATTCAAGGATTTCGACGAACCGGGCGGTGCGATCGGGCGACGGCGTCTGATAGGGCAGTCCGGCAACCGGGTTGTAGGGGATCAGGTTGATCAGGGACGGCCGGCCTTTGAGCAGGCTTGCCAACTGCCGCGCATGCTGTTCTCCGTCGTTTACGTCGGCCAGGAGAACGTACTCGAAGGTCACCCGGCGACCGGTGGTGGCGAAATAGTCGTCGGTTGCCTCCAGAATCGACTGGATGCCGACCTTGCGATTGGCAGGAATGAGTTCGTTGCGAAGCGGGTCGTTGGGGGCGTGGAGCGAGACGGCCAGGTGGTATTGCACTCCCGATTCAGCCAACCGGCGAATGGCCGGCGGAAGCCCGACGGTCGAGATCGTGACTCGCCGGGCGCTGATCCCGAGGCCGTCGGGCGAGGTGACCACCCGCAGTGCGCGGAGCATCGCATCAAGATTGGCCAGCGGCTCGCCCATCCCCATGACGACGACGTGGCTGAGCCGCTCCTCAACCGGCAGCAGGCTCTTGAGCCGCAGGACCTGCTCCAGGATCTCTCCGCCGGTGAGGTTGCGTCGCACTCCGTCGAGCCCGCTGGCACAGAACACGCAGCCCATGGCGCACCCCACCTGGGTGCTGACGCAGACCGTTCGATGCCCGCGATCATCGCGGAGCAGCACGCACTCGATGCGGTCGCCGTCGTGCAGCCCGAGGAGCAGTTTTTGGGTACCGTCTTCCGATTCCTGCCGGGCCGCCTCGGCCATGGTCCAGAACGCGAACGTTTCGCCAAGTTCCGACCGGAGCTTCTTGGGCAGATCGCTCATCCCGTTGAAGCCGGTGCGTGGCGACTCGACGATCCACTTGCGGATCTGGGCGGCGCGATACTTGGGATACCCGCGGTCGGCAAGCCAGGCGGTCAGTTCGTCGAGTTCGAGGTCGAGTAGGTGGTGCATGTCGCAACGAGAGGGGAGGGTTCCGGGTCGGTCGGTCGTCATCCGGCGGTGGCGGAGGGGTGGAATGATGGAATAAGGGAATGATGGGGGGGATGAATTGGCTGGCCGGGGAGACTGAAGTTCATTGTCGGCATTGCTGGGAGAAAGACAATGGCCGGGGCTTGAAAGCGAATTCCTGGACGAAACACACCGAAAGGCCTGATTGACACGGTTTCTGAATCGCCCGAGAATATGGCCAACTGAACGGCCTCAACCAGGAGCACGCCATGTCCGATTTTCCCGAACCGCCGCAGAATACGTTTGTGAATCCCCAGATGGTCGAGAAGCGGGGGATGAGTGGGGGAACCAAGGTCCTGCTGATCCTGGGCATCGTCTTCCTGGTGTGCGTCCTGGTGTGCTGCGGCGGTGGGATCATCGCCACTTTCTTCGTCGGCAAAGCGGTGCAGGATATGGTCACCACCGATCCGGTTGAGGTGGCTCGGCGCCAGGCCGATACGATCGACATCGAGATCCCCGAGGTCTTCACGCCCCAGTCGTCGATCGATATGGCCTTCGCGGGCACGCGACTGATGATCATGGTCATCTATCAAGGCCAGGCCCCGGGAGATTCGCTCGCGCTGGTGGGAATCGGTGACATGCTTGCCGACCAGCCGCAGGCGCAAATGGAACGGCAGATCCAGGACTCGCTCCAGCAACAGGGCGTCGGGCAGCCCGACCCGGGCACCAAGTGGGAAATGGAACCGAAGGAATTCACGATCGGCGGCAAAACGGTCGAGTTCCTCTATCGCACGGAGAAGAATGAAAACGACGAGCCCGTACGGTATCACGTAACCGGGACCGTCACTGGCAAGCAGGGTCCGGTGTACGTGGTTCTTTCCGTCAGCGCCGAGAAGATGAGCGAAGAAGAAATCGACGGGATGATCAAGTCGATCAAGTAGCTGACTGCCTGCCCTTGTTGAATCAGCCTGGGCCAATCGCCGGGACTCAATCGTCGACCATCTCTTGTCGGCCTCGTATCACGGCGATTTGCCGGCGCATCCGCCCGTCGGCCACGGCCGCCTCGCACGCTTCCAGTGTGGCGTAGATCTCGTGACTGAGGAATTTGACGGCCCAGTTGTGGATCATGGGGCTGATCGTGAACACGGCGGCGCCGTGCTGGTGAGCCTCCCACATCTCGATGGCCGTTCCCATCGACGCCTCCGGCACGAAGGCGATCAGCACGTCGACCTCGCGGCACATGAAGTTGTGGCCGAAGAACACGTCGCGCCCGGTCGTGTCGTCGTAGCGGATCGAGTCGGCGTGATCGGCGAGCGGATCGTAGACGTCGGCCTCGGGGAAATGGGCCTCGATGAGCCGTTTCAGGTGGCCGCGATAGTCCTGGGCGTGCAGGGTCAGCTCGGTGAGCGAGCCCTGCATGATTCCGGCGAGAAAGAATCGCATGGTGGGTGTCGCAATCGTCATCCGGCCGGGGCCGGTGCTTGTTCGGGGAAGCAAAGGCGTTAGGATAACTCAGAATGCCGCTCCGCACAAAGGCGTAGGCCCCAATTGAAAGAAGCCGAATACCATGTCCAAACACAAACCGAAGGCCGGCGGGAAGAAGACCAAGGCACTGGCACCTGAGACCCGGCGGGCTCGGGAGTTGTTGCTGGAATTGCTCAAGGTGCCCGGCGTCAGCGGCCAGGAAGGCCCGGTGATGGCCTTCATCACGGCCCGACTTCGCAAGGCCGGCTGCCCGGAAGGGGCGATCGTGTCGGACCAGGCCTACCGGCGAGGCACGGCCGGCGGCACCGTGGGGAATCTGGCCGTGGTGTTGCCGGGCACGGAGAAGGGGTCGCGGCGGATGCTCTCGGCCCATGTCGACACGGTGCCCCTCTGTGCGGGAGCCCGGCCGGTTGTGAAGGGCGACTGGATTCACCCGGCCGACAAGGAAACGGCCCTGGGAGGCGACGACCGGTGCGGCGTGGCTGTGGTCTTGGGGGCGGCACTCGAGATCTTGGAAAACAAGCTGCCACACCCGCCGGTGACGTTTCTGTTCACGGTCCAGGAAGAGGTGGGCCTTTTCGGTGCTCGAAACGTCAAGCTGGCGATGCTGGGCCGCCCGCAACTGGCGTTCAACTTCGACGGCGGTTCGAGCGAGAAGGTAACGATCGGCGCTACCGGCGGCTACCGGATGAACCTCCGCGTGGAAGGGATCGCCAGCCACGCGGGCAACGCGCCCGAGGAAGGCGTTAGCGCCGTGGCCGTCGCATCGCTGGCCATTGCTCGTCTCCACGAGAAGGGCTGGCATGGCCTGGTCCGGAAGGGCAACCGTCGCGGGACCAGTAATGTCGGAGTGATCCAAGGGGGCCAGGCAACAAACGTGGTTACGCCGCTGGTCGAGATCCGCGCGGAGGCGCGGAGTCATGATCCGGCCTTTCGCATGCAGATCGTCGAGGCGATTGAGAAGGAGTTCCAGAAGGCGGCAAGCGAGGTCAAGAGCGTGGGCGGGCGATGCGGCAAGGTCGATATGGAAGGTCGCCTCGACTACGAGTCGTTTCTGCTCAGGGACGACGAGCCTTGCGTCGGTGTTGCCGAGCAGGCGATTCGGAGCGAGGGGGGCGTGCCCCGACGCGACATCACCAACGGGGGCGTCGACGCCAACTGGCTGACGGTCCGCGGAATCCCCACCGTCACGCTTGGCTGCGGACAGACCAGCCCGCACACGGCCGAAGAGCGGGTCTATCTTCCGGAATTCGATCGCGGGGCTGGTGTTGCCCGCAGGCTGGCCACCGGCCGGGAATTGGGGATCTGACGACCGTGCAGCCGGAGGAACCCCTATGGACCTCGACGACGAAATCTGCCTTTGCTTCCATGTGACGCGACGCAAGGTCGAGAATTTCATCCGGGTGGAGCGTCCCGGGCGGGCCGGGCAGCTCAGCGAATGCTTTGGAGCAGGGACCGGTTGCGGCTGGTGCCGACCGTTCCTCCAGCAGTTGTTTGACGCCGCGGCCGAACGAGGAGACTTGCCCGAAATGACGCTGATGACGGCCGAGGAATACGCACGACAACGAGCCGAGTATCGGGCTTCGAGCGGCAGCGATTAGCCAGCCCTGACCATTCATGGGTGCGACTGGTCACAATGTTGGGCAGAGTACCCCACCCGAAATCGGTATGCCTATCCCGTCTGGTCAATGGGTGTCCAATGGATTATGATGGATGTCTGAACATTGGTCGTAGAGGGGGCACACGGATCGGGCATCCCCGCTCGGTTTTAGTCAATCCCAGCAAACCGCACTCCCGAGGGCTGACGATGGCTCGCAAAGTCGTTAATAGGAAAGAGTTACGCGAGGAAGCAGAAGCCGCTGAACGGTTGGGAACGACCAAGAAGAAGCCGGCCGCTAAGAAGAAGAGTGCCACCCCCAGAAAGAGTAGATCGAAGTCCGCCAAGGAAGTCCGGCTCAAGGCATTTTGGGGGGTGTTTAGCCAATCGCTGACTCCGGTTGCGATGTTTGAGTACGCTCAACGGAAAGAGGCCGACAAGAAGGCGGCAGAGCTTTCCGAATCAAAGAAGAGCCCTCATTTCGTGCAGATTGTCAAGAAGGTCATTGAAGAGTAGCCCCATGTGAAGCTTGGGTGATGCCTGGTCCGTTCCGTGTCGCGATTCTGATTCTTCCGGCGGTATTGCTGTCGTTCATGCCGGGCTGCAACGAGCCGGCGGAGGCTCCCTCGTTAAGCTCGCCGATCCGGCAGATCGACACGGCGGGCTTACCGGCCCTGGGTGATTATGCCCCGCCGGTCGACGGGGGGCGTCTCGAGATCGCCGGTCCGGACGGATGGCAATTGGCGTCGAGGGCGTCGGGCTATGCGGTGCGTTTCCGCGCCGGGTCCGACGATCCCTATCCGATGATTCTCGTCAAGGTGGAGGATTCGTCGACGCAACAGCTCACGGCCGAGAACGTTGTGGCTTTCGCCTCGTCGTTGTCTTCCGACGGTTCGGCTCAACCCACGGCCGTCGGCGAACGTATAGGAGTGCTCCAGCGGAAACGCGGGAAGGACCCAAACACGGTGGATCAGATTCTTGAACGTCTGATCTTCACGACCGTGCTCGGCGGGCGAAGCTATGCCGTGGAACTGCGGACGCGGCAGGATCGGATCGAGGAACACCAGAATACGCTGTTTGCGGTGGTCGCGGGAATGCGGGCAGCGAACGCCGGCTCGGGCGAATCGGCCGACGGCGAAGTTTCCTCCGAGAGGAAAGAGGCCGGAGAGGAGGCAACCAGGGACGCCGGGCAGAAGGAGTTGGAAGAGATCTTCCGGTAGAGAACAGGCACACGCAACGAACACCCGGACTACCATCCCCGAAAGCAGAATTATGCGGCGGCGGGTTCTTTCCGGCAGGCAGCAACCGACTAAGGCAAATTGAGGCGGATCATGGCAAAAGAACTCGATGTTTATCGCGATTGGCTCGGCATCAAAGACCCGAAGAGACCGCTCAGTCACTATCAGTTGTTGCGGCTGAATCCGTTCGAAGACAGCACGTCGAAGATCCGCACTCACTATCAGAAGATGAACGAGCACGTGCGGAAGTTCGCGACCGGGGAGTACGCCGATCAGTCGCAGAATCTGCTCAACGAGCTGGCCAAGGCGATGCTCTGCCTGACGGACATCCAGCGGAAGCGAGAATACGACGCTTCGATGGGACGTGAGACGGCCGACGAAGGGCGCCGCCGCAGCCTCGAAGAGATCCTGCTGGGAGGCAAGATCGTCGATCAGGCGCAACTGGACAAGGCTCGCAACTTCGCCGATACCGTCGGCGTCGAACTCCACCAGGCGGTCCTGCAGCAGAAACTGGCAGAGCCCGAGGCCGTGATGACGGCGTATGCCGAGTCGATCGGCTTGCCTTATCTCGATCTGAGAGACATCGGCGTCGACGCAACTCTTGCGGCTCAGATTCCCCCCACGCTGGCCAGGCAGCACTCGTTTGTCCCTCTCCTGGCCGACGCCAAACACCTCCTCGTGGCCTCGCCTACTCCCCTGATTCCCGACGTGGAAGAGGAACTGCGATTGCGATTTGAGATGCCGGTTCGCACCGTGCTCTGCACGCCGTCGCAGGTGAATGTGGCCATCGCCGACTTCTTCCCCCGCGACGCACCCGATCCCGGCCCCGTCAAGGCCAAGAAGAAGGCCCCCGCGAAGGAAAAGAAGAAGGGTAAAGGGAAGGACACGGAGAAGGCAGCCAAGCCAGCGAAGGAGGAAGCCGAGGCCGAACCGCTTTCGGAGGAGGACTTCAAGAAGCGCCGGACCGTCGGTTCCACGATCGTCCTCAACGTGGCCCTTTGGGGGAGCGTTGTCGCCCAGTATCTGCTGGCAGGCGCCAAACCGATGAATTGGCCTCTTGCCATGGGCGTCGGTTTCGTCATCGGCCTGGCCGCGGGGGGGATTACCTGGAGTGTGCTGTCCAAGCGTTAGGCAGACGGCGAAATGCCGGCAGCGAAGGATCGAAATGCCGCGACAATCGTGTCAGCTCAGAGCCACTCTTTCCCCGTCTGCCGCCGAGCGGCAAGCTCTTGGCCGCTTGAGAATAGGAGGAGGCCGACGTCTCCACGGGATCGTGCACGTGGCGGGCGCCAAGAATGCGGCGCTCCCGATCATGGCCGCCGCCATCCTGGCCGATGAGCCGATCCGGCTCGACCGCGTGCCGTGTCTGGCCGACGTCGAGACCCTTGCGTCCGTACTTCGCCGGCTGGGTATCGACGTGCACCGGAGCGATGACGGCAGTCTGAGCGTCGAGACCATCGATCGACGAGCTTTCCATACCGGCTATGCCCACGTGCGGCGGATGCGGGCCAGCTTCTGCGTCCTCGGACCGCTCCTGGCGAGACGCCGGCGGGCGGTTGTTTCCCTGCCGGGCGGATGCCGCATCGGCCCGCGACCGGTAGATCTGCACTTGAGGGGGCTTGCTGCCCTGGGAGCCGACCTGCGAATCGAGCGGGGCAACGTGGTGGCTCACGCCTCCAGGCTGCGCGGTGCACGGATCGATCTGGCCGGACCCTCCGGCACGACCGTGACCGGAACCACGAACGTGATGAGCGCCGCCGTGCTTGCGAGCGGGGTCACGACGATCACCTCGGCCGCAGTGGAGCCAGAGATCGTCGATCTGGGGCGGTTTCTCAATCGGATGGGCGCACGCATCGAAGGCCTGGGCACTTCAACGCTCAGGATCCACGGCGTCGAGCAGCTCGGCGGAGCGGACTACCGCGTTATTCCCGATCGCATTGAAGCCGCCACGCTTCTCCTGGCAGGCGCGATCACCCAAGGTCGTGTTACCGTCGCCGGTGTCGAGCCGGATCATCTGGCATCCGTCCTCGACCAGTTGGATGCCGCGGGATTCCAACTGGACGTCGAGTCGGATCGCATCACGCTGGCCAGTTGCGGGCCGGCCCGGCCGCGCGACATCGTCGCCCGGCCCTATCCGGGAATGCCGACGGATCTTCAAGCCCAATGGACTGCCCTGCTCGCGCTGGCCCCTGGAACCAGCCGGGTGGTCGACACGGTCTTCCCTCAGCGTTTTCAGCACCTTGCAGAACTTCAGCGATTAGGAGCCGATGTGCGTCTGGAAGGGGCCAACGCCGCGATCCGCGGCGTCGGCGAGCTTGCAGGAGCCCCGGTTCGCGCCACCGATCTGCGGGCTGGAGCGGCCCTGGTCCTGGCCGGCCTGGCGGCCAAGGGCGAGACGGTGGTTTCCGGCTTGAATCATCTGGATCGGGGCTACGAGGATCTGGACGGCAAGCTGGCCCGACTGGGCGCCGAGATCCGGCGAGAAGAAGTGCATGATATGATTGACCATCGGGCGTGCTGCATTCCCTTGGTCGGCCCGGTCAACCGCAATTCCGCCAGCCGGGCGGGTTGCTGACGGCTTTGCTGGCTGAAGCCTGAACTCCAACATCCTGAACCCTGACTCCTGAACCCCGACAACTCTTGTGTGTGGAATCGCCGGATTTCTTGATTGCCACCCGCTCGCGGCCGATGAGCTGCGGGCCCGGGTGACCGCGATGAGCGAAACGCTCGCGCATCGGGGACCGGACGATTCGGGCGTGTGGGTCGACGCCGCGGCCGGGATCGCGCTGGGCCATCGGCGTCTATCGATCCTCGATCTCTCCGAACTGGGCAGCCAGCCGATGCACTCGGCCGATGAGAGGTTCGTGCTGGTGTTCAACGGCGAAGTGTATAACCACGCGGATCTGCGGCGGGATCTGGAGAAGTCGGGCCACGTGTTCCGGGGTCATTGCGATACCGAGGTCCTGCTGGCGGCAATCCAGCAGTGGGGCGTTGAGGCGACCGTGCCGAGGCTCATCGGCATGTTCGCCTTCGCCGTCTGGGATCGCTCCCAACGCAGGCTGACCCTGGTGCGCGACGCCGTCGGCATCAAGCCGCTCTATTACGGCTGGCTGAACGGCCGGCTTCTGTTCGGTTCCGAACTGAAAGCCCTGCGAGCCCACCCGGAGTTCTCGGCAGAGATCGACCGAGCGGCCCTTTCGTCCTATTTGCACCACTGCTATGTACCGGCACCGCGAACGATCTATCAGGGCGTCTTCAAGTTGCCGCCGGGTACGATGCTCAGTCTCACTGCCGACAAGGAATGCGAGGGTGCCGAACCGGTTGCCTGGTGGAGCATGGTCGAGGCGGCCGAGTGCGGCCTGCGAAGTCCGTTCTCCGGCTCGGAGGAACAGGCCATCGACGAACTCGACCGGCAGCTCCGCGCCGCCGTGTCGCTGCGAATGCTGGCCGACGTGCCGGTGGGCGCGTTTCTTTCCGGCGGGATCGATTCCTCGGCGGTGGCGGCCTTGATGCAGGCGCAGAGTTCGCAACCGATCCGTACTTTCTCGATCGGCTTCGAGGAAGCCAGCTACGACGAGGCGCCTTACGCAAGAGCGGTAGCCCGGCATCTCGGCACCGATCATACCGAATGCTACGTATCGCCGGCCGAGGCTCGCGACGTCATTCCCCGGCTCCCGCAACTCTATGACGAACCGTTTGCCGACTCGTCGCAAATCCCCACGTTCCTCGTCTGCCAGATCGCGCGGCGCGACGTGACGGTCTGCCTGTCGGGCGACGGAGGCGATGAGCTGTTTTGCGGCTACAATCGCTATGCTCGGCTGCGGGGCTTGTGGGACAAGGTGGCCTGGTGTCCAGGCCTCATTCGCCGGCCCGCCGGACGTTTTGCCGGTCTGGCGGCCGGACTGCTGCCGCCCGGCTTTCGAGGCAAGGAACGTCTGGCCATGATCGGCGACCTGCTTGCCGCGGCCGACGGCATTGATGTCTACCGCCGCTTCAATTCCCACTGGCGCAACCATCGCTCGGTGGTGATCGGCGGTGAGGATGCGTTGGTGAGCACCCCGCCTTCGTGGATCCCTCAGGCTGGTGCCGCTCTCGTGCAGCAGATGACCGGCATTGACGCGGTAACTTATCTGCCCGACGACATCCTGGTCAAGGTCGACCGTGCCAGCATGGGGGTGAGCCTCGAAGCCCGGGTTCCCATCCTCGACCGGCGGGTTGTGGAGTTCGCCTGGCGGGTGCCGATGTCGATGAAGGTCCGCGACGGGCAGACGAAGTGGTTGCTGCGCCGGGTGCTCGATCGCTACGTGCCCCGCGAGTTGATCGACCGGCCCAAGATGGGTTTCGGGGTGCCGATTGACTCCTGGCTCCGCGGGCCGCTGCGGGATTGGGCCGAGGCTCTGCTGGGCGAAAGGCGGCTAAGGGAAGAAGGCTACTTCCATCCCGAACCAATTCGACGAAAATGGAAACAGCACCTCTCGGGCCGTGCCGACTGGCACTACCTGCTGTGGGACGTGCTCATGTTCCAGAGTTGGCTGGCGGAGAACTGAAACGAAAAAGGGTCAGGACTCATTGTTTCCACCAGGAACGCGACGTTACTTAGGGCGAAAACACAAGCCCACCAGAAACAAAGAGTCCTGACCCCTTTTCTCTTCGTTGCGGGACTGGTGATTATGCATCGGCGATTGGTCATCGTGATCCATTCCCTCGACGGCGGCGGGGCCGAGCGGACGGCTGCGCGGATGGCGAACGACTGGTCGGAAACGGGGCACTCGGTCACGCTGATCACCCTCGACTCGGCCGGCTCGGATCGCTTTCGCCTGCTGCCAAGCGTGAAACGCCGTGCGCTCGACGTAATGGGCCATTCGTCCAATCCGCTGGCGGCTCTGCGAAACAACTTCCGCCGGATCTCTGCCCTGCGCTGTGCGATTGCCGACGAAAATCCCGATCGTGTGGTTTCGCTTACCGACAAGACAAACGTGCTCACCCTTGCGGCCTGCCGCAAGCTCAACGTGCCGGTCGTCGTGGCCGAACGAACCGATCCGCGCTATCACCAGATCGGACGTGTCTGGTCACAACTTCGAAAGCGGTACTATCCAAGCGCCGCAGCACTCGTAGTCCAAACCGGAGCCGTTCGCGATGCCTTGCGTCCGATGATGGCAGGGCGGTCGATCTACGTCATCCCCAACCTGGTCGGTCCAGGAAAAGGGGCCAGGCCTCATTTGTTCGAAGCACCGGGCACCGACCGAAGGCTGGTCGGGTCGATCCGAGAAAAGAGTCCTGACCCCTTTTCTGTCCCTGATCGCAAGCGGGTGGTGGGGATGGGGCGGCTGTCCCGTGAGAAGGGCTTCGATCTGTTGGTTCGGGCTTTTGCGATGACGGCGCAGCGACGCCCCCAATGGGACCTGGTGATCTTTGGGGAAGGCCCGGATCGAACGTTGTTGGAGCAACTGACGGAGGAATCGAGTCTGACCGAACGGGTCTTTCTGCCCGGCTGGACCGACGCTCCCGGCGAAGCGCTGAAGTCGGCCGACCTGTTCGTTCTCCCGTCGCGTTACGAGGGGTTTCCGAACGCCCTTCTGGAGGCCATGGCGGCCGGGCTGCCGGTAATCAGCTCCGATTGCCCCAGCGGACCCCGCGAAATCATCCGCGACGGCTACGACGGCTTGCTCGTACGACCGGAAAGTGCCGAATGGCTGGCCGCGGCCATGGACCGGCTCATGCGCGATTCCGATGCCCGACGCCTGCTGGCGGAAAAGGCGCCCGAGGTCCTCCAGCGGTACAGTCCCGAGCGGTTCTACGCCCGCTGGGAAGCGGTCCTCGACGGCCGGCCCGAAGATGATCCGGTTTTCGGTGACTGCTAGTAGATTTTCTTCGTCCGCCTGCCTTAAGATGAGATGCGGCCGGACCTCCCTGGTCTTGCCGCCGATTCACGAAATCTTATTCTTCTGGTAACGCAAAGACGAGCGACCGGCAGGGGCCGCGTCGCCCAAAATGGAAACCCCTATTGGCTGGCGGCCTGGCCGCCCTGTTTCGGAGAGATACCCATGTCGAACCTCACACGCCGCCAGTTTCTGGCAAGCACTTCGTTGGCCGCCGTTGGAACCGCCCTCGGCGGTCGTTTTGCCACGGCAGCCCCCCCTAGCGCCCCGGCTCCGGTCAAGATCAAGACGGGGGTCGATACGATGACCCTCGGGAAGAGCGGGATCAAAACGACCGTTCTCGGCATCGGAACCGGCACCAGGAGCGGCAGGGAGCAGGCCGACATGGGCACCGACGCCTTCGTCCGGCTCATTCGTGAGGGCTACGATCGCGGCATCCGTTACATCGATACGGCCGACAGTTACGGATACAAGAACCCGGCCCAGGGGCCCAAAGCCCATGAGATGGTCAAGGCGGCGCTCAGAGAGTTGCCCAAGGGTGAGGTGTTCGTTCAGACCAAGCTTTCGTCGCGAACTGCGGAACAGGCTGCGGAAGATCTCGATCGCATCCGCAGAGAGTTGGGATTGGAGACGCTCGACACGCTCCTCATCCACTGCATGACGAAGGACGGCTGGAACGTCGACAAGCGGCCTGTGATCGACTTCTACCTCAAGGCCAAGGAGAAGGGCCAGATCCGATCATTGGGCGTCTCCTGTCACGGTTATGAAGCCCTGCGAGTGGCCGCCGACACCCCCGAAATGGACGTCCACCTGGTTCGGATCAATCCGTACGAGAAGATAATGGACGCCGCGCCCGCCCTGGTCGCCGAGCAGATCGCCAAGATGCACGCCGACAACCGCGGCGTGATCGGCATGAAGATCTACGGCGAGGGTCTGCTCCAGACGCGGGAGGAACGGTTGGAGTCGATCAAGTACGTTCTCGGCCTCGGCACCATCCAGGCCTTCACCATCGGCTTCTCGAAGATCGAACATGTCGACGAAACGCTCGAGTTGATTAGAGAGGCTGCGGCGGCCTGAATGGCTGCAAGGTTTCAGCGAAAAGTATTCGCCCACGACGTCGTTGGGTCTTTCAGTGGTCTTAGTGAACAGGTGCCAGATCCCATGAATCGCATAATCGCCGCCGCGCTATGTCTTGTTTCGTCGCTCGTCCTGGCGTGTTCTGCAGCGGCAGACTCGCCGCGCCCGAACGTTCTGTTCATCGCCATCGACGACCAAAACGACTGGATCGGCCACCTGGGCGGCCACCCCATGGCCCAGACGCCGAATATCGACCGCCTGGCCAAGCGGGGCACCGCGTTCCTCAACGCCCACGTCAACGCCCCTATCTGCAATCCGTCCCGCACCAGCCTGATGCTCGGATTGCGCCCCACCACCACCGGCATCTACGGGCTGGCCCCCTGGTTCCGCAACGTCGAGGCCTGGAAGGACCGCGTCGCCCTGCCGCAGCACTTCAAGGCCCACGGCTACAAGACCTACACCTGCGGCAAGATCTACCACGGCGGCGTCGGCGGCCCGGCCAAGCGGGCGGTCGAATTCGACGTCTGGGGATCGGCCGGCGGCATCGGGGCCAGACCGGAGAAGAAGCTCATCCCGCCTACGCCCATGGGCGACCACCCGCTCATGGACTGGGGTGTCTTTCCGCACCGCGACGAGGACAAGGGCGACTACCAGGTGGCCAGTTGGACGATCGAGCAACTCCGAAACCCGCCCGCCGATCAGCCGTTCTTCATGGCAGCCGGCTTCTTCCTGCCCCACGTCCCCTGCTACGCCACCCAGAAATGGTTCGACCTCTACCCCGACGACGACAGCGTGCTGCCCGTCGTCCGCGAAGACGACCGCGACGATACCCCGCGGTTCTCCTGGTATATTCACTGGGAACTGCCCGAACCGCGGCTGAAATGGGTCAACGAGAACAACCAGTGGCGCAACCTGGTCCGCAGCTACCTGGCCTGCACCAGTTTCGTCGATGCCCAGATCGGCCGCATACTCGACGCGCTGGATGAAACCGGCTTGGCCGAGAACACGATTGTCGTCGTCTGGGGCGATCACGGCTGGCACCTCGGCGAAAAGGGAATCACCGGCAAGAACACGCTCTGGGACCGCGGCACCCGCGTGCCGCTCGTGTTTGCCGGACCGGGCGTCAAACCGGGGCAACGCTGCACCCGGCCCGCCGAACTGCTCGATCTCTATCCGACGCTGGTGGAATTGTGCGGACTGCCGCCGCGAACCGATATCGAGGGCCTGAGCCTCGCGCCCCAGCTTCAAGATGCCTCCGCCCCCCGCGAGCGTCCCGCCGTCACCAGCCACAACCAGGGGAACCACGGCGTTCGCAGCGAGCGTTGGCGGTACATCCATTACGCCGACGGCAGCGAGGAACTCTACGACATGCAGAACGATCCGCACGAGTGGACGAACCTTGCCGGCAAGCCCGAGTTCGCGGCGATCATCGAAGAGCACAAGAAGTGGCTGCCCACGATCGACGAGCCGCCGGCTCCCGGCAGCGCCCATCGTGTTCTCACCTACGACAAGACCACCGACGAGGCCGTCTGGGAAGGCAAGACCGTCCGGCGCAGCGATCCGATTCCCGAATGACCCGCATCGGCCGATGAGGGGAACTATCATGCAAAGCAGCTATCTGCGGAAGGCTTCTTTTCGAGCAGCACCGGTCCTCCTGCTGCTGGCCTGCGGCCTGTGCCTGCCGGCACCGCGAGACTCCGTTGCCGCCGAACAGCCGGCGGGCACGGAGAGCGGCTCGCGCCCCAATGTCCTTTGGCTCACGGCTGAGGACATCTGCCCGGATCTCGGTTGCTACGGCGACGCCTACGCCCGCACTCCCAATCTCGACGCCTTCGCTCGATCGGCGGTCCGGTACACGCGGGCTTTCGCCACCGCTCCGGTCTGTTCGCCCGCCCGCTCCTGCCTGATTACCGGCATGTATGCAACCTCGCTGGGCACGCAACGCCTGCGCAGCCAGTTTCCCGTCCCCAAGCACATCCGCGGCTTCAGCGCCCTGCTCCGCGACGCCGGTTACTACTGTTCGAACAACGTCAAGACCGACTACAACATCCGCGACGAGAAGGCGTTCATCGCCGACGCCTGGGACGAAAGTTCCGCCAAGGCCCACTGGCGCAAGCGGCGGCCGGGACAGCCGTTCTTTGCCGTGTTCAATTTCATGACCACGCACCAGTCGCGGACCAGCGTCTGGCCGCAAGAGCAGTTCGAGAAGGAGATCGGAGCGAAGCTGTCGCCGAACGAACGGCACGATCCGGAGAAGGCCAATCTGCCGCCTTATTATCCCGACACGGCCGAGGCCCGCCGAGCCTGGGCTCGCTACCATGATTGCATCACCCTCATGGACCGGGAAGTGGGTGAGATGCTCCGCCAGCTCGAGGCCGACGGGCTGGACGACGACACGATCGTCTTCTTCTACGGCGACAACGGGATGGGAATGCCGCGGGGCAAACGTCTTCTGCACGACTCGGGGTTGCGTGTGCCGCTGATCGTTCGTCTTCCCGAGAAGTGGCGGCGTCTGGCTCCGGCGGCTCCGGGAACCGCCAGCGACCGGCTCGTGCGCTTTGTCGATTTCGCTCCCACGGTCCTCAGTCTCTGCGGCGTCGAGATTCCCGACCGGATGCAGGGCATCGCCTTTCTCGGTCCAGCTGCGGGTGAGCCTCGCCGATACGTCTACGGCGCCCGCGATCGGGTCGACGAAGTCTTCGATCTTTCCCGCTCGGTCCGCGACGGCCGCTGGCTCTACATCCGCAACTTCATGCCCCATCTCTCCTGGATGCCGCCCGAACGGTTTTCCGACGGATCGACCTTCCGCCAGGAACTGAAACGCCTCGCGGCCGCAGGGCAGCTTGGCGCCGACCAACTCACCTACGCCGCCCCGCGCCGCGCCCCGGAGGAACTCTACGATACGGCCGCCGATCCGCACCAACTCCACAACCTGGCCGCCTCCCCCGACCACCGCGATACCCTCGAAACCATGCGCGCCGGACTGCGGAAATGGCAGTTGGAAACGCGCGACGCCGGTTTCCTCACGGAGCCGCAGATGTGGCAGCGTCTCGGCGGCAAGTTGACTCCGCTCGAGTTGACTCGCGACCCGAAACTCTATCCACTGGCCCGACTGCTTGAGGCGGCCGACCTGGTGGGCCGCGACGACGCATGGCAGCGGCAGGTGACCCTGCTGGCGGATGCCGACGACGGGGTCCGCTACTGGGCGGCGGTCGGCTTGAATGCGGCCGAGTCGCTTTCGGATTCATCGCACGCGGCGCTGAAAGAGTCGCTTTCCGACTCCTCGCCGGTAGTGCGGGTCGAAGCGGCGTCGGCACTGGCCCATCACGGTGTTACGGAGCAAGCCCTCCCGGTGCTGGCCGCCGCGCTCACCGGCGACCAGCCCGAAGTCGCTCTCCATGCCGCCCGAGCGCTGGAACTCCTCGGCCCCGCGGCCCGTCCCTTGCTCCCCACCATGCAACAGGTCCTCGACCGCACCCGCCAGGCGGAGTCACGTGGCGACACGATGATGTTCATCCGCTTCAGCCTGGAAGCATCGCTGGAGAACTTCGCCCAGTGATGTGGGCGGAGTGCCTTTCCGGGCAGTCGCCAGCAATCGCAACTTCCTGCGGGCTGCTCGTTTAACGCCCAGCCGAAGGCGCCGGCTGTATTACGGAAGCCGGCGCCTTCGGCTGGGCGTCAAACGAGCGCGGGGCAAGCCCACGCGGCTATCAGTCTTTCTCGAATTCCACCGGCAATCACGCGAGGCCGCTCCGCCACATTGTCCCGCCGACGTCCTTCGAGCGGAACCACAAATCCGGGGGAACGACACGTCGTCATGATCCTTCCGCCCAATACGCGACGTTCTCTATTTCGACGTAGCTCCCCTCTCCGTCTATTGCAGATCCCCGGCCGCAGCCGTAGAATCTGGGATTCTCTGCGGGCGGAACGGTCAACAATCCTGTCGAGAGTGTTCTATGAGTCAAACGGAAATGCAGGTTTGGAAGGAGCGTCTCCTGGCTTTGCGGGACCGTCTGCGGGGAGAGGTTCGCCAGATGGCCGACACGACCCGCACGGAAGGGGGCGGCAGCAGTTCCAGGTTGCCGACGCACATCGCCGATCTGGGCACCGATGCGTACGACCAGGAGTTCACGTTCCAGCTCATGGAGAACGAACAGGAAGTGCTCGATCAGATCAACGCGTCGCTGGAACGGATTGAAAAGGGCACCTACGGCCAGTGCGAGGAATGCGGAGCCAGGATCCCATCCGCCCGCCTCGTTGCCATTCCCTACGCTTCCATGTGCGTCAAGTGCGCCTCTGACCTCGAACGGGGTTAGCCGTTGGCACATCACAGCTCTCGTCAACGGGCCTGAATGGCAGAGCCGTCGAGGCGCGACGAACGGGGCGTGGAATACCGTTCATTCCTCGGGCCCCGGTTTGGCATCCCCCTGCACAATAGGTGCCACCGCCTCGCGAACGGACTCGTCCTCGTCCTCCTGCAGCGAGCGGAGCCGGTCGGCCAAATCGGGTGGATTCAGCAGGATCAGGGTATGTACGGCACAGAGGCGTGGGTAGCCGTCCGGGTCCTTCAGGATCGCCGTCACGCCTTGGACCGATTTCGCGTCCTTGATTCGGCCGAGAGCCTGGAGCGCCTCACCCCGCGTCTGCCAGTCTGGGTCTTTCAAGGCATCCAAAAGCACCTCCGTAGCTCGTGAATCGGCCAGCTCTCCAAGGCTTCGAATGGCCAGTATACGTTCGGTCTTCCTTGATCTAAGATCCCTCGGTATTCGAATCCGAGCGCCGAGAGGCTCTTCTTCTCGCTCGACTTCCTCGTCGTGGAGAATGGCAATCAATGGCGCGACTGCTCTCGCGGCGGCAGGGCCCTTGAAACGACCAAGGACTTCGATGGCCTCATTGCGGGCCGAGCTGTAAGAGTCATCCAGTGCGGCGATCAGGAGATCGGCGGCCTCCGGCGTCCCCACGACACCCAACGCCCGAATTGCTGCCACGCGGCGTTCGACTCGACCGTCATTCAGAGCGGCACTCAACAGCGTGAAGGCTCTTGGCCCACCAATCGCTGCAATTGCGCGCTCGGCACAATCCATTTGCTCCGGGCCGGGGGTTCTCATCAATCGGGCCAAAGGGCCAAGGGCTACCGGATCGCCGATTCGCCCTAACGCATGGATCGCAGCCACTCGCACCCAGGGGTCTTCGTCCTTCAAGCTCCTAATCAACGGTCCGGCAGCCGACGCCACGTGAAGACTGCCAAGTGCTGCGGCTGCAGTTCGGCGAACATCGGCATTCTCATCTTGCAGCAGTTCGATCAGCTTCGGCCCGGCCAGATCGGCCACACGTTTGGCAATCGCCGGCTGCAGCGATTCACGTCGGCGAAGGGCGTCCTCTGATTCAATCCTCCTGTGCCAAGGCCAAGGATCCCCAAACCTCGCCAGGTAGTGGGCCGCATACTCGCGAATCCGACTATCTGCGTCGGAGAGCAGACGGACCAACTCTGGCGCGGCTGCGAGTCCTATCCGATCGATGGCGTCACCGCAGACGATTAGCATGATCCCGCACATGTAATGCCAGCAGTCTGCCTGGAACGCCAGTTTCTCGATCATCTCGTTTCGTCTGTCAGGCATTCCGGTCAAGGCAATGATGGCTCTGACTGCCCGGGGATCGCCGAGCCGGCTCAAGGCCCAAACGGACGCTTGGGCCCGCACGTGCCCCGGTACGCGCGTTCGTGAATCGGAGACTGCCGGCGTGCCAAACGACTGCAGAACCCCCATCAGCGGCGTCACGGCACGCCGGTCGCCGATCTGCCCCAATGCCAGGGCCGCGACTGCCGAGACTTCGGGATCCGGGTCATCCAGGGTTGTGATTAGAAGCGGCACTGCGGATCGCCCCAACTTCATCAGGTCGCGTCCGATCTCGACCCGGCTGCGTGCGCCGGACTCCGCCCCCTCCGTCGATTCACGCAAGTACTGCGTCTCTTCCACGGACCGGGCAGCTCGAAATTCCGACAACAGCGATTCGACTGCGGCAACGTCGTTTTCGCGATCGAGAACCTCTGCCTGCTCGGGCGGAGTTACCGCCACACGCCCCGGCCCGGCCTCGGCCGACAGGCAAGATGCAATCGATCCAATGGAGTCTCCACTCAACAGGGCGACCGTGGCAGCGAAGAAGAAACAGCGGATCCCCATGGCTTCTCTCCCATTTGCCGAGGCTTGCATCTTCGATGAACGGCGGACTGGCAGCAGAAACCCGGACTTCGTCTGGGTGATTTGCGGAGCAACGTTCATCCAAAATGCACGTGTCAATTATCCACTTGCACTCCCCTCACTGCAACCTGCTCCAATGACAAGGCAGCGCAGGGCAGCCAACCGACACGGACTGCTGCTCCATTGCGGCAGCCTGCTCCCAGGGGCCTTTACCCGTCATTCCCGCGCAGGCGGGAATCCAGACAGATCGCCACAACCGACGACACGACGTCCACCCCCACAGCTCATAGCTCACAGCTCACTGCTCAAAGCTCAAAGCGACAACGGCTGCGTCGCCAATTGCCGCTCATGCCGCGTCAGGTCGAACATGGCGTGCAGCAGGTCGATATCGCTGGGACGCTGGGTGACCTGGCGGCGGGTGAACATACGGCGCTGGGTGGCCACCATCACGTCGACGGGCGCCTCGGTCACCTGCCCGAAGCTCCGGGCGTAGTTCACGAAGCTCGGCACGTTCGTCGTCACGAAGCCGTAGACCATGGCGCAGGCGCCGATCGTCTTGCCGGTGAAGATGCTGGTGTTGACGGCCGTCTTGGAGTAGTCGCCCACGATGCAGCCGATGAACTGCATGCCCGTATCGACCCGGGCGCCGTTGTACTCCATGGCGACCGTCCCGTAGGTGTTCTTGAGGTCGCTGTTCGACGTGCCGGCTCCCAAATTGACCCAACTGCCCAGGTAGCTGTGCCCCAGGAACCCGTGGTGCTGCTTGTTCGTGTAGGGCTCGATGATCGAGCACTCCACCTCGCCGCCCACCTTGGTCGTGTGCCCCAAGGCCACGCCGTCCTTGATGGCCGAGTGTTCGATCAGCCGCGCGCCAGGCCCCAAGTGAGCCGGACCGTTCAAGTAGCAGTGCGGGCCGATGCTGACGTTCTCCTCCAGCACGATCGGACCGCCCGCCGGCTCGAAGACCGTGCACTTGCCCAGCTTCAGACCGGGCCTGGCAAACACGCCGGGCTCGATTTCGTCGTAGCCCCCGCCGGCCAGCCGGTCTTCCAGATTGAGGGCCAGGGCCTCGGCGTGATAGCGGATCAGATCGTGGGGATACTCCAGCAGCGGCCAGTCGACCGTCTCGGTACTGAGCTGCAAGTCGGCGAAGAACTCGTCCCAGCGCTCGCCGGGCGCGTCGAAGGGCGGCCTCGGGCAGTCGGGCGACAGCAGCGCGGCCGCCACACTGGCGCCCGATCGCAGCTTGCAGGGACACCCGCTCTCGACCAGTTCCTCCAACTGGCGCAGCAGGCGGACGGAAGGCACCAGCCGGGCGTTGACCAGCAGGATCGGCCGATCGTCGAGATTGCAGGTCCCCGAGATGAACCCTGGCTCGGTGTCTTCGAGCACGCCGCGGACATGCCCTCGGACGGCCGCCCGAACGGGTCGCCCCAGCCTCCGCACCAGTTCGACGAGGCGATAGCTGCCGCAACTCATCTCGAAGGCGGCTCGCCCCAGCGTAACGGGGTGGAGCCGGCGCACCAGGGCATCTTCAAACAGAACGACGTGCATCGGGGGACCTCATCGACAGGGAACCACGCAAATGTAGCCCGCCGTGGCCGCCAAGGCCAGCACCGCCGACCTCCGCCGGGCGGAAGCCGCTAGTCCCAGCCCGCCAAAGCCTTGCGACCCCACCAGGGGAACTGCAAAGTAGCAGGCACGCTCCGCCGTGCCGTCCGCAGACCCGGTAGCAGGCACGCTCCGCCGTGCCGTCCGCAGAGCTGCCGGAAATCCCGATTTCCCGCTATCAGCGCTCGGAGCGTGCCTGCTACTTCTCTTGCCACAAGAGGACTCTTCAGCTCTCCTGGCGACCCCACCCCCCGCCTTGCCAAGCCTCGCCAGGTGTCGTAGAATCCCCCTTACCGGCTTGGCCATGAGGTCGACCGGATCCCCCACGCCGGAGTGGCGGAATGGCAGACGCGCTGGATTCAAAATCCAGTTGGTGCAAACCAGTGTGGGTTCAACTCCCACCTCCGGTACTTCTGAAATAGCAAGGGTTTACGTCAAGCAGTGAAGAGGCGAAGTCGAGGTTTGTTGCTGTCCTTGTTGTCGTTTTGTTGCTGCTCGGCCGTCGCCTCTCCGGCCAGCCTCTCCGGAACGTAAGCGCCGTATTCGGCCATCTGCCGCCCGGCCCAACGTTTGTAGTGTTCAGTCGTCGCGCTGGTGGCGTGCCCCATCTGGTTCTGCAAACCGGGGTTCTGGTAGTTCAGCCTGGCATGCGCGTACCGGAAGGCGTGAAATCCGTAGGTGTGGCAGCAGTCGTTGCACTTGTGCCCCTCCTGACGAGCCTTGGGGCAAGGGAGGTGGATCCCAGCTTCCTTCTGAATCCGGTTGAATTCCCTGTAGAGGCTCGGCTTATTGTGGTTCCAGGGGAGTAGGCGGGGATCGCTCCCGGCGATGCGCTCGAGGTAGGGCAGGGCCGCGGCGATCTCCGGCCGCGTGTCCTTTCGTTGCTTCAGGTCCGCGGCCCGTGCCAGAACCCGGCCGGTCCCGAATTCCACGTTCTCCCACCGAAAACGAATAACCGACTCGATCCGGCCCCCGGTGATCCAGCAGGTAATCAGCAGGGCCTGCCACCAGTCGCCCGGGGTCGCGCCGTCGGCCAAGGCCTCATGCAATGCCGGCTCTGGCCTTCTGGCCACGTGGCAGGCGTCCAGCATCGCCAGGAAGTGCTCTTCCGTGACGTGAACCTTCTCTGCCTCGTCCGCAGCCACTCGGGGCACGTCGGGAACGTCGCGCAGATAGTTCCACCGCTTGGCCACCCCCATCGCCGGCCGATGGGGCAGAACCATCGATCCCCCGGCGGAAATCGGCCGGAGCAATGGCCACCAGGATCCGCATCTGGGGTGTGATCTGAATCATGACCAAGCGTCCCAAAAACTGCGGCTCAGCCCGACCAGATCCGGGGTCTCAGTTCCCTTGAGGTGCACCCGCATCTTCGCCCCGCTGTCATCTTCCAGTTCCATGAGGCACTCGCCAGAAGGAACCGGAAACGGACCAGGCAACTCGACAAACGCAGTCTCCTCTCCACCCGTCGGTACACTGGTGGAGGTGAAGCCCTCCGCCTGAGCCCGTTTCTTCAGCTCGTAGTAATCAATCCTCAGCGTCTTGGCGGTCTGGTGAACCCCGTACTTCCCTGCCATCTTGACCGTCGCAGTCCACAACGACTCTGGAATCCGCGTCCGAGCTGTCCGTGTCCGACGCCACCGTTCAAACCGTCGCCGAACGTTCTCCAGAGGGGTAGGTGTCCCGCGTCTCCTGCTCGTGCTCATCGGCTGTCCTCCATCATGTATCGTCCCGACAGCCAACGATACCAAAACCCTCAAAACGATTCATGCACGCTTGCCGGAAGGACACAGCTAACGAAGGAATCGGAGACGGGGATACAGGCAGGGACATTCTCCGGGCAGGGGAATTGCCAATGGTGAGATGTCAGGAAGTATCCCCGTGTGCCACTGCTCGCGAGCAGGCAGTGTCCGGGATTTCGCCGTAGCCGAATTCGCCAGAATTTGGGCGTCTCGGTGGACATCCAAAGCCTGCCGAGTTCGGCTACGGCCCGAAAACGCCTCTTCACGAGGTCGGTTTCCGGACACGCTCTGCGAGCAAGCAGTGGCACACGGCTCGCACGTTGTATCAGGAACAGGCTAGGCGATTTCCCAGCCTTTGCGGTAGGGTTCTTTGATGATGGCTTCGGCTTCTGGGACGCCCGTGGCTTCCATCTTCTCGGGGTCCCAGTAGATCTTCTTGCCGGTGCGGAGCGAGAGGATGCCGAGGAGGACGATCTCGGTGAGGCGGGCGCCGTATTCGAAGTTGGCGCTGGCCGGCGGGCCGCCCTTGCAGGCATCGACCCAGTCGCGATGATGGCCGTTGGAGCGAGGGATCGTCGCCTCGGGTTTCTCGTAATCGCGGGTCTTCTCGTAAGGGAGCAGCTTGGGAGCGCCGCCGGCGCCGCCGCAGACCATCTTACCCTTGTCGCCCACAAACAGCACGCCGCGGCTCGGCAAGGCCACGCCGGGGGGCATCTCTTCGGGGCAAGGCGGCTGCAGTCCGCCGTCGTACCAGGTCAGCGTGACCGCGGGTTTATCGCCGCGGGGCCCGAACTCGTAGTAGCAGATTTCGCCGTGCGGCGCGAGTTCCGCGGTGTGGTTCCCGACCGGAAGCGCTTCGACGGTCGTCGGCGCTGCGAGGTCGAGAGCCCAGCAGGCGGAGTCCATGTCGTGGCAACCGAAATCGCCGATGCCGCCGGAGCCGAAGGCCCAGAAGTCGCGCCAGGTGACCGGCGTGTAGGCCGGGTGATAGGGCCGCATCTCGCGGGGACCGATCCACAGGTCCCAGTTGACGCCTTCGGGCACAGGCGGGGTGTCGGTGGGCAGGTCGGTGAGACTCTTGTTCCAGCGGCTGGCTCCGACCCAGGCATGGACCTCGCGGACGGTGCCGATCGCGCCGGCCCAGAGCCACTCACAGGTTTCGCGGATGCCGACGGTCGAGTGGCCGATGTTGCCCATTTGCGTGGCGACGCCCGTTTCTTTGGCGACCTTGGCGACTTCGCGGGCTTCCCAGATGTTGTGGGTGAGCGGCTTTTCGCAGAAGGTGTGTTTGCCGGCCTTCATGCAGAGGATGGAGACGTAGGCGTGCAGATGGTCGGGGGTGCCGCACAGAACCGCGTCGACGGCCTTCTCTTTCTCCAGCATGACGCGGAAGTCTTCGTAGGCCGCACAGCGGAAATTGGGCGTTTTCTCGGCGTAGTGTTTTTCGATCTCTTCGCGAACGGGTTCGCGGCCGGCCATGCCCTTGTAGTAGAAGGGGCTCATATCTTCCTGGGCGATCGGATCGGCAACGGCGATGACCTGGGCGTCGGCCTCGCGAAACAGGCTGCGGATATTGTGCCGCCCCTGGCCGCCCACGCCCACGACCGCAACGTTCACCTTCTCGCTGGGCGGCACGAATTTCGGCCCACCCAGGACATGACGCGGCACGATGGTGGCGGTGGTGACGGCAGCGGCTGCCGAGGTCAAGAAAGCCCGTCGGTTCGTTGGCATGGGAGTTTCTCTGTTTCTGCTCGGTGAAGTGTGGATCGTTTCCATGGTCCTCGCTGACGCGTCGGGTTGGCGTGGGATGGGGAGTCTGCTGTCCTTGCTTGCGCGTCGGGTTGGCGTGGTGGATTGTTTCCGCCATGGATTCATAGTGTAAGCGGGCGAGGGGGGCGGCGAAAGCGCCGCTGGTCAAGAAACGAAGAAAGGGGCGTTCTCCGGTTCTGGAGAAGACCCCTTTCGGGTCAGTCGCGGAAATTGCCCATTTCGCGGGCGAGCTATTGTTCGGACTTCTTCGCCTTTCCGCCGCGGCCCTTCTTTTCCCCTTCGCCTTTGCCGCGGGCCTTCTTCATCTTTTCCTCGACGATCTTTC
>ENA-UOXR01001431-UOXR01001431.1-bioreactor-metagenome-genome-assembly--contig:-NODE-1431-length-25109-cov-4.977489_pt1 | contig 25109 bp, 23 predicted proteins | sample MGYA00238164_ERZ764825 | MGnify/ENA primary metagenome ERZ764825 (study PRJEB28920, sample SAMN05720171) | bioreactor metagenome | isolation source: Anaerobic biogas reactor | place: USA:Washington...
CGCCGCACCTGGGAGCCGACGCCCTATGTGCGGATGGTACCCGGGATGTTGGAGGAGCTGCGCGTCGAGCTGGGCGAGGATGTTGAGCTGCTGCATGATGTGCACGAACGGATTCCGCCCATCCAGGGCGTCTGGCTGGCCAAGGCGGTCGAGCCCTACCGGCTCTTTTTCCTGGAGGATCTGCTGGCGCCAGAGGATCTGGGCTACTTTCGGATGGTGCGCGAGCAGACCTCGACGCCGCTGGCTATGGGCGAGCTGTTCGTGAGTCAGGCCGAGTACGTGCCTTTGATCCAGGAGCGGCTGATCGATTTCATCCGGGTGCATATCTCGGACATTGGCGGGCTGAGCATGGCGCGCAAGCTGGCGGCGTTCAGCGAGTTCATGGGGGTGCGGACGGCCTGGCACGGCCCCGGCGACGTGTCGCCGGTGGGTCACGCGGCCAACATGCATCTCGATTTGGCGATCTCGAACTTTGGCATTCAGGAGCTGTCTCGCTTTGGTGAGGCGACGCGGGAGGTCTTTCCGGGGTGCCCCGAGGTGCGCGACGGCTGCATGTGGGCCAATGATCGCCCTGGCTTGGGCATCGACATCGACGAGGCCAAGGCGGCGCGGTATCCCTTCCCGGAGCATCCGATCAACGGCGCCTGGCCCGAGATCCGCCGTTGGGACGGCACCGTCGTACGACCGTAAGCGACCATGATAGGGAACGGAGCTGCGTCGTGAGCCAACTGCAAGAGCACCTGCGCCAGTTCGAAGAGGTCATCGATCCTGACCGTTACGACGCGATCGAGCAGGCCTATCGCAATCTGTTTGCCTGGCAAGAGATGGATCCTCTGCCCTATATCTGGTCGAGCATGCCGCCCGTGGCGGACGATGACTGGCCGGCTCCCGCCTACAACGACACCGTCGCCGACCGGGAGCTGATGCTACTCGACCAGCTCCGGCCCTGTTTTCTCCATCATCAGGTGGGTGACCACTTTCCTCTCTGCATCCGCGCCAACTATGGCACGGTGATCCTGCCCAGCATCCTGGGCGCCGAGTGGCAACTGACAGAGAACTCCATGCCGTGGGCGCATCACCTGCCAAGCCGCGACGCCATCCGGGCGGTGGTCGACCGCGGGATTCCCGACCTGCGAACGGGCTTGGGAGGCACGTGTCTCGACACGGCGAGCTACTACCGTGAGGCGCTGGCGCCCTATGCCAAGCTCGCCCACTATTGCCGGATCTATCACCCCGACCTGCAGGGCCCCTTTGATGTGGCCCATCTCTTGTGGGGCCCGGACATCTTTCTCTGCCTGTACGATGACCCCGACCTGGTCCATCGGCTGCTGGACCTGGTGACCGATACGTATGTCGCCTACCTCCGGGCCTGGCGGGAGCATGTGGACGAGGACCAGCCCTGGACGGCGCACTGGACGTTCCTCATGCGGGGCGCGGCCATGCTACGCGACGATACGCCGGTGATGCTGCGGACAGCCCAATATGAAGAGTTCGTCAAGCCTTACGATCAACGCATCTTGGACGAGTTCGGCGGGTGTATCCATTATTGCGGGTGCGGCAACCAGTTCATCGAATCGATGAGCACCAGCCGCAACCTCTATGGCGTCAACATCTCACAGCCCGACTGGAACAACATGGAGCGGTTCTGGCGGGCGGTAACGGCTAACCATCTGGTGGTACTGGGAATCGACGAGGCGTACGTGCCCGCCGACACGCGACGAGGCGTCGTGGTGCAGCGGGCGTACTAGGACTAGAGTCGCGCTAGAATACGGGCAGGCCAGGGTATTGGGTTCGCAGGCTGTATAGGCCGGTGCGTGCCGTGATATACAGGGTGTGCAGATCGGCATCTCCGAAGGCCAGGTTCGCTGGACGTTCGGGGCCCGCCGCAATGCCAACGAGGGTGCCCGTCGGCTCATAGATCCAGATGCCACCGGGCCCGGTGCAGTAGATGTTGCCGGCAACGTCTAGCTTCATCCCGTCGGGACTGCCCTCCTCGGGCGATTCCAGGGTGGCAAACAGACGATCGCTGGTGAGCTGGCCCTGGGAGTTGACGCCAAACACGCGTATCTCGCGACGCGGCGAGTCATCCACATAGAGCAGCGACTCGTCGGGCGAAAAGGCCAGGCCGTTGGGTCGGCCAAAGTCGGTCTCTAGCAGATGCAACGCGCCGTCTGGGGCGATCCGGTAGAGGCCATTGTGTGGCAGCTCTCGCTCTTTCTCGCTGATGCCATAGGGCGGATCGGTAAAGTAGACACTGCCATCGGAGCGTACCACGATGTCGTTCGGGCTGTTCAGCCGGGCTCCGTCATAGTGGGAGGCCAGGGGCGTGACGGTTCCATCTGCTTCGGTGCGGGATACGCGCCGATTTCCGTGTTAACACGCTAGCAGTCGCCCGGACCGGTCAAACGTGAGCCCGTTGGAGCTGCCACTGGGCTGGCGCCAAGACACGGGGGCGGCGTCGCTGCCCGGCGCATAGCGGTAGATGATGCTGGCGGGAATGTCGCTAAAGAGCAGATATCCTTCGCGATGCCACACCGGTCCTTCGGTGAACTGAAAGCCTCCGGCTACCTGGGTGTAGGTGGTGGTTTCTAGCAGATCCTCAAGCCTCATGTCGCTCCTTTCTCACGCTGGCACGCCTCCAGTATAGGTCCAAGAGGCCAGTGGCTCCAGCGATCGCGCCAACCCCCTTGGCACTTTTTGGGTTGCTCTCCCTGATGGCAGTATAATAACCGATCGGTATGGTCGGATCATCGTTTGGCGAGGCATCAGCCTGAGGGGAACAAGCGTCCGTATATGAATGCGATTCTGCATGGAACCTGGATCCATGATCCACAAGACAGTGCCGCGGACGGCTTTTTCGCCTGGGCCGAGCGCGCGGCCGATGCACCAGCCCAGGCCGGGGGGCGACGCCCTCGGGTGGGGCGGCATCCCTATGCTGCCACTACTATTGAGATAGCCCAGTTGCTGGCCCACTATGTCCCCGATGTGGACTGGCGAGCCGCACCTCGCATGACCCGGGTGGCGCTCTTGCCCAGCTACGAACATGCGCCAGTGGTGCCGCGTTGGCTGGTTGCGGCTGATGAGAACGGCAACGGCGAGCCATCCATGGCCTGGTGGCGGATCGAAGGCATCGGGATTCCCGTGCTCCAGATCGTCGAGGTGTTGGCGGCGTTGCCCATGCGCAACCATGCCATCGGGGCGCCCCATCGCGTGGGCGATGACCTCCGCTTCTGGGGCATTGTGGCCAAGTTCGGGCTAGAGATACTAGCTGGCCAGCGCTATCTGCCCGGGATCGCCGCGCGCGATCAGGAGCTGTACGCACGCTGGCAACCAGCCTTGCGGAGCGAGGAGGACCTGGAGCGAGAGCAAGTGCTGACCACCGGCATGCCACCAGTTTGCCGCGCGATCTTTCGCGAACGCGGCGGCATGGATCAGGTGCGGCTCCCTCGCGCCGACCTGGTGCTGGATAGCTTTTTGGCCCACCTCACTGACCAAGCTGTGCGTGCCTGGAGCGAGACGTCTCCTGACTGGATCCTGAACAGCAATGGCTCAGCCCGTCATTATATGGGATCTGTGGATCTGGGGCGCCAGTGGCTGGCCGCGTTGGTTGGGGATGACCCCAGCCTGCGGCTCAACGGCCAGCGCAATCGCGATCTGACCCGATTCTACCGCGGCTGGCAGGGATGGTCGCGGCAGGCCCGCCAGGCTGACGCCAGCGAGCTGCGCCTCTGCTTTCGGCTGGAGCCGCCAGCGGCTGGCCAACCCGACGATGATGGCCACTGGCATCTGCGGTACCTCTTGCAGGCGGTGGACGATCCCAGCCTGATGATTCCCGCGTCCCACATCTGGCGCGAGCGCGGTGATGTGCTGAGCTATCTGAATCGCCGCTTTGATCAGCCGCAGGAACGGTTGCTGGCGGGGCTGGGTGCTGCCCAGCAGTTCTCGCCCGCCATTCGCCGCAGCCTCAAGCGCAACGCCCCTGAAGGCGCCAGGTTGACGCCTCAGGAGGCCTATACCTTTTTGCGAGAGACCGCTCGCCTACTCAAGAGCACTGGCTTTGGCGTGTTGGTCCCCCCTTGGTGGAGCCGCCCCGACGCCCGCCTGCGGGTGCGGGTGCGCCTGGGCGCCCAGGCCGACGAGGCTGCGCCTGGGTACCTGAGCATGGATCGCCTCATCTCGTACGACTGGGAGCTGGCGCTGGGAGACGATGCGCTCAGCCGAGAAGAGTTCGAACGGTTGGCTGCGCTCAAGACGCCCTTGGTGCGCATGCGTGGTCAGTGGGTGTTGCTTCAGCCAGAGCAGGTAGAGGCCGCCATCGCCTTTTGGAAGCGGCAGCAGGCCCGCGATAGCATGACGCTGGGCGAGGCTCTGCGTCTCGCGTTGGGCAGCAAGGACGTGTTGGATGGCCTGCCCGTCGCCGAGATCGAGCTGGACCCCTGGTTGCAGGACTTGGTGCAGGCGCTGGAGAATGGTCAGCGTTTCGAGGTGCTGCCCGAGCCCAAAGGCTTTCAGGGCGAGCTGCGCCCCTACCAGGTGCGGGGCATGGCTTGGCTCTCGTTCATGACGCAACTGGGGTTGGGCGTGTGCCTGGCTGATGACATGGGCTTGGGCAAGACGATCCAGACCATCGCGCTGTTGCTTCACGACAAGGAACGGGGCGCGCTCGACGAACCAGCCTTGGTGATCTGTCCCACCTCGGTGGTGGGCAACTGGCGGCGCGAGGTGCAGCGGTTTGGGCCTGACTTACGTGTGATGGTGCATCACGGTACGGGCCGCTCTGGCGGCGAGGATCTCTTGCAGGAGGCGCGCAGCCACGACCTGGTGATCAGCACCTATGGGCTGGCTTGGCGCGATCTTGAGGACCTGCGGCAGGTGCCCTGGAGCTATGTGTTCCTGGACGAGGCGCAGAACATCAAGAATCCTTCCACCAAACAGGCGCGAGCTGTGCGGCGGCTGCAGGGCGTGCGGCGGGCGGCCTTGACGGGCACGCCCGTAGAGAACCGCCTCTCGGAGCTCTGGTCGATCATGTCCTTTCTGAACCCTGGCTATCTCGGCGGGTTCGATCGCTTCCGTCGCAACTATGCGGTGCCCATCGAGCGTTACCAGGATGATCAAGCTCTGACAGAGCTGCGTACTCTGGTTCAACCCTTTATCCTGCGCCGCGTCAAGACCGATCCCATGGTGATCCAGGATCTCCCCGAAAAGCTGGACGCCAAAGTGTTCTGCAACCTGACCCGCGAGCAGGCGACGCTCTATGAGGCCATCGTGCGCGACGCTATGGCCTCGATCGAGGACAGCGATCAAGAGATAGCCCGTCGCGGGCGCGTGTTGGCCATGTTGACGCGGCTCAAGCAGGTCTGTGACCATCCCGCGCTGATGCTGGGCGACGGCTCGGACATTGGCCGTCGTTCGGGCAAGGTCAACCGCCTCAGCGAGATGCTGGAAGAGGTGCTGGCCATCGGCGATCGAGCCCTGATCTTTACCCAGTTTGCCCAGATGGGGCACCTGCTGCAGCGCTACCTCCAGGAGCTGTTCCAGCAAGAGGTGCTGTTTCTGCACGGCGGCACCCCGCAAAAGCGGCGCGACGAGATGGTGATGCGGTTCCAAGAGGATCCGAATGCCCCCTCGATCTTTTTGCTGTCGCTCAAGGCCGGCGGGACGGGGCTCAACCTGATGCGCGCCAACCACGTGTTTCACTTTGATCGGTGGTGGAACCCCGCGGTGGAGAACCAGGCCACCGATCGAGCCTACCGCATCGGGCAACGACGTGACGTGCAGGTACACAAGTTTGTCACCGTCGGCACCTTGGAGGAGAGCATCGACGTGTTGATCGAATCCAAGCGTGAGTTGGCAGAGAACGTGATCGGAGCGGGCGAGGGCTGGCTCACCGATCTGGACACCGATGCGCTGCGTGAGCTGGTGGTGCTGCGAGAAGACAGCGCCATGGACGACTAGGGTAGGGGGGTCTTGCGTTGGTAGACGAGCAGATCGCGTACAACAACGGATCCGCCGCTGGCTGGTGGGTGTCGCGGTGGCAGTCGACGGTGTCGCAGGCCATGGGTCCGACGAACACCTCCGAGGGGCGGGCCTTGGTGCGCAAGGGCTTGATCAGCGGGCTATCCGTCGAGCTGGGGTTACTACGCGGGACCGTGGGCGGGGCCGAAGGAGCCTCCTGTCGCGTTCGCGTATCGTTGCGCACCCTGAGCGACGCCGAGTGGGATCGCTGCCTGGATGCCCTGGCCAGCCAGGCCGTCTATGCGGCCCAGCTTCTCAATGCAGAGCTCCCGCGAGGCGTCGAGGGATTGATGCGAGGCCTGGGCGTGCCGCTCTTTGCCGAGGGACGTGGCGACATGGAGGCCGAGTGTAGCTGTGGCCATCTACGGTCGTGTCGGCATGTGGCGGCAGTGCTAATAGCCGCGGGCGAACGACTGGCGGACGATCCCTTCCTGCTGTTTGAGCTGCGGGGGCGCGGCCGCGACGACCTGGTGGGGGCGCTGCGCGAGAGGCGCTTGGCCGTCGTGGCCAAGCAGGAGGCGGCCTCCCGAGCGGTGGTCGCGGCGGGGACCTCTACCGAGGAGGCGCTGGAGGGCGTCACCGCCGACGCTTTTTGGCGGATGGGCACCGAGGTGCGGGGTCTGCCTCTGCGGGTGGAGCCACCCGACATGAGCATGGAGACGCTCAAGGTGCTGGGCGATCTGACCTTTGCCGAGGACGAGGATCTGCTCCCCATGCTGGAGCCGATATATCGGCAGGTTACAGAGCGGGCTCTCGAGGTGGCCTACGAGGACCACCAGGACGCGGACGAGGATTGACGCTGCGCGGGGCCGTTTCTATACTGGCGGGCGTCAAGAGGCGGGGCCTCTGGGAGGTTTGGTGGCATGGAAGACTCTGCGGGGCCGTATCTGGCGCTGTTCCAGGGGCTGGTGTTCAACGAGCGGGGCCAGCCCGCGGAAGTGCGCTTTGTGGGCGGCGAGCCGCACTATGTGGTGGTCGACGATGGGTTCGAGCGGCACGTGGAGGCCCGTTCGGTCGATGACGCGGTGGTGGCCGAGCTGCAGCGTCAGGTGGACGAGCAGCAAGAGGAGCTGGTCGGGGCGATGTTGCACGCCTTGGGGCGCGACGATGTGCTCACCAAGGCGGCTCTGGAATCATCGCTGGCCAACCTGGGCGCGAGCCTGCGTGAGAGCGGCCCTGCGCAGTGGCTGCCTTGGCTCAAGATGCTGGGCTTTCGCATCGTCGTAGACGTGCATGGTCGGCTGGTCATGCTAACCTATGAGGGCGGCATCGATCTCCCCGAGGACGAATAGCTCTTCTCCTTGCGCTAGAGGTGCCCATGGGCTCGCGTGATTGGCTCTCGGCCGTCATCATTATCGTCTACTCGGGCCTGAGCATCATCAAGATCCACTATGAGCTGCGGGCCCGTCGCCTCGGTGAGCCCACCGTCATTCGCGAGAGCCGTCCCTATGCGATCCTTCTGGCGGTGTTCATCTGCTACGAAGTGACCACGCTGGCGATCTATCTGTTCGCGCCCGAGTGGCTGGCTTGGGCCAACATCGCTGTGGCTCCCTGGCTGCGATGGACGGCGGCTATCGTCTGCCTGCTCACGCTGCCGTGGTTCGCTTGGGTGCACCACGTGTTGGGCCACAACTTTTCCACGACGCTGAATATCCGTGCCAACCACACTCTGATCACCGACGGCCCGTACCGCTGGGTGCGCCATCCCATGTACACGGCCTTTTACGCGCTACACCTGGCAACGATCTTGGCGACGGCAAACCTGTTTCTCGGGCTGACCTGGTTGGCTGGGCTCATCGTGGTCATCAGCTTGCGGGTTGATCGCGAGGAGGCGATGATGATTCGCCAGTTCGGCGATGCGTACCGAGCCTACATGACTGAGACAGGTCGGTTTCTGCCTCCCCTGCGGCGCGTCCGCCCCGCCTAGACGGCTCCAATCTCTGCCTTTGTCTTGACGCGTTCGACCTTTGTGCTACACTATTGAAAGAGTTTTTCATCAAGAGGCTGAGCCATGGATTGGGAAGATCTCTTGGGTCGACGTGGGCATCGAGTCACCGCCTCGCGGCGGGCTGTGATGACCGCGTTGGAGAGCGTGGACGTACCCCTGGCCGCGGCCGAAGTGCTGGAGCAGGCCAGGACACGGCATCCGCGGCTGGGCTTGGTCACCGTCTACCGAACGCTGGATCTGTTCCAGGAGCTGGGTCTGGTTCGCCGCGTGCATCGAGAGGGCGGCTGCCACGTCTATACGACCGCCTCACCTGGGCATCATCATGCCATTGTCTGCCGCCACTGCGGCCGCGCAGCCGAGTTCACTGGCTGCCAGGAGATCCACGCGCTGATCCAGCGGGCCGAGGATGAGACGGGCTTTCAGATCGATGGGCACATGCTGCAGCTGTCGGGCTTGTGCCACCAGTGTGCGCGGGCTATAGAGCGAACAGGGTGATCCAGCCCGCGGTGGGCTGTGGTGGGAGGTGTTCGGTGCCGCATCGAATCGGGCGCATGGCGCTGGTCGTGGTCTGTGTGGGACTCCTGTTGGCGGGCTGCGGGTCGTCCAGCCCCAAAGGCGAGCCGAGCGAGGCCGATCTGAGGGTGACCGTCAGCATCGTCCCGCAGGCGTACTTTGTCGAGCGGATCGGCGGCGACCATGTGGCCGTGCAGGTGATGGTCGAGCCAGGGCAGAGCCCTCACACCTATGAGCCCAAGCCAGAGCAGTTGGTCGCGCTGAGCCAGTCGGACGCCTATTTCAGCATCGGCGTCTCTTTCGAGGATGCCTGGATGGAGCGGATCGCCGCTGCCAACCCGACCATGTTGCTGGTGGATACGACCGCTGGCATCCAGCGGCGATCCATCGAGGCCCACGAACACGGCGAGGATAAAGATCAGCACGAGGGTGAGGCCGACGAATCGGGAGAGCTGTTCGATCCGCACATCTGGCTTGCGCCCCGCCTCGTCAAGGTGCAGGTGGGTCACATCGCCGCGGCCCTGGCGGCGCTGGATCCCGACCATGCATCGATCTATGAGGAGAACCTGGCCGCCTTTGAGGCCGAGATCGATGCGCTGGATGCCGAGATCGACGCACAGCTTGCTGACGTGACCCCCGCCAAGTTCCTCGTGTTCCATCCTTCGTGGGGCTATTTCGCCGACGCCTATGGCCTGGAGCAGGTCGCCATCGAGGTGGGGGGGCAAGAGCCCAGCGCGGCGGAGCTGTCGCAACTGATCACGTTGGCGCGGACCGAACGGATTCGCGTGGTGTTCGCGCAGCCCGAGTTCAGCACCCGTACCGCCGATGTCATCGCCGACGAGATCGGCGGCCGCGTGCTCCTGATCGACCCGCTCGCCCGCGATTGGGGCGAGAACCTGCGCAACGTGGCGCAGACCATGGCCGAGGTGCTTGGCGAGGAGTGAGGCAGAGGGGCCAGGGAGCAACCGAGGTGGCTGAGGAGGGGAGATGGTGACGGGAACCGCGGAGACAGGAGCGACTCGCGAGGTCATTCGGGTAGACCACCTGTGGGCCTCCTATGACCACGAGATCGTGCTGGAGGACGTGAGCCTCACCGTCTATGAGCGCGACTTTGTGGGGCTGATCGGCCCCAACGGTGGCGGCAAGACGACCTTGCTGAGGGTGCTGCTGGGGCTGATGCGGCCGCTGCGCGGTGAGGTCCGCATCATGGGTGAGCGGCCGCAACGTGGTCGCCGTCACATCGGCTGGGTGCCGCAGCTGGTCGAGTTTGACCGCGACATGCCCATCCGAGTCCGCGATGTGGTCAGGATGGGGCGATTGGGGCATCGAGGCCTATTGCGACGGTACCAGCCCGAGGATGACGAGCAAGTGGCGCGGGCCCTGGCGGCGGTTCGCCTAGAGTCGATGGCGGATCGCCCTCTGGCCGAGCTTTCGGGCGGCCAGCGACAGCGGGCCTATGTGGCCCGTGCCCTGGCGGGCGAGCCCAGCATCCTGCTGCTGGACGAGCCGACCGCCCATATGGACGCTTCGGTTAGCTCAACCTTGTACGAGCTGCTCCACGAGCTGAATCACCGCATCACCATCCTCATGGTCTCCCATGACCTGACGGCGATCTCGTCCTATGTGAAGACGGTCGGCTGTCTCAGTCGGCGCCTGTTCTATGAGCGTGGCAAGACCATCACGGCCGAGATGCTGGACGCCTCGTACCAATGCCCCATCGACCTGCTGGCTCACGGCGTGCCCCATCGGGTGCTGCCCGAACACACGGAGGTACCGCACGATGCTTGATGCCCTTCAGTTCGGGTTCATGCGCAACGCTCTCGCGGCGGGGATCCTAGTGAGCATCGCCTGCGGGATCATTGGCACCTATGTGGTGGTCAACCGCATTGTGTTTGTCAGTGGAGGCATCGCGCACGCGGCTTACGGGGGGATTGGCCTGGCCTATTTCGTGGGAGCCGACCCCACGCTGACGGCGGTTGGGTTCAGCCTGCTGGCGGCTACGGTCATGGGAATGGTGCATCGATCCACGCGCGAGCGCGCCGACACGATTATCGGCGTCATCTGGGCGTTCGGCATGGCTTTAGGCGTCGTCTTGGTGGACCTGACGCCAGGCTACAAGGCCGATCTGATGAGTTACCTGTTCGGGAGCATCTTGGCCGTGCCGAGCCGTGACCTCTGGCTAATGCTGGGCGTCGACCTGCTGGTGTTGGTCGCGGTCAGCGTGCTCTACAAAGAGATTGTGGCCGTCTCTTTCGACGAGACCTTTGCCACCGTGCGCAATGTGCCCGTGGGCCTAGTCTACTATACCATGCTGCTGCTGACCGCCTTGACGGTGGTGATGATGATGCGGATCGTGGGCCTGATCATGGTGATCGCGCTGCTGACGATCCCCGCGGCCGTCAGTGGTCAGTTTGTCAGCGGCATGCGCAAGATGATGCTCCTCTCGTCGGTGCTGGGGATCGTCTTTACGGTGGTTGGTCTGTGGCTGTCGTACAGCCTTAACCTAACCTCGGGCGCGTCGATCATTCTGGTGGCGGTGGGGGGCTATTTGGTGAGCCTGGCCATGCGCGCCCTTCTCAGGCGGCGACGGCGGGTGGGTATCGTCCCCGCGGTCTAGGTAGGCGGATGGCGACTAGGCGACGGCCCCGAGCCAGTGCTCGGGGCCGTTGTGGGTTGGGCGTTGAGAGTCGTCTAGGTGTAGACGCAGTCGCGGGCCGCGTCCGCAAAGGCCTGGATATTGGCGGGGTCACCAAAGAAGAAGTGGTCCGATGGGCTGCAAATGTAGCCGCCGTGGGGACAGCAGCTATGGAGGTGCGCGACCTGCTCTCGCACCTCGGACGGCGTACCCTGCTCAAAGCCAGCGTTCTGGTCAAAACCGCCGATAAAGCAGAGCTTGTCACCCACCCGCCGTTGGGCCTCTGCGAGGTCGCAGTCGCCACCCATTGTGGGGGGCGTCATCGTCTCAAGGGCATCGGCGTTGGTCTCCACGACCATGTCCAGCATCTTCATGAGGCCACCGCAGAGATGGTAGACCGCTCTGAGCCCGACGGCGTGAAGGGCGTCATGCTGGATCTGGTCGTATGGCAGGCAGAAACGCCGAAAGAGGCGCGGGCTGATGACCGTGTTGGAGCCAGCGCCGCCGCCCGTCTCGATCAGGTCCAGGGGAATTCCCTCGAGCATCTCGATGTAGCGGAGACGCTTTTCGAGGAGGCCGTCCAGGGCGTGCTGCAACAGATCGGGCTGATCCATGGCCCAGAAGATGGCGGTCTCGGTGCCGATCAGCGTGCAGAGATCCTGCCAGGGCGACCCCTGGCCGTAACCCGTGGCCCAGCCGCGCACAATTCCATCCTGGCTGACCAGGGCCTGGGCCTCTAGGACGGGGGTGGCGTCTAGCGCCGCGGGCACCAGGGCGTAGCGGAGGAACAGCTCCAGGTCAGCCTCGCCCTTGATAAGGTGCTCGGTGGTCCACGAGGTAAACGCGTTGGAGGCGCCTCGTTGGGTGAGCTTTCCCTCGGGCGTGGTGACCACCTCGACGAACGCGCGCTCGCCAGATGCGCTGGTGCCCAGGTCACGCCGCTGCACCTGCCAGTCAGCCAGAGCTTGGTCCGAGTAGATGGCCGTGGGCCCCACATACAGCGCCACATCGAGACCGAACCGCTGGTAGGCCTCGTAGGGGGTACAGCCGCCCAGGTAGGTGTTGAGATAGTAGGTCATCCAGTTATGGACCTGCACGGGCAGGCGATCGGGCTTTTCATTAGCGATGGCGGCGAGAAGCCGCTCGCGGCCGTTCATAGGGATCCTCCTGCCTGCTAATCGGCCAACGGCAACGGCACGTTCTCGCCTGTGGAGACGGCTCTCACCGCCCCAAAGACCATGCCCAAGCTCTTGAGATTGTCTTTGCCCGTGGTCTCGGGCGGTGCGCCTTCGGTGATGGCCAAGCGGAACGCCTCGAGCAAATAGTCCTGACGGGCCAGCGGCATGGGATCTAGGTCCACTGGCTGGAGCTCCTCGCCCGTGGGGGCGCGGTACAGCAGATCACGGCTGGCAAGGTAGACGCCTTTTTCGCACTCGATGCGCCAGTCAGCATTCCAGGAGGTCTCGGCGCCCGTGGAGCACCAGCTTCCCGTGTAGCTGGCGTGGATGTTCCCCTCAAAGGCAAACTGGAGCGCCGTGGAGGCGTCGCCGCCAAACCAGCTCCAGGATGGGTTCCAGCTACGCCCCGACACAGCCACGGGGTCGGCACCCAGGAAATAGCGCAACATGTCAAAGTGGTGGATGGCCATGTCGACGATTAGGGGATGGTCCATCTCTTCGCGGAACCCGCCAAAGTGTGGGCCCTTGGCGAACGCGACATGGACTTGGCCTGGGGCGCCCATCTCGCCGCTGGACACCAACCGTCGCAGCGTCGGTGCGAACGCCTGGTAGCGATAGTTCTGGGCGACCATGAGGGTCTTGTCGGTCCGCTGAGCGGCCGCCACGATGCGGCGAGCCGCCGCCATCGTGTCCGACAGGGGCTTTTCGGTGAGGACCGAAAGGCCAGCCTCCAGGGCTTGGCAACAGACGGCCTCGTGGAACTGGGGCGGGGTCACATTGATCAGGGCGTCGGCCGATTCGCGTTGCAGCGCCGCAGCCAGATCCGTGTAGCAGTGGCTGGCATCGAGGCCGCATCGTTGCGCCTGCGCCCGCAGCACCTCGGCATTGGTATCGACCAGCGCTACGTGCGTGACGGCCTGGGCGTTCTGCACCGTCTCGACCCAAACGCTGCCCATGCCGCCGACCCCGACCTGTATGATGCCTATCGGCTCCGTCATCGCTGCCCCCTTGGTTGTTCGCTTGTCATACCCCGATTCTAGACGGCCGCTGGCTGAGGCGCAAGCCTGATGGCGTTGCGGTCAGGTTTCCGAGCGCCTATCATGGCGTCGCGGACGCATCGCGCGATTGGAGGCATGCCATGGGCGAGATGATGCGAGGTCTGGTGTTTCTGGGCGATCGTAGGGCCGAGGTGCGCGAGTTCCCCAAGCCGGCGCCGGGGCCGGGCGAGGTGCTGTTGCGCCTGCGCTGCGCCGCCATCTGTGGCAGCGACTTGCACGTGTACCGTCGCCCTGCCAGCTACTTTGGCGGCGAAGCCTGGATCCCCGGCCATGAGCCGGCCGGCGATGTGCTGGCGTTAGGACCGGGTTGTGAGCGTGTCCAACTGGGAGACCGGCTCAGCGTCTATCACTGGTTAGGTTGTGGGCACTGTCGCCAGTGCCGGCAAGGCTACTATCAGTTCTGTCCGGAACGGCGCGGATTGGGGCAGCCCAACGCGGTGGGACCTGACGCCGATTTCATGGTGGTTCCCGAGCGCAACTGTTTGCTGTTGCCCGATGAGCTCAGCTATGAGGATGGCGCTTTCATCGCATGCATCGCGGCGACTGGCTACTCGGCGATGCGCAAGCTGTGCTGCAACGGCGAGGACACGCTCTTGGTGATGGGGCAGGGGCCGGTGGGGCTGGTGGGTGATATTCTCGCAAAGGCGATGGGCGCCCGTGTCCTGGGTGTCGATCCCACCGCCGAGAGGCTGGCCCTGGGCGAGGCCGTGGGGGCCGATGCCACCTTGGAGGCTGGCGCCGAGGTCGTAGCCGCGGTGCGCGATCTCACCGGCGGCATGGGCGCCACGGCGGCCTACGAGACGTCAGGCAGCGCAGCCGGAAGACGGGCGGTGGTGGACGCGCTGGCGGTACACGGCCGTGCTGCCTTGGTGGGTTTCGGCGCTGACGAGCCGACCCTGCCAGCGGCTACCATCATCGGCAAGGAACTCACCATCATGGGCAGCTTTGTCATGCCCGTGGGCTACTACTGGGGCCTGGTGGACCTGATTCTGGCCAACGACCTCTCGACCGAGTTCGGGCGGATCATCACGCACCGGTACGACCTGGCCGACGCATCTGAGGCGCTGGCCGTGGCGGATGAGGGCCGCTGCGGCAAAGTAGTGTTCATCTGGGACTAGCCCAGGTCGTGATCTCGCGACCTGCGAAACCGGCGGTTTGACAGGCCTCTGCTGCCTGTCTATCATCGGGAACTGATTGCCTCTGCGCGAGGAGTGTCTTGCTTTGCGTGCATAGCGGATTGCGCGCAACAGCGGTTGTGTGCATTTCGACAGGCACGTTTGGGTCGCGGCCTCGTGCAGCGCCGACAGGCATCGCAGAAGCACTAGGGCGGACGTTGGGACATCACCACACAGGAGGCAGGCTATGGTCGCATGGGAAATCGTCACGCTGGTCGCCGGAGTCCTATCACTAGGGGTGGCGGCCTATTTTTATGCATGGGTGATGCGTCAACCTAACGAAAGCGCCGAGATGGCCGACTTTTCCGAGGCGATCCAGGAAGGTGCGGCCGCCTACCTCCGGCGGCTTTACCAGGCGCTCGGGATGCTGTCGCTAGGTGTGGCCGTGATCTTGCTGATCACCATCAACTGGCAGACGGCGGTCGCGTATCTGGTGGGGGCGGTGTTCTCCGCGGGCGCGGGCTATGCGGGCATGTATGTCGCTACGCGGGCCAACGCCAAGGTGGCCTGGGCGGCACGGTCCGGCCTCCAGGAAGCGTTTCCGGTGGGATTCTTTGCCGGTGGCGTGATGGGCATGTCCGTAGTGGGCGTGGCCCTCATCGGGATGACGCTCATCTATATGATCTTTCGGAACACCGCGGTTCCGGGCGGCGCCCCCAGCGTGGTGCTTGGCTTTAGCTTTGGCGCTAGCGCTATGGCTTTGCTGGCCAAGGCCGGCGGTGGCATCTATACCAAGACCGCCGACATTGGCGCGGACCTGGTAGGCAAGGTCGAGTTCGGCCTCGCTGAGGATGACCCGCGCAACCCGGCCGTGGTGGCCGACAATGTGGGCGACAACGTCGGTGACGTAGCCGGCATGGGTTCGGACATCTTTGACTCGTTTGTGGCCAGTGTCGTGGCGGTCATGATCCTGGGGTATGAGCTCTTTGGTGGCTCGGGCGCCGGCGAGGTCTATATCATGTTCCCGCTCATCCTGAGCGCGCTGGGCGTCTTTGCCTCGGTGTTGGGCATGTTCTTTGTGCGAACGGGCGGGAAGAACGACCCCGGCCGTGCCCTGAACACCGGTACGGTGGCGACCACCCTGATCCTGGCGGTTATGGTGGCCATCGTGTCGCTGCTGCTTCCCTTTGAGCAGCCGTGGGGTCTGATCCTGCCGACAATCTTTGGTCTGGGCGCTGGTGTGCTCTTGGGTTTTACCACCGACAAGTACACCGATATCGACCAGGACGCCGTGCAGACTACGGCCAAGGCGGCCCTCTCGGGCCCTGCTCTGGTCATTATCGAGGGCTTTTCCTACGGCCTGGTCAGCATCGTGCCATCCATGATCGGCATCGCTGTCGCCATGGTGGCCTCTTACTACCTGGCCCAGATGTTTGGCGTGCCGGGCACCTATGGCGTGTCTCTCGCCGCGGTGGGTATGCTCTCCATCACGGGCATGATCGTTTCGGCGGACGCGTATGGTCCCATCGTGGACAATGCGCGCGGCTGCGCCGAGGTGGGCCATGAGGACGAGGATACCATCGCCGTGTGCGACCGTCTCGACGCCGCTGGCAATACGGCCAAGGCGATCACCAAGGGCTTTGCCATCGGCGCTGCGGCGCTGACGGTGCTGGCGCTCTTTTCCGCCTATGCGGAGACGGTGGACCTGACGGTCCTAAGCTTGACGAATCCAAAGGTGGTGGCTGGTCTGTTCCTGGGCGCGATGATGCCGCCCTACTTTTCGGCGCTACTCATGCTCTCGGTTGGCCGTAACGCCGAGCTGATGGTGGCCGAGATTCGTCGCCAGTTTGAGCAGATCCCTGGGTTGCTCCAGGGCAAGACCAAGCCCGACAGCACCCGCTGCGTCGACATCGCCACCCGAGGCGCTTTGAAGGAGCTGACGCTGCCGGCCGTGCTGTCGCTGGTCTCGCCCATCGTGATCGGCGTGCTCTTGGGCGCCGAGGCGCTGGGTGGCTTTCTCGGTGGCAGCATCGTCTCGGGCATCATCTTTGCTTTGTTCATGTCCAACGCGGGCGGCCTCTGGGATAACGCGAAAAAGTTCATCGAGGACGGCGCGCTGGGCGGCAAGGGCTCCGAGGCGCACAAGGCGGCCGTGGTGGGCGATACGGTGGGCGATCCCTTCAAGGATACAGCCGGCCCTTCGCTGAACACGCTGATCACCGTGATGTCGCTGACGGCAACGGTGTTCGCACCGCTTCTGGTCAAGCTCGCGCTCTTCTAGTCTCTTTTCGGCGAAAGCTAAAGGGCCGCCCTCTTGGAGGGCGGCCCTTTGCGATGCCTGCGAGCGCAGGTGCTACTAGCCGTGGTAGTAGACGTCCCAGTCCAGGTAGGTGGTAAAGGCATCGTTGAGGGCATCCGCCACCAGGCTGGGGCTGACGGCCACATGGTGCTCAAAGCCATTGGCGCAGATATAGTGTAGCAGGCCCTGAAAGTCGGGCAGCTCGATGACGCCATATCCGCCAAAGGTCTCTACCTTGTCGTCGGTGATGCGCCCTTCGCCCAGGTAGGCTCGGATGCTGCCATAGGTGTCGTCCGTCGAGACGCGGCAATAGGTCAGGTCGGTCGGCTTGACGCGGCCCACGATGGTGCCATAGGTGTTCTCCTTGCCCACCGACCCGGCGATGATCTCCTGATAGTCCATCCTGCCCTCATCCCCGAACAAGGCCTGAGGGAGGTTGCTGCAGTGAAAGACGACAGCCTTGTTGGGATCATCGCCATAGTTGTTGTTCCAGTCGAGTAGGGCGCTAGGCTTGCCAGAAGCAAGCACCATGGCGTACATTCCGATCAGGCCAGTGATGTCGGTCTCACAGGCCGAGGGAATCAGCTTGTTGCTGAGCATGCTCATGGCCGTGCAGGGGACCACACCATAGTACTCTTCCATGGCCGTCCAGCATTGCACCGCGATACCGTCCAGTTCCATCTCGCCGACAAAGTCGTCCAGCACCAGAGCCAGTTTGGCCATCCGCTGAAGGGCCTCGCCCGGAACGTTGGCCGTCTTTTCGTAAGCGCGGATCTCGTCGATGCGGCCGAGCACGCGGGCGTCATCGTCGGCCAGCTTCCAGGCCTTGCCCAGGATCTCGGAAAGGTCCACGCTCTCGACGGCGATCCCGGCCTGCTCGAGCAGCTTTTCGCTGTAACGCACAGTGATAAAGGCTGCGGGACGCGCCCCGACCTGCCCGAAGCGTGCGCGTCGCAACCCGCGGACGATGCGGCAGGTGGCCGCAAAACGTTGGAGGTCGCGCCGGAAAGAAGCGCTGTCGAGCGGGACGGTGTGCATCGTGGTGAGGCTGTACGGGATGCCATACTGCCAGAGGTTGTTGCAGGCGGACATCTTGCCGCAAAAGCTGTCGCGACGGGTGGCGATTCCCATGGCGCCCAGCTCGTCGGGGGTAGCCTGGATGAGGACTGGCACGTCCAAGCCCGCCAGCCTGATGGCGTCCGCGATGCCGCGCTCCTCACCAAAGTTTGGTAGCGTGACGAGGATGCCGTCAATCTCGTCGGCGTGACGCTTGAACAGGTCCGCACAGATCTTGGAGTCGGCCCATGTCACGACGGAGCCATAGTCGGTGTCCTCGGGGGTCAGGCAGATGGCCTTGATGCCCTCTTCCTCCAGCACGCGGAGGACGGTCTCGCGGCCCTCCTTGCAGAGATGCGAGGGAAAGAAGCCGCGGTTGCCGACAATAACGCCCAACGTGGTCATAGCAAGGCCTCCTATGCATGGTCGCTCGGAACGCCCGAGCGTCGTGATGATCCAAGCGCATTATGGCCGACTGGGGGTGACGTGTCCAGTCTGCGATATAGGAGGGTGATGATGCCGATCGACGAACGCGATGAGATCGAGGTGCGTCTCGACGAGATGGAGCTGAGGCTGGCTACCGATCCGCGCATGGGTCCCTGGGCCGAGGTGGCTCCCTCAGAGCTGCTGCTCTCTCGCCACGCCTGGGTGGAGCGGGGCGAGCGGGTGCTGGTGTGGCCATCGGGTCACGGTGGTCTGGCGATCATGGCGGCGCGGCGCACCCAACCTAATCTGGTCACGGCTTGCGATACCCACTGGGTCGCGGCCCGGGTCTGTGGGCGCAACTTGGCGCGCCATGGCCTGGACGGGGTGCTGGTGCATTGCGGCCTGCCTCCGGGGGGTGCCCGCTCGTATGACGTCGTGATCATGAGCTTGCCCAAGGGTCGCGCCACACAGCGGCTGTACGCGGCCCACGCCTACGCCGTCCTGCGGCCAGGTGGGCGGCTCTATGTGGCAGGGGCCAACGACGCTGGTGCCAAGAGTGCCCTGCGCGACCTCGAGGGGCTGTACGAGCCCCAGGGGCTGCTCGGGTACAAGGGCGGCCACCGGGCGGCGGCGTTTCGGCGTGGGGAGGACGCCGATCTGACGGGCGCCTATGCCGAGCCTGGCATCGCGCCGGATACTTGGCACAGCTTTTCCTGGGAGCGGGGCGACCGGGTGTACCAGGCCCGCACTACGGCCGGCGTCTTTTCGTGGGAGCACCTGGACGAAGGCACCCGGATGTTGCTGGAAGTGGTCGAGATCGCCCCGAACGCGCGCGTGCTGGATCTGGGGTGCGGTTGGGGGGCTGTCGGCGTGTACGCGGCCGATCGAGCGCGCGAGGGCTCGGTGACTCTGGTGGATGTGGATGCATTGGCGATGCGGGCCGCCAAGGCGACCCTATCTGCCAATGGGCTGGAGGATGCTGCAGTGGTGTTGGGCGATGGCGCTCAGGCGGCTGGGCCTGGCCCCTACGATTTGGTCCTCAGCAACCTGCCGTTCCACCGCGGGCATGGCGTGGATCGGCAGTTGGCCGAAGGGCTGGTTCAGGGAGCGGCCCGCGTGCTGGCGCCAGGCGGCAGGGTGATCATTGTCGCTAACCGGTTCCTACGACACGAGCGCGCCATGTCCGACGTGCTGAGCAACGTGCGCTGCCTGGCCAGTGACAGTCGCTATCATGTATGGGCTGGGGACGCCCATTAGGACGCGGTGCCGCGATTGTATACGAATATCGTAGACAGCGATATGCTACTTGACGAATCTCGTACCATGTGATATGATTATGCTTGAAAGGATGGTGTGGGGTAGCGATGGACGAGCTGGATCGTCAGATAGCCGAGCTGGTGCAACAGGATCCGCGCCGCAGCAATGTGGAGATGGCGCGAACTCTGGGCGTCAGCGAGGGCACGGTACGTAAACGCCTGGACCGACTGCTGTCAGAGGGCGCTATCCGTTTGGGCGGCGTTGTCGCCACGGATCGTCTGGGCCTCGACGTGCGCGTCTTGGTGCTGCTCAAGGTAGAGCTGGCGCAGATCGAAGCGGTGGGGCGCGCCCTGGCCGCCATGGCCGAGGTCGTGAGCGTCTATGTAGTGACGGGCGAGTACGACCTGGTGGCAGAAGCGGTCTTTGGCGGGAATGAAGAGCTCGTGCGCTTTTTGACCGGGCAGGTTGGCAAGCTGGGCGGGGTGCTGGAGAGCGTGACGGTGCACGTCCCGCTGGTCCTCAAGCACGCCATCGACTGGGCGCCCCCCAAGCCGCCGCCCGCTCGTATCTTGGTGGTGGATGACGACCCGGATTTTTGCGAGATCACCCGCCTGCTGCTCGAGCGCGAGGGCTGGGTGGTGGACCTGGCCGCCAGCGGCAACGAGGCGCTGCTCAAATTGCAGCGCGAGCCTGCCGATCTGGTGCTGCTCGACATCATGATGGAAGGCATCCTCGATGGCTGGGACGCCGCCCGCCGGATTCGCGAGCTGCCCGAGGGCGGGGGCATGCCCATCTTGGTCGTCAGCTCGATTACCGAGACGGACTATCTCGGCATGGTGCCGACCGACGAGGACCCCCTGATCGATAACTTTATGAGCAAGCCAGTGGATCCAACCTCGCTCACTGCAAAAGTGCGTCGACTGCTGAGGCGGTAGGAGGCTGCGGGAGGTCGTATGAGCAAGGTTCTGGTCGTGGATGATGATCCGGACTTTTGCGAGATCACGCGTCTGATCCTCTCCAAGAGGGGGTACGAGGTCGAGACGGCCTCCAACGGAGATATGGCGTTGCGGATGATGCGCGAGGAGCGTCCGGCGGTCGTGGTGCTGGATGTGATGATGGCCGGGGTGCTCGATGGTGTCTCGGTGGCCCATGCCATGGCTGACGAGCCTGACCTCTGCAAGGTGCCTATCGTGATGGTGTCCTCTATCGCCAGCAGCCAAAGCGCCGACATGTTTCCCACCGATGACTATATCCCCATCGATGCCTGGATCTCCAAGCCTGTGCAGCCCGACGAGCTGATCGCCACCGTCTCGCGTCTCACGCGCTGAGGGAAGCGGTCCGTCGGTCGTAGGAGGGCGACGTGGCCGAGGCCGCGGGCAAGACCATTCTGGTCATTGACGACGACCCTGACTTTTGTGGGTATGTCGAGATCATCTTGAGTGCCAATGGCTACCAGGTGCGGACCGCGGAGAACGCAGAGGTGGGTCTGGCGTTGGCCCGATCAGAGGCGCCCGACCTGGTGATGGTCGACCTGATGATGTCCTACGGCTTGGCTGGCCGAACGGTGACGCGCGAGATGGCACACGATCCCCAGCTATGCCGCATTCCGGTCCTCATGGTGTCGGCAATCGTAAGCGACGGCGATGATGAGATCATCCCCACCGGCGAGGACGGCCACGTGGACGCGTTCATGACCAAGCCACTCGAGCCATCCGAACTGCTGGCGTGCGTGGCGGGTCTGATGGGTGGTACGGCACGGCCAAGGAGGGAGCAGTGATCAATCCTGGGCAGTTGGCAAGCACCGATGCCATGGAGCGGGCCAGACTCTTGACGGCGCTGTACGTAGCGCAGGAGCAGTACGGCTATCTCACCGACGAGGCCGTCCAGCGCGTGGCCGAGCGCCTCCATATGGCACCGGGCAAGGTGTACGAGACGGCCACCTTCTACTCGATGTACCGCATGCAGCCGATGGGGCGGTACGTCATCCAGGTCTGCGAGGGTCTCTCCTGCCATCTGGCGGGCGGAGCGGAGCGGCTGCTGGATTACCTTGTGGAGAGGCTGGGCATCAGCCCGGGCGAGACCACCGAGGACGGGCTATTCTCGCTAGTCTCGGTGCAGTGCCTGGCCGCGTGTGACGTCTCCCCGGCCATGCGCGTCAACGACACCCTCTACACGGATCTGACCTTTGACGAGGTCGACAGCATCCTGGATCGTTTGGGGGGGCGCTAATGTTCGAGCCAATTCTGCTCAGGAGGGTCGATCTGCCGCGATCGGAGACCATCGAGGTGTATCTGGCCAACGGCGGTTACCAGGCCTTGCGCCAGGCCCTCGCCATGTCACCCGACGATCTCGTGGCTATGGTCAAGCGGTCCAAGCTGCGAGGGCGCGGCGGTGCGGGGTTCCCGACGGGCCTCAAGTGGAGCTTTATGCCGCGGGATGCTGAGCACAAGTATCTGGCTGTGAACACCGACGAGGGCGAGCCTGGCACCTTCAAGGATCGCAAGCTGATCGAAGAGGATCCGCATCAGGTGATCGAGGGAGCGATCATTGCCGCCTATGCCGTGGGCGCCGAGCACGCCTTTGTCTACATCCGCGGCGAGTTCTTTTTGGGCGTCAAGCGCTGGAACAAGGCCATCAACGATGCCTATGCGCATGGATTCCTCGGCAAGGACATTATGGGGAGCGGCTTTGACCTCGACATGACCGTGCATCGCGGCGCGGGCGCCTACATTTGCGGCGAGGAGACGGCCATGCTCAACTCGCTGGAGGGGCGACGCGGGGAGCCGCGCATCAAGCCGCCCTATCCGGCGCAGGTAGGCTATCATCAAGAGCCCACCCTGGTTCACAATGTGGAGACCCTGGCCAACGTGCCGCATATCGTGCTCAATGGCGATGAATGGTATCGCGGTGTCGGTACCGAGAACAGCACGGGGCCCAAGATCTTTTGCGTCAGCGGGCATGTCTATCGGCGGGGGGTGTACGAACTGCCGCTGGGTACGCCTCTCAGCACCATCATCCATGACTATGCCGGTGGGATCCCTGGCGGCAAGCAGCTCAAGGCGGTGATTCCTGGCGGGGCCTCGACGCCCTTTGTCACCGCCAAGAACGTGGATGTCCCCATGGATTTCGAGTCGCTGGCGGCGATCGGGTCGGCGCTGGGGACGGGGGCCATCGTGGTGATGGACGAGGACACCTGCATGGTGGACGTGGCGCTGCGGGCTGCCCGGTTCTTTGCGCACGAATCCTGCGGCAAGTGCACGCCCTGCCGCGTGGGTGGCCGCCGTATCCTCGATCTCTTGCAGCGCATCGTGGATGGTGCCGGCGCCCCTGGGGATATCGAACGGCTCTACAGCCTGTGCGATGGCATTGCCGGCCACACGTTTTGCCCGATGGGGGATGCCATGGTCGCCCCCATACGGAGCAGCCTCGACCTATTTGCGGACGAGTATCAACGCCACCTGCCAGGTGGCTGCGCGGCGGCGCACTAGAGCGTTGGGCGGAAGGTCACGCCGAGGGGAGGCACCGATGGCCAAGATCCTGGTGGTGGACGATGATCCCGATTTCCTGGAGACGACGCGGATGGTGTTGGAGCCTGCCGGGTATGAGGTGATCACTGCCGCGGATGGCGAAAAAGGCTTGGCCCGCTCGCGCGCGGAGAATCCTGACCTGGTCATCCTGGATGTGATCATGTCCACTGTGCTGGACGGTTTGAGTATGAGCCAACGGATGAGCGAGGACCCCGAGCAGGCCACCATTCCGATCTTGATGGTGACATCCATCGCCAACAGCGACTACCGGGAGCTCTTCCCGACCGACGAGTACGTGCACATCGATGACTTTGTGAGCAAGCCTATCGCCCCCGAGGACCTGCTGAGGCGTGTGAGTCGCTTGCTCAAGCGGAGGGGCAGGGGGTAGACTATGGGGGGCAGCAGATCGCCCAAGATCCGCGTCGGCGGCATCATCGAGCACTCTGACCTAGCGTTGGTCGGCGTGATGTCGGCGCCCGATCGCCCCGGCCTGGCGGGGTCCGTGTTCGGCGCCCTGGGCGCTGCCGGTCTCAATGCCCAGTTCATCGTTCAGAGCATCGATCTGAGCAACCACTCGCACATCCAGTTCTTGGTGGCGTTGGGAGACCTCGCCCGGACCATCTCGGCGCTGCAGCCCGTGAGCGAGGCCTTGGCGGTGGAGCGGCTGACCCAGCGGGCGCCCGTGATGCAGCTGGCCGTCTATGGTCCTGACTTTCGCGAGCGCCCGGGCATCGCAAGCGCCGTATTCGGAGCGCTGGCATCGGTCCACGTGAATATTCTCGCGGTCTCCACGTCGATCTCGACCGTGTCATGTGTCATCTCTCAGGATGACCGCGATGCCGCTATGGAGGCGTTGCGGGGAGTTCTTGAACTGCCGTAGGCAAGGGCGCGCATCTCCGAGGCTCGGAAGGAGGAGCGTGGGCGACCTGTTTCGCATTCCCATCGAACGCGCGATGGGCGATCGCACTCGTTGGTTGGTGCGCTTTCGTTGGCTGCTGCTCATGGTGGCCTCCGCGGCCGTGCTGCTCCTGGATCTCGCCTTTGGCCTAGGCCTGCCCTATGGCCCTTTGGCGATCCTGCTGGCAGTGGTGTTGGGTTATCACGCCGCCTTTTGGTGGCTGGGCCACCATCCTCCCCAGGGAGCCCGGCCGCGTCGCTTCTATGCCAACCTCTTGCACACCCAGATCCTGACCGATATGGTGGCCCTTACGGCGCTACTGCACCTGACGGGCGGCCTGGAAAATCCCCTGTTTGCGCTTTACGTTCTGCTGGTGGGGGTCGGCAGTATCCTGACCAGCCCGGCGATCAGCTATAGCTATGCAGCGGCAGCCACCGGACTCTGGGTGCTGCTGACGCTGCTGGAGGCCTGCGGGGTGCTGCGGCACTATAACCTGGCGGGCTTTCGTTCGCCCAGCCGCTACCGCGAATGGTTTCATCTGATCAGCGTTTGGCTGGCGGTGGGCTCCAGCAGCTTTGGCATCGCGTACCTATGCTCTGGGATCATGCAATACGTCCGGCGAGGCGAGCGTGAGCTCTTGGAGGCGAACGCCGCGTGCGAGAGCCGTGCTGCCGAGCTGCAGCGCCTCAACCAAAAGCTCCAAGAGCTGGATCAGAGCCGGTACCTGTTTGTACGTTTGGTGACCCACGAGCTCCGCGCGCCGGTGGCCGCCATCCAGAGCTTCTTGCGGCTTATCCTGGAGGGCTATGTGCCCGAGGATCGCCTCATGGAGATCATCGACAAGGCCGAAAAGCGCGCCCATGACCAGCTAGAGCTAATCGGCGACCTGCTGGATCTGGCACGTGTTCAGGATGTGCGCGAGCAGCATGATGTCGGACTCTTGGATGTGGCGGCAGTGCTCCGTGACGTCTTGGATATGATGGCGGCCAGGATTGAGGACAAGCGGCTGACGCTTGACGTCGAGGTCGCCCCGGACCTGCCGCCGGTAATGGCCACCGAGGCGCACATCAAGCAGGTGTGGACCAACCTGGTCAGTAATGCCATAAAGTACACACCCGAGGAAGGCGGCGTGTCCATTCGCCTGACGCAAGAGGGTGGCCTGATTCGAGGTACGGTCACCGACA
>ENA-UOXR01001432-UOXR01001432.1-bioreactor-metagenome-genome-assembly--contig:-NODE-1432-length-25105-cov-9.524551_pt1 | contig 25105 bp, 18 predicted proteins | sample MGYA00238164_ERZ764825 | MGnify/ENA primary metagenome ERZ764825 (study PRJEB28920, sample SAMN05720171) | bioreactor metagenome | isolation source: Anaerobic biogas reactor | place: USA:Washington...
TGAAGGCATCAAGTTCTTTTTCGTTATTTTTTGCTTCACGATAATCTTTTGCGGCTTCAAGAAATAGTTTGTTTTGCATTTCCCAATTCGCAGCCACATCAAATTTCTTCTGCCGCCTAAGTTCTTCGACTTCGGAGGGATTGATAACAGTTTTTGGAATCAGGCGAATGTAATCGAGATTGCGTCCGGCTTCTTTATACATCTGAGAAGCAGCTGATAATTTCCCAGCTTGCTCCATCAATGTAGCAGCTTTCACAATATCCCCTTGAAGATAGAAAAGTTTCGCTGCTTCTTCAACATCTCCCATGCCCAGCAGAGTGTTTGCCTCACCAATCGCATCGCCAGCAATTCGATAGTAGTCAAGCGCTTTCGAAAAACGTTGGTTTTCGAAAGCAAGGTCAGCCGCTTTCTTGCAGAGCTTCCCCTCTTCAAGTAAACTCATTGCTTTGTCGATGTCTCCAATTGGATTGATGTACAACTGAGCTGCTTTTTCAAACTCGCCAGCCAGAGCATATACAGCCGCCGCTGAAACAAAATCTTCTATTTCCAATAAGGCATCGACATCAACCGGGCTTTCCTTCGGCTGCCGGATTGTAACAGAATATAGTTTTCCCAAATAGGTTCCATAAAATAACTGGTCATTGGCGTGATGCAATGTGGTCAGAATGACATCTTCTTCGGCGTTTGTCAGGCTCCATAAATCTTTACCATCATTTACAGAAAGTGCCCTGATATTGGAGCTGTAATCCGCAAGATAAATGGCATCTTCTACGATCAATGGCGGGACTTGTACTTTTATTCCTAGATCTTTCTTGTACTTAAGATCCAATTTTTCAGTGTCCACCACATGCAACTGATAATAGCCATCCGGATCAGTCTTGGAACCTCTGGCTGTGTAATAAAGCATTGTGCCCACCAATACTGGCGGGCAATATATTTTTGGCAGGCTTATCTCTTTTACCAGGTTTCCAGTTTTGCCACCCAACACGACGATGCTCTTGTTGTTGATAACTACATAAATGAATCGATCATCCCCAACCAGGTGTTGTGATGGTCGAGCGGGCAGAGTGTACGTCCAAACAACCTCACCAGAGTGTTTTTTCCGGGCGATCAATTCAGTTTCTTCCAGCATCGGATTGCCATCTGCGTATACAATAGCATCGCCAAAACATTTTAATGGTGCCGGCCACCAAGACTGGCACTCATGTTCCCAGATTGGATTTTCATCGGAAAAATCTCCAAAACTCAATACACGAGATTCGGCAGTGCGGAAGAATATCTGGTTGTCAATGAAAACCGGCGGGGTTAGATCATGGCTGGTAGTCATCCAGACAGGTTCCAATCCACCATCCTCCAGACTCAGTTTACCAATGTAGCCCCCTTTAATCCCCTCCATTAGCGAATGGGTGTCTTGAACTGTTACATAGATATCTTGATTTTGCACAAGAATATTCGTTGCGCGATATCCCTTCGGAAGTGCTCTTCTCCAAAGGATTTGCCCTTTTTCTAATGACACACCTGTCAATTCGTTGTTTTGCGTTGAAAGTACAAGCAAATCATTCAAGCTGGCAAAGGATGTGAGACTGGAACGGGAAACACCTCCAATGGGTGTCTTAAACTCTATCGGAGGCCAATAGAGCGTACCGACTGCTCCTTCCACCTGGCGCTTCCACCCACATTTTGGGCAGATCTGGCTCGACAGCATCAGGTGATTGTTCGGGCAGAAGATATCCATGACTATCGAGTTGCCTCAGAATTTTTCGAGAAAACTGATTTTGATTTTTTTACTCCCAACTGGACATTGAGCAATTTTTCCTCGCTTTATTTATCTCTTGGTGTCTCGATCACATCTGCTTGCCATAACTCATATCGGCGTACGACTCTTGGATCCGCTAGAGGTTTGATTTGTGAAAAAGCACTCTCAAAATCTCCTATCGTTAATTGTTCGATGCGAAGTTCATAGGCAGTTAGTTTTCCAAGCCCACTATCAACTACCTGCAGAAGGTCAGGGTTTGCTCTGCGAATCATATTGTTGATAGCAATCTGTCCTACCTGTTCCAACTCTCTTCCTGCAAAGCCATCAGTCCGCTCAACCAACTCCTGGATAGTCACTTGTGAATGATGCCCTTTGCGTGTCAGTTGAATTCCGAGAATGGCTTCTCGCGCAGCTGGATCTGGCAAAGGAACATAAATTCTCCTTTGGAAGCGACTCAAAATAGCAAGGTCAAGAAGCCAGGGCAAATTAGTGGCACAGATGGTCATAACAAAACTGTCGTCGTCCTTACCCTGCAGTCCATCCAACTCAGCCAGAAGCGTGGAAACGATCCGCCGTTCCGAGCCGCTCTCGCCGGATCCACGCGAAGGTGTTAACGATTCAAACTCATCCAGGAAGATGACCGCAGGGCTCAACCGGCGTGCAACACTGTAAAGCGCTGAGATTAACTTCGTGCTTTCCCCAAAATACTTGGAAAGAAGGCTGCTGACTTTGACGTTAAAGAAGGTGGCTTCCAGATTTCCGGCGGTCGCAGCTGCCAGTAGGGTCTTGCCTGTTCCCGGGGGACCGTACAGCAACAAATTGCGCCAGCTGCTGATCTGCACTCCTTCAGGTTTCTTTGCAAGCGCCAGGGCATAAGCTGATTTGATCGCGTTTTTGGTGTCTTCCAGCCCGCCAATCTGATCCCATTTCACATCGCTTTTGTGAATCAGCTGCAGTACTTCTTCTTCGTAATCATCCTCTCCGGCCTGGGGTTCAGCCTGGCTGGCTGGCTTTGAAGCGGACTCGGGTTTTACCTTCCTGGAAGGGGTAGGAGCCTGGCCGGCCAATCCTCGGGCTAAATTAGCCAATTGGTCGGCTTTATCCATGCGTTCTTTACGAATTTCTGGCGTCACCGCACTTTCAGCATATGAGCGCAGCCAGCGCGCAGCAGCATAATATTGTTTTGCGGCTTCCTCGTCCGCCCCGCGCTGCCGTGCCTTGTCCCCTTTTTGACGGGCGTCCTTATATAATGTGTAGATAGAACCACTCAGGTCAACGCTCATTTTTCAAACCCCCGTGAAGTGAGCCTAAACATCTTCGAATTCTATATCATCTGTGGAATCTTCTTCCTGGGGTTTCTCAGAAAGCTTGGTATCCATCTCCTGATAGTAGGGCTCAATCATTCCATCCCCTGCTTCGCGCGCCATTTGCATTTGTTTCATGATCTCAAGCACATCAGCATCATCGCTAAAGCCTTCACCCATATAGTTATGCTTATCCAGGCTGTCTGCCAGGTTCTTCATGACTGTCATGTTTAGCTCGCCGTCTTCCATCGATTTTTGCATATAGACAACCAGCTCATCCAGGTCCATATCACCAAAGACCGACTGCAAGCCCATCTCAGTGTTGAGCGCTTCTTGTTCTTTGATCATGATAAAGCTGTCGATCACACGCAGCTGTACATAAATCGCTTCGAGTGTGTGATCAAGGTTGTGCATGCGAGTGTCGAGCTGCTTAATTTTAAGAGCCAGCACCTTTTGCTCGCGGGCGCCAGCTTTTTGTACACCTTCAGTGAACAAAGCCCGTTTCTGTTTCTCGACATCACGTATCTCGTTGAGAAGCATGTTCTGCTTGTGTTCCAGGCGGATCTTGCCACGTTGCGCGTCTTCCATCTTGATGTCGTTCAAGGTGGCTTTCTTGACTGTCTCCGTTTCGGTCATTCCCAATAAGTCCTGGGCGACTTTCAGCCCGTAACTAAACAGGGCTTTAGGATCCAGCTTTTTCTTTATGGTACCGTTATCTTGCTTGATTTTTGCCATTTTCTCTCCCAATAAATAATTGAATCTACAGTTTTTGGATTGCCAGGCCGATGTCTTCCAACTCGACCAGTCGATAATCTCCTTTACCAGCCATTCTCTTGAAAGTTTCGCGTAAAACCAGTTCAGAGAACGGTAATTCCTTAGCAGCGTTGAGCAATGTAAGGCTGGAGTGCCCCTTCTCCAGCATCAAATTCTCAATTTCAAGTTCGGCGTCCAATGCTTCTTCTGTAAGTAAAGCCGGATTGAACAGTTCAGCATATTGTACTGACCGAATATCCTTTATGGGGTACACCAGGCTGTTAGTTTGCATGTCAAACAGGTAAACAAGCAGATCCTCATTTGAAAAAGGTCGTTGCGTTTCAGAACCAGCTACGATTTCTTGAGCTCCTTGTGTCCAGCCCGTCGGGGAAGCCATCACCAATAACTTAAAACTGCCATCGCCCGGCATACCTTCACTGGCTTGAATGAGAGCTTGTTCCAGATCTTGCTCATCCAGTGGGTAAGTGTCCATCCCTGTTGTGACCATTACCTCCAGGTGGTTCAATACCCGGATCTCGATGATCAACGGTTCAGTTTGTTCACCTTTTACCGGTTTATAGAGGTATTGGAGCCAGGCATTCAAAGGCTGTTCACTGGATTCACGCGAATCCAACAAGACTTTGCCTTTTAACCGCAAAACGGCTGCCCGCTCGTCACCAGTTTTCAGAATCGCTTCCCAATCCGGAATAGAAAGCAGCTTGCCGGTACGTGGATGGGCGATGGATTCTATCCGGCGCATGCGCGAACGCAACCGGTTCAGGTAGTTGACTTCTCTCAGTCTTGCCTGGCTGGCACGTACCCGCACTGGACCTTCCTGGTCGGGCTGCTGGCGTAGCGTTATCATGTCGGTCAGGCTCTGGTGGGTTCGGCATTTCGTCTTACCTTTGGCTGCGCATTCTGTGCAAATCACTTCGAGGCAGCCTGCGGTGCTGCAGCGTTGGGCGATTTGTTCGGGTTTACGAAGTATCTTCAAACACGAGCCGCATTTAACGATTTTTGGTGAGACACTTTCGGGTGTTGGTGTGCGTTGATTGCTTTGGGAAATCGTTTTATCCAGGTCAGCCTGGCGAATATAATAGAGCCCCCCAATCTTGACTGCCGGTAATTCGTTTGCCCAGATGCGTCGGTACACGGTGCGTGTGCTCACACCCAGCAGTTCGGCGACTTCTCTGATACGATAAAGCTTGTCTTTCTCGTTCATCTCACTCCCCGCATGGACAACCAAAATGTCCATGAATGTACATAATTGTACACTCCCTTTTTAGGCTGTCAAGGGGCCATTCCATCCAATTTACTTATCAAAATTACCTGCCGACTGTGTTAAATCGGCAGGTTCTTTTTCGCCCGATCAGGGCAGGATAGACTGGTGCCCGCTCTCAAAGCACTCCTTACGCAAAATAATGCATAAGATTCTGGCATCCACAAAGGTTAAGAAAGCGATGAGGCACAACGGAAACCCATGTTGTTGTTCATATTGGTTGGATTGTTGTTGTTCCGGTTGGCAGTTCGTATATTCCTCGTGTTGTTGTTCCAACTGCCGCCACGCTTCCCAGTCTTCCTAAAAACAACCATGTCTACACAGGTTGGTTTTCTCTCTTTTTCCAGGCGTGGATCAACCTAGCTAGTTCAACTAATTTTTCACTAACAAACAAATATTGATTAGGAGTCATATAATTACTGTCTTTGGCTATTCTACATAGAGTTGTTAGTTTTTTGAGTAGTAATTCTCCTTCTTTCAGCTCATGTGCTTTCTCTTCAACTAAAGCAGCGCGTAAGATCTGATCATAAAATTCGAAAGCTGTATCCTCGATTCTTTTAGCTAATCTGAACCTTTCGTGCTTCGGATAATGCCCAGTATGGTTCTGTATCCACATTAACAGGTCGTAAGTTTTCACAAAAATTGGCGATTCTCTCAAAATTACTCCCCTTGGGTTGCACTTATTCCCAATTTCTGTAAGACTGTTCTTCTCAGTTGCCATGTGTTCCCTTGCCTTACATGGCTCAACCACCCTTTCAACTGGTTTGTATAATGATCTTGAGTGCATCTATTTTCACGTAAGCGTTGATAAGACCCTTTCAGTTTTCGGTAACCATTAACAAGTTTTTTCCTCTTTAACCTTATATAATCTGGAAATAACCGAAACCCAAGAAAAGTTAACCCCTGGCTAGTAGGTGTCGGTTGAGCGGACCCTTCATGTATCGTCATCCGCAAATCGGAAAGAAAGTCAATAGTCTTCTCCCTTACACAATTAAGGTCCTTTTTTGAGGTAGAAAACACTACGATATCGTCAACATACCTGAGCCATGCCTGAGAGATTATTTCTGTTTTCAACAAGTGGTCCAAAGGGTTGAGGTAGACGTTAGCCCAAAATTGAGAGGTCATGTTTCCAATAGGCAAACCTCTTCGTCGATTGATAGCAAAAAGATCATATCCAGGAATCCAAACCATGTCATATTCAGACTCCAATACTTTTTCTCCGCTCTTTAGGATTGTCGTACAGAGTTGCAAAGTTTTTTCATCATTCACAACTTCAACAAGCAGTTCGATCAATTTTTGATGGTCGATGGATGGGAAAAACCGGGTAACATCCATAAACAAATAATATTCGAATCTCCTCATCATTGAGGAACAGGTTTTGAGTGCTTTGTGTGTTCCTTTTCCAATCCGATTAGCAAAACTATTTGGAAGGAAAATTTTCTCATATTCAGGTTCTAAAATTGATACCAGGGCATGGTGAACAATGCGGTCTTTGAAATTCGCTGCACTGATCAAGCGCCGTTTCGGATCATGAATGCTGAAGCAGTGATAGGAGCCGTGCTGATATGTGCCATTGACCAATTCATCCCGAAGAGAAAAAATGTTACCCTCAAGATCAAATTCAAATGTTGCCACATCCAGGCGCGACCGTCTGCCTTTGGATGCCTTTTTATAGGCATTAAACAGGTTTTCTATTGAAACAAGCTCTTCCCACATTTTTTACTCGACAAGGGGGTAAACCCCCTTGACCCCCAGAATTTAGAATTTAGAAAATAGAACACAGAACGCCTACGGCGGGGAGGCACAACGGAAACCCATGTTGACGTCCATATAGGTTGGATAGTTGAAGTTCCGGCAAGCAGTATGTATATACCTCGCGCTGCTGCCCCAACTGCCGCCACGTATAACCTTTGTGTCACCTCCCGTCGGTCCGGTGGGGTTGTCGTTATCACCTGAGTTATAGGGTCCATAAGTATCCCTCACCCATTCCCAAACGTTGCCCGCCATGTCCAGTGCTCCGTATGGGCTGGCACCCGCAGGGTAATTGCCTACAGGGGCTGTGTCCACATAACCATCGCAATCAGGTCCTCCTTCCACTACATCGTCATCTATCTGCGTTTCATCATCGAAGTTGCCATTGTTGCAGTAAAAATCATTTCCCCAAGGATATTCTCTGCCATCTGTTCCCCGGGCGGCTTTCTCCCACTGCGCTTCCGTAGGCAGGTCGCCACCTTCCACCACCCAATGGCAGTAATCCGTTGCCTGGCTCCAGTTCACATAGATCCTCGGATAATTGGCATATTCCGGATTGCCATAATAACTGCTTTGTGTGTATGAACCTGTGCCATACGGTTTGTCGCAGGAACTCTCAGCCACGCATTGGGCATATTGGGCGTTGGTCACCTCGTACTTGTCGATCCAGTAGGCATCCAGGTATACCTGGCGCACCGGCTGTTCATCACTATCCCCCGTAGTGCTGCCCATTTCAAAGCTACCTTCCGGTACATACACCATCTCCATTCCGTCTCTCTCTCTCACTTTGGTTGAACCAATTCCGAGTGAGGGTGTAGAGGTGGGTTTGGGGGTGGAAGTAGCGGTTTTTGTTGGTTGGGCTGTCTTCGTGGGGGCTTGCGTTGGGTTGGGCTGTTTGGTGGCAGTGTCCTGCACCTGGACGACCTCAGTTTCTGCGGCCGATCGCGGGCGGGCAGAGAAAATGCCTGAACGGACGATCAGAAAGACCAACAAGAGTGCCAGTACCCCCAGTCCGATGTACAGCAGCATCTTGTTTCCGGGAACACCTGTTTTCTCTCCCTCATATCGTGTACCGTTTTTTTGTGTTCCCTCGTCTTTTGATTCAGCCTTACGAAAGTCTCCTTCATCAACCTCAGACCTGGATTGATCTGGGTTTTGGTCGTCTTCCTTGAATCGCGAAGCTTCTTGTTTTGCTTGTATATCCCGCTTTTCGGTCTCAACTGCGTCAGATGCCGTTCCTGCTTCCCCAACTGGTTCTCTTTGTTCTTCCTGATCCTGGCTTTTTCCTTTATCGGGTACAGTTGGTGCTGTCCTTAGTTCTGCATGCTGCAACAGGGAGATCAGGTCTTGCACATTTCCAATGCGCTCCTCAGGTTTCTTCTCCAGCCCCTGTTCAATGATAGGTTTCCACTCTTCAGGGAGGTCCTCTGGTAATTGCAGCGGTTCAAAGTGTTTGAACATCACTTCCGGCGTGCTTTCGCCATCAAACAAGGGTTTTGCTGTGAGCATCTCCACCAGGATACATACCAGGCTGTAGATATCCGAGGAAGCGCCTGCCCCTTTCCCGCGCCAGATCTCTGGTGACATGTAAGCAGGGGTACCCACCTGGCCGCCCGACGTGCCCATGGAAGAGCTGGATTTGCTATACAATAACTTGGCAAAGCCCAAGTCGCTGACCCTTGCCTGACCTTTGGCATCAAAGAGGATGTTTCCGGGCTTCAGATCGCGGTGGATCACGCCCTGGTTGTGCGCGCATGCCAGTCCTGCCCCTATTTGCTGCAAGACCTCCATTGTGCGATCTTTGCTCAGCGGACCTTCTTGCTTCAAAAGGTCTTTCAGGGAGCCGCCGGGCATGTAACCCATAACAATGTAATAACGCCCTTCTGCCTGCCCAAACTCGTAGACAGGAACGAGGTTGGGGTGGTCCAGGTTGGCTGCTATCTGAGCTTCATGTTTAAACCTTGAAATAAAGGTTGGGTCGATGATTAGCTCCGGGTGAAGTTCCTTCAACGCCACCAGACGGTCAAGCACGACATCACGGGCTTTATAGACAATCCCAAAGCCTCCCCGCCCTACCTCTTCCAAAATTTCGAACTTCCCCAGCTGCATATTCCCTGCCTTTTACAATTTTACTATTGCTGTCTTACCAGAAGCTACCGTCAGAAATTCCAATCTGACCTTCATTATACTGAATGAGCAATAAACTATGTCATCTTTTCCTAACAACTATGGCTTCTGGACGCATCGAAAACCTACATCGTTGTCCCTGGTCGCTTGATTGAGATAGGTGCGGTTGGACACGCGCAAGCTTCCTTCGACGCTAAACCAACTACAACCTCGTAACACTTTAAAGTTGCTCGGTTCATTTCTGATGGGGTTGTTTTTGATATTGGTTTCATATGGTCCATACCAATCGCGCACCCACTCATAAACATTCCCAATCATATCCATAGCCCCATACGGGCTGACACCCGATGGGTATAAACCCACCTTGACAGTATCACCTTCATTGCTTCCGTAGTTAGCCAGACTACTGTTTGGAGCATCGTTGCCCCATGGGTACGATCTGCCGTCCGTCCCCCGGGCAGCTTTCTCCCATTGCGCTTCTGTCGGCAAGTCTCCGCCTACCCATTGGCAATATTGCTGTGCTTCAGCCCAACTGACATTGACCATCGGGTAATCTGCAAAAGTCGGGCTCTCATAGTAGTTTTCATGGGTATACGAAGCCAATGAACTGGGTAAGCTACAAGCTTCAGCAGCTACACATAGCTTGTATTGCGTAATGGTCACCTCAAACCTGTCGATCCAAAAGGCATCCTGATATACCTGCCGCACCGGACTCTCATCAGGTTCACTATTTTCTTGTCCCATGGTAAAGGTGCTATTCGGGACGAAAACCATCACCATCTCGTCTTTGGGTCGAACCTTGGTAACCACCAATTTCACCTCTGCAGTGTCAGAGGGTGCCGGCGTTGCGCTGGGTTCAGGGGTGGAAGTATATGAAATTGTCTCAATGGGGGGTTGGGTTTGAGTCAGAATCGGTGGGCTGGTTGCCGTGCTTTGGTCAAGTGCAACCTGGGGTTCTACAATTGGCAAGCCTGGTCCAATAAGTACTCCACGAACTAAAACAACAATAGCCAACAGAATAACCAGGACGAGACCTCCTACAACAAGCAAAACTGCCGAACGTTTCTTGTTTGTTACCTCATCATGAAAAACCTTTTCCCAAATAGGTCGATTTTCTACTTCTCGAAGGCTTGTCATCAACTCTCTGATGCTCTTCGTGCGTTCCCCTGGTGTCTTCGCCAACGCTTTTTCGATAACAGGTTTCCATCCTGCTGGCAGGTTCTTAGGCAGGTTTAGTGGCTGAAAATGCTTGAGCATGATTCCAGGGGTGGAATCACCTTGGAAAAGAGGAGTAGCTGTAAGCATTTCGACCAGGATACAGGCTGTGCTATAGATATCTACCGCGGCAGTTGCCGGGGAGTCTTCCCAAACCTCCGGGGCGATATAAGCGGGGGTCCCCACCAACCCGCTTGAAGCGCTCATTGATGTGGTACTATCGCTATGCAATAGCTTGGCAAGACCCATATCGCAAATACGGGCTTTGCCTGTCTCGTCGAACAAGATGTTGGCAGGTTTGAGATCGCGGTGTATCACTTCGTGCTGGTGGGCGTACGCTAAACCCTCGGAAATCTGTTCCAGGATTTTTAGAGTACGTTCTTTGTTCAGTGGTCCTTGCTGATTGAGTAAATCTTTGAGCGAACCGCCCCCCATGTAACCCATCACGATGAAGTAGTTTCCATCAGCTTCATCAAAATCGTAAACCGGAACCAGGTTTGGATGATTCAAGCGGGCAGCTATTTGAGCTTCTTGTTTGAATCGCGAGAGAAAGGAGGGGTCATTGACCAGGTTGGTGTGAAGGACTTTGATGGCAACCAGGCGGTTGAGAGCTTTATCGCGAGCTATATAGACAATGCCATAACTGCCGCGACCTAACTCTTCCAATATCTCAAACTTCCCTAGTTCCAAAATACCAACCCCGTACATACCGCCTGATGATGTTTTGTATCGATGTAAATTTATATTATTATACTGAAGGAACATCGAATACAGAGAACCTCTAATGGAAAAGAGTTGTGTAAAGGGCAATAACCGGATACCCTGAAAAGGTTCTTCTATGGTGATTGGACGCAGCGCACCCCATAGTTGTAATAAGTGGTGGTGGGCAGACCAGAAACCCTGTAGGATGTGCGCAGGAACTTGGTTTGGGTATCCCACCAACCGCCGCGCAACACTTTCGATATTCCAGTCTCGTGACCTACGGGGTTGTCCGTCTCACTCGCATCGTAAGTCCAATACCAATCTGCTACCCATTCCCAGGCATTACCTGCCATATCTAATGCGCCGTACGGGCTGGCAGAATCCGGATAAGAGCCAACTACTCTCGTGTCGTTTCCCTCGCCATAGTTTGCTTTGCGTGTGTCGGGAGCTACGTTGCCCCACGGGTAGATTCTGCCATCAGTCCCGCGAGCTGCTTTTTCCCACTGGGCTTCTGTGGGCAGCGCTGCCCCTGCCCAGGTACAATAATCCAGTGCCTGCTCCCAGGTAATGTAGACCACCGGGTAATTCCTAAAGGTGGGATTGTAAAAATACTGAGACTGGGAGTACGAAGAGGTATGCGCGGGTTCGGTGCAGCCCATATCTTCAACACAGTGTAAATATTGTTCGTTTGTTACCTCGTATTTGTCAATCCAGTAGGCATCCAGGTAGATCTGTCTGACCGGTTTTTCGTCTTGCTGACCCTTTTCACTTCCCATCTCAAAACTACCCTCAGGCACATAAACCATCTCCATGTTATCCCGTTCCCGAATCATCACCGAACCTATTCCAAGCGTTGGGATTGGTGAAGGTTCAGCTGTCGGACTCGGTTGAGGTGAGGCTGCAACTTCGGTTGAGTTTTGCATTTCTACAACAGCGACAAAGGTCTGAGTCAGTTGCGGTTGAGATGTGGCAGTTGGTTTCGGTTGTGGAGTAAAGACGCCTGAACGGAAAACAAAATATATTGCAATCAAAACAACAAGAGGTATGCCAGCAAGGGTTAAGGTAGGGATTTTGTGATCCTTCTGCTGTGATCCCTTCTGTTCAAAGTGATCCTCTGCCTTTTTGGTCTTTTCCCTTTTTTGGTGCTCGTAGTTTTTGTTTCCCGTTATTGAGTGGAAGGTTCCATCATCCACAGCCCGTAAATTCTCCACTATTTCTTCTACGCTTTTGGTGCGTTCACTTGGCTCCTTTTCAAGCGCATTCTCAATGATGGGTTTCCAGCCATCCGGCAAATTGCCTGGCAGTTTGAGGGGTTCAAAATGCTTGAGCATCACTCCGGGTGTGGAGTCGCCATCAAAAAGAGGTTTTCCGCTCAACATTTCTACAAGCATGCACGCCGCGCTGTATACATCCACAGCAGTGGTCGCTGAGGCATCTTTCCATACTTCTGGGGCAATGTAAGCGGGAGGACCCACCAGCCCGCCCGAAGTGCTCATTGAACCGCTGCCTTCACTGTGCAGGAGTTTGGCGAAACCCATGTCGCTGATTCTCGCGACCCCTCCATCATCAAAAAGAATGTTTCCGGGTTTAAGATCGCGATGGATCACACCCCGCTTGTGGGCATAGGCTAAACCCTTGCCGATCTGGTCAAGGATTTCCAGGGCTCGTTCCTTCTTCAGTGGCCCTTCTTTTTTTAATAATTCTTTGAGTGAGCCACCCGGCATATAGCCCATTACGATAAAAAAGTGTCCGTCGATTTCGCCAAAATCATAAATTGGAACCAGGTTGGCATGTTCAATCTGGGCTGCAATCTGTGCTTCCTGCTTAAAACGGGACAGAAATAACGGATCGTTGACCAGGTTTGGGTGCAACACTTTGATTGCGACCAGGCGATCGAGCACCAGATCACGCGCTTTGTAGACGGTGCCGAAGCCTCCGTGACCTAATTCTTCCAGAATATCAAACTTTCCCAGCTGCATATTCCCTGCCCTTCCAACTTGATAAAGCATTTTATTTGTTAACTTGCCTGCTGGATTCCTATTGCATTCCTCATTATACTGAAAAAATCCCTAGTATTGACATCATTTTTTATCCTGAGCAACAGAATTATGCAGTTATAATCAGTTGAGTTATCTTCTCAGGGTTGAACGAAAAGGGAGAAAAATGCAGCTTGGCAAGTATGAACTCATCGAACAATTAGGACAGGGCGGTTTTGGCATTGTTTACAAGGCAGAAGACCCGACCCTGGACCGCCTAGTGGCATTGAAAGTTTTACATCCACAATTGACAGTGGATCCGCGATTTATAGAAAACTTTAAGCGCGAAGCCCGCCTGATGGCTATGATCTCGCACGCTAATGTGGTCAGCATTTATGAAATTGGTGAGGTTGACGGACGAATTTTCATTGCCATGCAGTACCTGCCAGGCGGCAACCTGGACCAAAAGATCAAAAGAGAAGGACCCATTCCTTTTGGGGAGGCACTGGAAATTACCAGGCAAATTGCCAAAGGATTGGAGACGGGTCATCGCAAGAACCTGGTCCACCGGGATGTCAAACCAGCCAATATCCTCTTTGATGAGGATGGGAACGCCCTGGTCGGTGATTTTGGTGTTGCACATACTATCCAGCTTTCTTCGATGGGGACAATGAGCCAGACAAGCACAGGCGTGGGCACACCCAGTTATCGTCCGCCGGAGTTATGGAATGGCACCCCACCTCCTTCGCCAGCGACCGATCAATACAGCCTGGCATGTGTCTTTTTCGAAATGATCAGTGGCAAAATCCTCTTCGATGGTGAAACAACTGAGCAAATTATGGTCAAACTGCTCATCAAGGAACCAGATTTTAATGTTCTGGAATCTGAAGAGCTAAAAGCTGTTCTGGGAAAAGCTGTAGCTAAAGACCCAAAACAGCGCTATGGTTCGATGGGAGAGTTCCTGAATTCATTGGCGATTGTCAATGAAAATCCCTCTCCTGAGCCTGAACCTGTCAGGTCCGAATTAACAGAACAAGAATCAGAAGGGGTGACATCCAGGTCGACCTTGATGCAAGTAATAACAGATGAGAATGATTGGATCATTCCCCATCATCAGCAAGATAATGAAGTCGAACCGGTCACCAGAAATGAAATGGACACCGCTGAGGAATCGGGAATCAAGCAAGGCGCAATTGAATCTACACGAATTACCAAAAACAATCATCTTTCAATTCTGTTTATCATAATTCAGCTGTTGATCGCTTTCACGTTTATCTGGTCGTCGCTAAAAACGGTAGGCTTGGGTCTCGCTTTGGCTATAGCCACATGGGTTTTAATACGAAAAAAACAAAGTATCAACTACATACTGTTGACTGTCTTTGATATTATCGGATTTTCAGTGATTTCCTTCTTCATTTTTAGGGATTATTGGAATCTCTGGTTTTTGCAATCTGGTGATTGGTGGTTTGTAAAATTGCTTTCTATATACCTCTCACCAATTTCACTATTTTGTTCTTTTTTCCTGATCAGATGGTGGGTCAATTCTAAGTTTGCGTCAGATAACGGCAGTACTAATTTCAGAAATGAAGGCATTTATGGCGAGTCTAAAGGCATATTTGCCACTTCTACTTTTCAAAAAGTCAGGCGTTGGGGACAACCGATTGCCTTCTTATTCACAATATTCCCGTTTATGGTTTGGTTTCAATTCATAAGAGGCCAAATTGGTCATCGGAGTTTTGTTGATAATTTTTATTTAATCGTAGGCTTCATTTGGATCATTTTTTCCATTTTACGTTGGGCGAAACAATTGAAGACTGAAAGAGCAGCAGAAATTGCTTTCAATCCACCTGCATAAACCTGAAAGTTAGTCGATAAAAAATAGCCAGATTAAACCAAGGGGTGATCCAGCTGCTTATCCTCCATTAAGATATTTGCACGGAATCTCTTTTTGAGAAAAATAAATAAGTCAAATCATTTGCGATTGAAAGGTAAAGGTTCTGCCTTTTTCAAGTAGACCAAGCTTTTTTTCAGCAAGGGGGCACACCCCCTTGACCACGGAATTTAGAATTCTGAAAATAGAATACAGAACACCTACGGTCGGGAGACGCAGCGAAAACCGATCAGGTAGTTCGTGTAAGTTGAACCGACGTTGTAGCGATCGGAGGTACGAATAACCCCTATGTCGCTCACCCAACTTCCGCCACGTAACACCCGGCGTGTACCATCATCCGGTCCAGTGGGATTGTTGGTATCAAGTGGTTGATATGCTCCGTACCAATCATGCACCCATTCCGATACATTACCAGCCATATCAAGCGCTCCATATGGGCTGGCACCGTTGGGATAAATCCCAACTGTCAATGTATCGCCGACATATCTACCATAGTTTGCTAGTTCATCATTCGGTGCATTATCACCCCAAGGGTATTTTCTGCCATCTGTTCCTCGTGCTGCCTTCTCCCACTGAGCCTCCGTGGGTAATTTACCTCCCACCCATTCGCAGTAGTCCTGTGCCTGACTCCAATTTACGTTAATTACTGGAAAGTTTGCATGAAAGTCATAGTCAAAGTAACTGATTCTCGTGGCAGAATCTTTTCTCATAGGCTCAGTACAGAATTCGGCATCGACACATTGTCCATACTGACTGTTAGTAACTTCGAACTTGTCGATCCAGAAGGCATCCAGGAAAACCTGTCTTACATATTTTTCATCATCATATCCCGTTGTACTACCCATCTCGAAGCTGCCCTCCGGCACATAGACCATCTCCATCCCGTCTTTCCACCTAACTTTAGTTGAACCAATTCCGAGAATGGGTGTTGAGGTAGGCTTGGGGGTTGAAGTGGTGGTTTTTATTGGTTGGGGTGTGTTCATCCTGGTTGGAGTTAGGGTTGGGGTTTGGGTTGGGGTCTGAGATGGGTCTGGCTCTTTGGTGGCAGTGTCCTGAACCTGGAAAACCTCAGGTTCAGTGGTTGATTGCGGACGAGCAGAGAAAATGCCCGAACGAACGATCAGAAAGATAGCCAGAAGCACCAGGACTCCAATTTCGAGGTAAAGCAGCGTCTTGTTTTTTAGAATATTTGGCTTCTCCACCTCGAACCCTGATCTTGTTTTCTGTGTTTCCTTGCTAATTGGATCAGTAGAATGAAAGTGTTCTTCACCAACCCCAGAGTGGGATTGAACTGGGTTTCGAGCTTCTTCTCGTACGTCATCAGTATGAAAAAATTTCTCTTTTTCATGGGAGGGTCTTACCAAGACTTGTTCGTCTGCCTGCTTTAGCTCCCTCATGAATTGGTCTACGCTTCCAAAGCGCTTTCCAGGTTCTTTTTCAAGTGTCCGGCTGATCACCGGCTTCCAGCCTGACGGTAAGGTTTCGGGCAGATTGACTGGCTGCAAATGTTTGAGGATCACCACTGGTGTTGAATCGCCATCAAACAAAGGCTTGCCCGTCAACATCTCAACCAGGATGCAGGCGCTGCTGTAGACATCTACCGCCGCTGTGGAGGCTTCGCCTTTCCAGATCTCTGGTGCCATATAAGCTGGCGTGCCCACCAAGCCACCTGAGGTGCTCATCGACATACTGCTGTCGCTTTGGAGGAGTTTGGCAAAGCCCATATCGCTGATCCGGGCTGTTCCTTCCTCGTCAAACAGGATGTTCCCGGGCTTGAGGTCGCGGTGGATCACACTTTTTTTGTGCGCATAAGTCAATCCTGCGGCGATTTGACCCATGATTTCCAAGGCACGCTTCGGAATCAACGAGCCTTCATGCTTGATCAAATCTTTCAATGATCCGCCGGGCATGTAGCCCATGACAATGTAATAATGCCCTTCGGCTTCTCCAAAGTCATGAACCGGAACCAGGTTCGGGTGATCCAGCCTGGCAGCAATTTGAGCTTCCTGCCTGAAGCGACCTAAGAATGTGGGATCATTGACTAGGTTGGGGTGCAAGACCTTTATCGCAACCAGACGGTTCAGGGCTTTATCGCGCGCTTTGTAGACGATCCCAAAGCCACCCCGACCTAACTCTTCCAGAATTTCGAACTTTCCCAGTTCCATTATCCTCACCCTCAAGTTGGATTGTTACGAGCTATTATACCTACTTCACCTCTTTTTTTTGTTTAATCAATAAGTATTTTATGGGTTCCTATAGGGCAATTAACAAATTTTTCATGATGGAAGCAGAAAAATTGGTTGCCTCGCCCTTTCTATGTAAGTAACTCAGGCAATTGCTTTCATAACCTCCCACATCAAGGGAGACCGTAGTCATGATGCTGGGAGCGGAGCAAGCAGCACTGGTCCCCCCTACACAGTCCGCCTATTAAAAGAAATGCGATGGGAAGTAGCCGGTGACGTTGACGGAGTTGTTTTCCACGATAAAGACCTGCGGGTCGAGTTCGATGATCCCCCGACGCAGCCGCAGCAGTTCGTATTTGGAAACGACCGTATTGATCACCAAAAATTCACTCCCCGAATATGCACCCTGCCCCTGCCAGTAGGTGGCGCTGCGGTGAGTCTCATCGATGATATATTGCAGGATATCCCTGTTTTTGCTGATCACCATCACACTGATCTTGACATTCTGATAATGAACCCGATCCACTGTCAGGCTAAAGATCATGGTGAAAATGATCGAGTAGATCACGATCACCGGGGGTCGGGTGAACAACACGTAAGCATAAACGATCAGGCTGATCAAGAGGCTGACTCTGCCAACGCTGAAATCGGGTTTTTTGAGCGTGATCAGGACGCCCAATATATCCACACCGCCAGATGAGCCCCCAGCCCTCAGGCTGAGCCCTACGCCAAAACCACAAAAAAGCCCTCCCAATATCGAAAGGGTCAACAAATCATCCAGACCGGGGATGATGGCTTTCACCGGAATGAACATCATCACTGCGCTGACGGTGATGACAGTCACAATCGTTTTCAGAAAGAACTTTCGGTTGATGGAACGAAACGCAATGATCAACAAAGGAAGGTTCAGCGCCAGCAGGATCAGACCGGTGGCATCGTGTAAACCAGGCAGCACATTTTGCAGTAATTCCAGGATGATGGTGGCAATACCGGTCAGATTACCGATGTAGAGCCCAAAGGGCAGAATGAGCAAGTTGATCCCGACCGAATAGATGATACCGCCCAAAATGCACATCAAATAATCGAGCAGGTCTTCCCAAAACGCTTTCTTTTGTGTCTTTTCTGCATTTACCAGCCTTCCATCCTGCACCGGAATGGTTTTTTGGTCATCATGAAAGCCTGAAGACTTTGCGGCTTCGCTTGTTCGTTTTTTCTTTTGCATGTTGCTTATTTTACATTGCTTATCGTTTTCTGCGATGAGTGAAATTTTGCGATAAGATTAAGCTTGAACAAGGAGGTGCGTATGTCCGTTAAACACAGTCATGAAGTACCCAGCGAGTCATTACCGGTTGGTGAAGGAATTTCGAAAGCTGTCCTGATCTCCAAACAGGAAGCCCCCAATTTTGCCATGCGCAAATTCACTATTCGCGCTGGCGGTTCCATGCCTCTCCACACCAATCAGGTTGAACATGAACAATACGTCCTGAAGGGCAAAGCGCTGATTGTAATAGACGGTATCTCTCACGAAGTTCAATCCGGTGATGTGGTTTTCATCCCTGCCAATCTTCCCCATAGTTATCTTCCACTGGGTGAAGAGGATTTCGAATTCCTGTGCCTGGTTCCAAATCAACCAGACCAGACAATTTTGGTCGAGGAGCCTGAGTAAAAATGGCACGCCGAGCAACGCCTCTTTCGATGGAATACGTTATCCTGGCGCTGTTGGATGAGGTACACATGCATGGCTATGAGCTTCATCAGCGCATCAATCAATTGCCTGGTATTTCGAAAATATGGAATATCAAGCAAGCTTTGTTCTATTCCAAACTTGAAAGGCTTGAGGAGAGCGGGTACATAGAACAGGCTCACCTCCAAAAAGAAGAGGGCTCTCCTGCACGGGTTGTCTTTCAACTCACCGACCAGGGCAGGGAATCCTTGATGGAGTGGATTTCGACCCCGGTACGAAAAGCACGGGATATCCGCCAGATTTTTTTGGGTAAACTGATCATTGCCAGACGCTTTGGTCAGGCACAAGCGCTGGATCTGATTCAAAAACAAAGACAGATCTGCCAGGGCTGGTACGATCACCTGGTCAGCGATTTGCCTGTCGTAAACGCTCAGGCGATGGACGACCTGATTGTCCATTCCTATCGCCTTTATCGCGATCGTGCCAGTTTGCATTGGCTGGATTACCTGGAAGGTCAAATCCGTAACAACACCTTGGAAGGGACCCTGTCTGCGGAAGAATAAAGTTCTTCCCTGCTTGCCCTCTTTTCAAGGTATTTTGCATGCATAGTATTCACAGACTGTATCGAAGCCGGTGTTTAATCCTCTTGCTAATTCCAACTTTGTTGTAGAATGGTCGGAGAATTGAAAAGAAAGAGTGATTATGACTTCAGATATCAAGATAGATGAGATTTTAGACACACCCGTAGCCCCAGAACCCGTCCAGCCTTCTGGTAACCCTTTGGTCGGTTGGGTAGTACGCTTTTTCAAGGGTTTTTTGGCTGGCATCGGTGCTATCACCCCTGGATTGTCAGGCGGCGTGATGATGGTGGTTTTCGGTATCTATGAACCTCTGGTGCGCTGGCTGGCGAACATCCGCCACAAATTCCTTGAACATCTACGTTTTTTCCTGCCAGTTGGAGTGGGCGGATTGCTGGGCGTGGTGGCTTTTTCGGCGGTGATTGATTTCGCTTTTGAAAACTATGCCGCCCAATTTACCTGGCTTTTCATTGGTTTTATCGCCGGCACAATCCCCTCCCTGGTCAAGACAGCGGGTAAGGAAGGGCGCAAACAGTGGCATTGGGCGCTGCTCGTTTTGGTGGCGGTAGGCGTTTTCTTCCTGATGCGATGGATGGAGACCATCCGAACAGTCCAGGTGGAGCCCAGCTTCTTTGCCTGGCTGCTTAGCGGAGCGCTTACCGGGCTCGGATTGGTTGTTCCTGGCTTGAGCCCTTCCAATTTCCTGATCTACATGGGTCTGTACCAGCCAATGGCGAATGGCATTAAGAGTCTGCAGATAGGTGTGATCATTCCGTTGATTCTGGGTGTGGTGCTGGTGATTTTCCTGTTCGCCAAGTTCGTCAACTGGCTGTTTACCAAACATTACGCCTTCATGTATCACCTGATCATCGGTGTAGTCTTGGGTTCAACCGCGGCGATCATTCCATCGGGTGTACGCGGTATTGGGATGATCTTGGTGTGTGCCTTGCTATTCCTTGTGGCTGCCGCTGCCTCTTATGCCCTGGCAAAACTGGACGAAAAGAACCCGCACGAATCGCTGTTTTAGAAATTACCGTTAATTGTTTTTTACAACGTCAGGGGCGGGTTTGGAACCCGCCCCTACGCCAATTAACTCATATCGCATACAAGAATTTAAGAATCTTGAGTTATCGAAATTATTATTACCCCCCCATTGAAAACTCTACAAATTTGATTTATGGTCGGATGTATGCCCAGCCTTCGGCTTGTTTGCGCACCAATTCGCCAACCCCGGATGGCACCACCAGGGCTTCTGGCAACATGTCTTCAGGTTTGAGCCTTAAGTTGTTGAGGGCATTGTTACAAAGGGCAATCGCCACACCTTGATCCAGAATCTTTGCGATAAGTTCTGATATAGGGCTTTCTTCTGATTTAAATGCCTTGACTGCTGGTCCGTTGACCAGAAGCTCGACATCCACATTCTGACTTCCCAAATCATTGAGCAGGTTGATTATGTTATTGAGGACAAAGGTCACTTTTTCTATTGGCTCTTCATCAAGATGAAATATTACCTTGTACTGTTTCATTAATCGTCCTTTACGCTTTTAGTCATTCTGTCAATGCGAGGTGCTGAATGATTTTCGCAGAAGAAGTGTGGTTTAAAAGCAGTTGAATTTTTAAGTTACACCTTGATACCTAAGGTGCCTTTGAAACAACTAAATGGTAAAAAAATAATTCATTTTTGGCGGATTTGCTTTCTCCAGATCCAGCCCAACAGGAATAAAAGACCGATGAGAGCTGGTAAGCCTGAGATGGCAAGATAGGCACTCAAGCTCTGATCACGGAATGCTACCAGGTACAGGATTGCCCATCCAATAAATATAAGTGCTCCGATCCACTCCCATTTCCAGGCGAGGACGAGAGCAACGAGCAACACAACCGACGGTATTGAGTGTATCAACCAAGCTAAGAGTGTTTCCCAGAAACCCAGCTCCATATCAAACACATCCAAGGAAAAAAGACTCAGAAACAGCACGAACAAAATACCCATGAAGCGCGGAGTCCAAAACAAAACGTTCTTGATGGTTTTATTCATTAAAGCCTCTATTCTTTTTTCTAAGCTAACATTGCAACAAGAGCATTGACAATATTGTAATCCGAAAGGGGTTAATAAATCGGTGGCAACGGCCATCACCATTCTCACGGGGCGGGAGGATATAGTTCCTCCGGAGGGAGATTAACTCCCTCCGAAATTGCTTCTTAAAACTGTACCAATGAATACATGGTCAAAGGACCACAATATAACGGCACAACGTTAGAGGCTAACTACTTTTTCTGCCTGCTGTAAAGCCGCCAGGATGCCGAACATTCCACCGACTTTGCCAACCCGCACCTGATCGGATAATTCGAAATATTCCAGGCAGGTGGAGCAGACGATTAACTCCACCCCAGCCTCTTCAAGGCTGCGCAGCCAGCTTAAAACCAGCGAGCCTTCACAAACCAATTTGACTGCCTCAGTGTAGAACAGGATCTGGCTGGGTTTTTGTTCTTCCTGGGCAAGCAAACTGAGATACTTGACAACCAAAGCCTGCTGCAGACCTTCCGGTCCCTCGCCCAAACCATTTCTGGTAAATAGGATTACCGTTTTCACGAGCCCACCTCCTATGAATCTCTCAATACTGCCCCAATTTCGTAAGACAGCGTCTTCACGATTTTCTTACGAATAGCGGCAGCATCAGCCACACTCAATGTGCGGTCAAATGCCTGGTAGTTTAGCTGATAGGCGAGGCTCTTTTTCCCTGCTCCAATCTTTTCACCGCGGAAAAGGTCAAACAACGATACTTTCTTTAGCAGTTTCCCGCCTGCTCTCCAGATCAACTCTTCCACACGACGGGCAGGAACTTCATCGTCCACGATCAAGGCAATATCCTCCACCATCGCCGGGAAGTTCGAGATGGAACTGACCTTGAACCCCTTGTTGACCAGTGTCATCATCTCGTCCAAATAGAGTTCAGCCGCCAGTACAGCACCCTCCATGAAATCATAGTTTTGCCTGACCAGCGGATGGACTTCTCCCATGACGCCAATTTCTGTTTCGCCCACCATTAACCGGGCTGATTTGCCGGGATGAAAGGTTGGGATCTCCCTGGAAGCATCATAAGCTACGCCTTCCAGGTGCAAGCCATTCATCAAGGATTCCAAAACCCCTTTCAGGTCAAAGAAGCCCACATCACCCGGTTTTTCACCAGACCAGCCGGACTCGCGTTTCTTTCCCCACATGCCAATCGTCAGGTGGTGCGGCTCCTCAGGCAGTTGCTGCCCTTCTACCGGGATAAAAACCGGTCCAATTTCAAAGTAAGACAATCCATCAGCGTTGCGCTGGTTGCGTTCAATCAATTCGAACATCGTCGCCAGACCACTCCGGCGCATGACCGTTCTTTCAGGCGAAATCGGATTAGCTATGCTCAAATACTCCAGTTCATTATCAACCAGTGAAGCAGGGAGGGCGCGGGCTTCCCGTTGAATTGAGGTCAGCCGATAAGCCAGGGTATCCTGAAGCCCGATCGAAACCAGGGTATCGCGTACGTTTTCTTCAAACCCGACCCTATGGTCGCCCAATTGGGGCGGCAGCTCACCGGACAGACGTACATTTGGGATGCGGTTATAACCATAAATACGGCTGACTTCCTCGATAAGATTCGCCTTTCCAACCACTCCGCTTTCAATATCCGTTCGGTTCGAAGGAGTGGTTGCCGTCAACTCTCCATTCTGAAGCGAACAAGTGAAGCCAAGCCGTTCCAGGATTTCTCTGGCATCTTCAATTGGAATCCGCAGACCTAACAAGCGTTCCATCTCGCCTTCAGTCAACGTATTTTGGGTGTCTTCACGTTTCAGAGGATATTGATCCAACACACCTTGAACAACGCTTCCACCGCCCCAATCCTGCAGCCGTTTGAGGCACAAGCTCAATGCTTGCTCGGCCAATGCCGGATGAACGTCGCGGCTGAAGCGATAGGAAGCTTCGCTGTTAATGCGGTAGCGCGAGGTGGTTTTACGAATATTGATGAAATTCCAGCTCGCTGCTTCCAGCAGCACTTTTGCGGATTGGTGATTAATGCCGGATTCTTCCCCGCCCATCAAACCAGCCAGGCTGAGAGGACCTTTGGTATCGCTGACCAGTTCAGTATCGGTCGTCAGCTTGTGCTGGGTTCCGTCCAGCGTAGTGAGGGTTTCACCTTCTTCGGCTCTGCGGGTGATGATGGTGGGCTTGCCACCCGCCCTGCTCACGAGCATGTCATAATCGAAAGCATGCAGAGGCTGCCCGGTTTCGAGCATGGTGTAATTGGTGGCATCCACCAGGGCATCGATCGGTCGCATGCCCGCCAATGCCAGGCGTCTGCGCACCCAATAGGGACTCGGCACGGCTTTCACGTTTTCCACTAATCCAAGCATGAAGCGTGGGTTAAGTTCCGGTTCCCGGATCTGCAGGGAGACCTTCTGCTCAATCTCCCCGCCAACCTGGATTTCCAAACCAACTGGCAGTTTCAAGGGACGGTCAAGGGCAGCGGAAAGCTCGCGGGCGATCCCCAGTACCGAGGCGTCCCTTGCCATGTTGGGCAGTATGGCAACTTCGAAAACGGCATCGCCCATGTAGTCTGCAAGCGGCATACCTACCGGTGCGTCGTCATCCAAAAAGATCACACCTTCGTGTTCTTCGGAAATGCCCAGCTCCTTCTCAGAAGCGATCATCGAACTGGAGTCAATTCCGCGGATGGTTGCTTTCTTCAGCTTGGTCAAAACCTGCCCAGGCTGATGCCCGTCGTAAAGCTGGGCGCCTTCGCGGGCATAGGCGACTTTGATCGACTTTTCAAGACGACCTATGCCGACAAAGGGGTACAGGTTGGGTGCCCCGGTCAGGACGGTGATCTCAGCGCTGCCATCATTGACCTGGCAGAGGGTCAGCTTATCAGCATTGGGATGCTGACGCACCTCCAGCACTTCCGCCACCACGAACTTATCTTTCGGCCAGGAAAGACCGGAATATTTATTTTGCAGGCGTGCAGCCTGGGGTTTTTCCAGACCTACTAAAGTGATTTCTTCCACTTCCAGACCAGTCATAGTCAGGCTTTCGCCGATTTCTTCCAGGCTCAAGCCCTGCAGGTCAACATAATCTTGGATCCAACTTAAGGGTGCTTTCATTTTTTACCTCTCCTGCTTAGAACTGTTCCAGGAAGCGAATATCATTACTTCGCAAATAACGAATGTCATCGATGTGATAGCGCAACAGGGTTGTACGGTCGATCCCAACCCCAGCCGCAAAGCCGCTGTAGATCTCGGGGTCATAGCCGCCATTTTGCAATACGCGGGGATGGACCATACCGCACCCGCCCAACTCGATCCAGCCGGTTCCGTGGCAAACCCCGCAGCCCTGACCGCCACAGAAAATGCAGCTCATGTCCAGCTCGGCACTGGGTTCCGTGAAGGGGAAGTGCGAGGGTCTGAAGCGGGTGATCGCCTCCGCGCCAAACATGCGCTTGGTGAAGTCATCCATGGTGCCCTTCAGGTTGGCAAAGGTAATACCTTTATCGACCACCAGCAGTTCGAACTGCATAAATTCGATCTCGTGGCTTTGGTCTTGCTGTTCGTAACGCATACAAGCGCCTGGCAAGATCACCCGCACAGGAGCCGGGAAATATTCACGCATGGCATGGATCTGACCCGGGGAGGTGTGTGTGCGCAGTACCACACCTTCCTCCTCAGTATAGAAGGTATCCCACATATCCCTGGCAGGGTGGTAAGGGGGAATGTTGAGGTAGGTGAAATTCATATCGTCAGTTTCAACTTCAGGTGAGTTGTAAACCTGGAAGCCCATATCCCCAAACACACGATAGATCTCACGCATGGTCAGGTTAATAGGGTGCAGCCTGCCGCGTTTGGCGGGGTAACCGGGCAGGGTCACATCCAG
>ENA-UOXR01001434-UOXR01001434.1-bioreactor-metagenome-genome-assembly--contig:-NODE-1434-length-25099-cov-7.458793_pt1 | contig 25099 bp, 23 predicted proteins | sample MGYA00238164_ERZ764825 | MGnify/ENA primary metagenome ERZ764825 (study PRJEB28920, sample SAMN05720171) | bioreactor metagenome | isolation source: Anaerobic biogas reactor | place: USA:Washington...
TTTTAAACAGAGCCTGCAGTGCAATTACATATTGCGGTAAATTAGGAGCCATTATGGCAACCCGATCTCCTTTTTTAACTCCTAAACCCAGCAGGGCATTAGCGGTTCGCCGCGCCATATTATTAACCAATCCGTAATTCAATTCAATATCATTTATCAGCAGGTATGGTTTTTCCGGATAAAGCTCGGCCCACTTGTTAAAATAGTCTTTCAGCGGAGTATCAGGATATTCGAAATTTCTGGGCATTCCGTCATCATAAAGAGCTTCCCAGCGAGGCCGCCACTTGGCGAGATCATCTTCGAAATCTTTTAGCCACGGTTTACTCATCTGTTTTCTTTCCTCCCTTTTTATAAATTTTGAGCCTTTTACCCCTCCTTTTTATTTAAATTCTGATGCCTTTCCCTCTACTTACATAAAAATTGATAATTCCAGGCCAATTATAGCGGTAATTCATTTTTATGATAAAAGAGAGAGCGTCATTAATCTTATAAATAATGTTATTGTATTTTGCGAAAATTGGCAATTATAGAGCAAAATATGATGATGATCTGATTATACGAGATTGAAATAAAAGTGAAAGACTGACGGAAAGGTGAGGGGAATTTTAAATGTTCAATACGTGATGCTGGGAATCAGATAAACGGGGAATTTCTGTCTTAAAAAATACCCCGTTTGGTTATTGGCAAATAATATTTTAATTGGTTACAACAATATACTGATTACAACCACCGCTTATGGTTTAGGTTATGGTGATAGCTGCACTTTCCGGGGCATCAAAATAAGATGGACATTCATTGATTCTAACCGGCTTCTTGCTTGTCCAGCAAATCATGCAATATCTGGTTTACATCTTCTATTTTATAGGGTTTGGGCAGGATTCCGCAGAAACCGTAGTTTTGGTAATCTGCCATTACGGGATCATTGGAGTAACCGCTGGAAACGATTACTTTGGCTGCCGGATCCAGTTCCAGGAGCTTTTGTACAGTTTCCTTGCCTCCCATACCGCCGGCTATGGTTAAGTCCATCATTACAAGATCAAAGGGTTCATTTAAATGTCTGGCCTTTTGGTAAAGATTTATAGCTTTATGACCATCAGCTGCTGTACTGACTGTATAACCTAACCGTTTAAGCATTTTGCCAAGAGTTTCCCTGATTATATCTTCATCATCCATAATCAGGATGTTTCCCTGGCCACGCAGGGTTAAAGCACGTGAATTTTTTATCTCGACAGTCTGTTCAGGTAAAGCCGGTAAATATATAGTTACTGTAGTTCCTGATTCTTCTGCGGAACTAATATTTATATCGCCATCATGTTTCTTAATTATTGAGTAAGTAGTTGTAAGGCCTAAACCATGCCCTTTTTGTCTGGTGGTAAAATAGGGATCAAATACTTTATTCAGATGTTCTTCCATTATGCCGATCCCTTCGTCTTTTATAGTGATTTTTATATAGTCAGCCGGCTCAAGAGAAGGAGGCAGCTCCGATAAAGAGGTTACGTTTTCAGCTGATAAATGGATTATTCCTCCATCAGGCATGGACTGAACTGCATTAATTATTAAGTTATTAATGACCTGATTGATCTGTCCTTTATCAATTTCTACCGGCCATAGATCATCATCTATTTGATAAGCGCAAATTACATTTGAGCCTCTTAAAACAAAGCAGGTTGACTCCTGTAATAAGTCCTTAATAGAAGCAGTTTCTTTAATCGGGGCACCACCTTTGGAAAAGGTGAGTAATTGTTGGGTGAGATCTCGAGCTTGTGAAGCAGCTTGCTCTACTTCAGTCAAAATATCGACTATTTCATTATCAGCCTCAATAATCATTTTAGCCAGTGATACATTACCGCTGATAACGGTAAGAATATTATTAAAATCGTGGGCAATTCCTCCGGCCAGGATACCAATTGATTCCAATTTGCTGGCCTGCAGCATATACTCCTCCATTTTTTTACGTTCGGTGATATCAAATATTATCCCAACGATAGCGGGACTGCCTTCGTATTCAAGAGTATCAGCATACAGATATCCCCATTGTTGTTGACCTGTTTTACCTGTATAGCTGAATTCATAAGGAGCGATTTTTTCACCTTGCTGACGGGCCAAGGCATTTTTCATAATCAACTCCTGACAATCAACATCAACCAATTCCAGGGGATCCATATTAATCAACTGTTCTCTGGACAGACCGGTTATCTCTTCGAACTTCGAATTAACATATAGCAGACGTCCGTCACGATAGACATAGATCAAGGCCGGTGCAAATTCAGCCAGCTTTCTGAGATTAGCTTCACTGCGCTGTAAAGCTTCCTGGGCCATCATTTTTTCATCTACATCACGGCCAACTGCCTGAATCTCAATCGGTATTCCGTCTTTTAATATAACCTGGCAATTCCATGCCTGCCAGCGGATCTTGCCGTCCGCCCGCACAACCCGCAGGGTATAATCATTTTCCAGATCATCCTGATAATCCAGATTTAATAAACTTAATTTTTCCAGTACCTCGCCCTGATCTTCTTGATAAATCGGGACAACCAGACTCTGACCCATAAGTTCATCAGCAGTTTTGCCGAAATAATTGCAGTAAGCTTCATTGACAAAAGTAATACTCCCATTCGGCAAAGCCCGTAATACCATTTCCGCCTGATTTTCAATGATAGCCCGGTATCGGGCTTCACTAAGCATCAGTTTTAGCTCTATTTGCTGTCGTTCCAGAATTTCCTGGCGCAGTTTTTTATTAACTGATAATAGTTCAGCAGTTCTCTCTCTTACCCGAACTTCCAGTTTTTCATTTGCCTTTTGCAGTTCCTCTTCCATTTTTTTGCGTTCAGTAATATCACAAACCACACCAATTATAGCCGGCCTGCCATCCCATTCAATAATACTTAGGGCCATTTCTCCAATGAATTCAGTATTATTATTGTTTAAAAATACCAATTCGTAACGATCAGGTACGCTTTCTCCCCGTAAACGCGCCCGACCGTTGACCTGGAACATATCTTTATAATCAGGTTGGATAAAATCCCAATAATTTTTTTTCAGGGCTTCTTCTCTACTGTATCCGCTAATGGATGTATAGCCTGTGTTTAAATAGAGTAAGGAATCATCTACATCTGGATCCCAGACAAAAATAACCGCCGGAGCTGTCTCCGAAAGGGTTCTGAACTGGGTTTCACTGGCTTGCAGGGCTTTTTTCATTTTCTTGCGCCCCCAGTAAGCTCCCAGCATTTCTGCCACCAGGTTCAGAAATTGAATATCTTCATCTTTCCATATGCGGCTTTGTTTAGTGTCATCAAAGCCTATATAGCCGAGCAGTTCATTGTCAATGCCAAAAATAGGAACCAGCACGGCTGCATATATGCCCTGGGCCACCATCGAGTCTTTTTCTACGATTGCTTCAGGGGGAAGGTTGTCCCTGTCTGCAAGGACAATATTTTCGCCCTGCAGAAATCTTTTCAGTCCCCAGGCGAAGCTTTCTGCATCCATATCAGATAAATATTTAATGACGGATATGGCATTATCATCGCACCACTCATAGGTATTACTCATTCTGCGCAGATCGTCAGAAAACTCAAATATATAAACCCGATTTACAGAAATAGCTTCGCCAATAATCTGTATCATTTTTTGCAGATCAGCTTCTTCGTCGACCAGGAGTTTAGAAGCTCTGGCTATGGCCTGTTCGATTTTCAGCCGCCGTTTGATTTCTTTTTTGGCAGCTTTTTGTTCGGTAACATCGCGGGCAACAGCCTGGTATTCAATCAGGAAGTTGTTTTCATCAAATATCGCCCGGACTGTCCAACGGCGCCAGGCGGTGATTCCTTTGGAGTTGGTCCATTTGTATTCAACACTGGCTTCCGGACTATTAATATTTAAAGTATTAAGAAAATCAAGGGCGGGCTTTTTGAATTTTTCAGGAAATGTATCGAATATGTGTTGACCAATAAAATGATAATCTTCCCGTTTTAAAAAATAAGTATAGGCTTCATTAACATAATTATATTTAAGTTCGGGTGAAAGGCGTATGAATAGTTCAGATTGAAACTCTTTAAGACTGGAGCGGATGACCTCGCTATGTTTGATATTATCTGTTTCGATAAATTCATTTCCCTGATGGTGTTCAAACTTGGATCTCAGTTTAATAATTTCTTGAATTAAGTCGTCTCTACTCATGCTGAAATAGTCCATTTTATTACTCCTCGGTAAAAAATAATTGTTAGGTGTAATAATTTGGCATTTACGCACAGAATCCTTTGGAAATATTGACAACCTTTGTCGCTTAGCATCCAATAATTAACTAAATATTCGATCTATAATGACAGCTTTAGATTCTTGAGCTGTTACCCTGCGGGTATTGCTGAGGCTCTCCGTTTACGACCTCATCTCAAAATATCCTTTCCTTTCGAGCTTACGGTGATACTGCTCAGGCCGCTTCGATTACGATAAAGAGCGGAATTTGCCGACAGGCATATTCGATATTTTTCTTTTTCGAACTGATTTTCTATTTTTACATGACAGTAGGTGCTTTTTTGCAGTAAGATGAATGTAATTATATTTTAAGGCAGGAAAAGATTCATGCTGGTTTTGGGTTTGGATCCCGGTACGGCTACTACGGGATATGGATTGGTTGAATATGTGCGCGGCCGGGAAAAAATGATTGCTTATGGAACGATTAAAACCTCGGCCGGGATGGCCATGGAATTGCGCCTGCTCAAGATATTCAAAGAATTAAACGATATTCTGGATAAATTCCAGCCGGATGCGGTAGCAATAGAAGAGCTGTTTCATCATAAAAATGCCAAAACCGTCATAACCGTCGCCCAGAGCCGGGGGGTTTTGCTGGTAGCTGCCGCCCAGCGCGGTCTGGAACTGGCAGAATATACGCCGCTGCAGGTTAAGCAGGCGGTCTGTGGTTACGGCAATGCAGAAAAGAAACAGGTGCAAATGATGGTACGCAATATCCTCAAGCTGGATGTGACACCCAAACCGGATGATGCAGCCGATGCGCTGGCGATAGCGATCTGCCACCTTCATTCCTGGCGGATGAGTAAATTAAAGAATGGAGTGAGACGATGATCGCTTTTTTAAAAGGCAGGTTGTTTCAGGTTATGTCAGATGCAATCATTATTGAGGCCGGGGGGCTGGGCTATGAAGTTCAGATCCACGGGCGCATGGCAGCGCAGCTGCCGGCAACGGGCGGACAGGTTATGATCCATACCTATTTACAGGTCATGGAAAATGAGTTTAAATTGTATGGCTTTGCTGCCCGGGGTGAGCTGGAGATTTTTAAGCTGCTGATGGGCGTAAGCGGTATCGGTGCCCGGGTAGCCATGAACCTGCTGGGCAAACTGGATGGTGAGCAGTTATGTTCGGCCATCGTCAGCGGGGATGAAAAAGTTTTAATGACCGTACCCGGGATTGGGAAAAAAACGGCTCAGCGTCTTATTTTTGAATTAAGGGATAAGATCGCCAATTATCAGGGAACTGTAGCTATTGCCGGAACAACCGGCACCGCTGCCGAGGAGATTTTGCAGGCCATGGAGAGCCTTGGCTATAGCCGCAGCGAGATTTATCCCCTGCTCACAGAAATGCAGTCACGGGGCGAACTTTCAGAACGGGTGGAGGAAAATATCAAGAAGATATTGAAACGACAAGCCCTGCTTATGAAGAAATAGAAGGGAGTCTTTACATGTCTGACAGTCGATTGATATCTTCAAAGCATAATGAAGAAGATTTGAACGAAGGGTCACTGCGCCCTTTAACCATGGCAGATTATGTCGGTCAGGATCGAATCAGGGAAAACCTGGAGGTCTTTATTGCCGCTGCCCGGGAACGCGGGGAGAGTCTTGATCACGTCCTGCTGAGCGGGCCGCCAGGACTGGGTAAAACCACCCTGGCTGCCATTATGGCCAATGAAATGGGTCAGCCCATCCGCAAAACATCGGGTCCGGCCATCGAACGTCCCGGTGATCTGGCTGCCATTCTGACCAATCTGGAGCCGGGAGAGATTCTTTTTATAGATGAGATCCATCGCCTTAATCGCAGTATCGAAGAAATCATGTATCCGGCCATGGAGGACTATACCATCGATATCGTAATCGGCAAAGGCCCGGCAGCGCGTACGCTGCAAATCGATCTGCCGCCTTTCACCCTGATTGGGGCGACGACCCGTCCCGGGCTGCTCAGTTCGCCCTTGCGGGATCGCTTTGGCATCAGCTGCCGCCTGGATTTTTACAGTCAGGCGGATCTGACTGCCATCATTATGCGGGCCGCTTCCATATTGGGAATTGCCATCACTCCGGAAGGGGCGGCAGAAATCGCCCGCTGTTCCCGGGGTACGCCACGCGTGGCTAACCGTCTGCTGAAGAGAGTACGCGATTATGCCTTGGTTAGAGCACAGGGAAAAATTGACCAGGCAACTGCCAGCCAGGCGTTGCAGATGCTGGAGATCGATGAACACGGTCTGGACACGGTTGACAGGATGATCCTGGATGCTATAATTATTAAATTCGGGGGCGGGCCGGTGGGATTGGAAACGCTGTCGGCAGCTGTTTCCGAAGAAGGCGATACGATTACTGATGTTTATGAGCCGTATCTGCTCAAATTGGGATTTATCCACAAGACCCCCCGCGGGCGGGTTGCGACCGAACTGGCTTATCGGGTCATGGGCTACCCGCTGCAAAAAGGCTTTAAGGATTCGAGTTTGTTTGAGGATGCAGACAATAAGTGAGGTTTTGTTACGGATGGTTGGGCTGGTTATTTGATGAGACTTTTCACAATCAGCTTTTACCCAAAAAAGGTTTAAGATATTGTTGTTCCAAGAAGATGAGCTGCTAACTATGGTTTCATTGCAAAATAATCTTCGTTGCATTTTGGAATTATGTAAAAACCTGATATTAAAATGGGAGTCCAATTTATGATTACAGATCAGGAAGTGAAGCGATGCCCAAGATATTATTGCATATTTGCTGCGGACCCTGTGCCAGCTATCCGGTTCCTGCGCTGCGTGATGAGGGCTTCGAATTAATGGGTTATTATTATAACCCCAACATTCATCCTTATACGGAGTGGCAGAAACGCAGGGATTCCCTGCAGGACTATGCCGCAGCTGTAGATCTGCAGGTGCTTTTCGATGAGGATTACGATCCCGCCCAGTACTTTCAGACGGTTAGTTTCCGTGAAGCCCGGCGCTGTTTTTACTGTTATCAGCTCAGACTGGAAAAAGCCGCGCAAATTGCCAGAAAGGGCAAATTCGATTATTTTACCACCACCCTGCTGGTAAGCAAATACCAGCGCCATGATTGGATTCGTGAACTAGGGGAGTCCATTGGGGAAAAATATGAAATCCCTTTTCTTTATCGTGATTTTCGTGATGGTTTCAGACAAACCGGGATAAATGCCAGGGAAATGGGTTTATACCGGCAGCAATATTGCGGATGCTTATTCAGTGAAACGGAACGTTACAGGAGTAAAGCCAAGTGAACCAAGCAGATCCATTGTCTATATATGACTTGAAAAGTTATCTTTTTGATCTACCCCCGCATTTGATTGCCCAGTTTCCGACCGAACCCCGTGATTCAGCCCGGTTGCTGGTTATGGATCGCTCGCGCGGCAGACTGGAGGATCGGATTTTTACCGATGTAATCAATTACTTTTCCCCGGGGGACACATTGGTTATCAACAAGACCAAAGTGATCCCGGCCCGTCTTTTTGCCCATAAATCTACCGGTGCCAAAATTGAAATCCTGCTGCTTAATAAACAGGGAGAAAACTGGGAAGCTTTGGTAAAACCGGCCCGGCGTATGCCCAAAGGCAGTCGGGTGTTTTTTAAGGATTATCCCGGAGTTGAAATAGAGGTCACGGCTGAACTTGAAGATGGAGGCCGGCTGCTGCATTTCCTTAATTGCCCTGATGAAATGGCTTTTCTGGACAAAGCGGGCAGTATGCCACTGCCGCCCTACATCAGCCGGAGGGCGGAGGAAAAGGATAAAACAACCTATCAGACAGTTTATGCCCGGGAAGAGGGCTCAGCTGCGGCTCCCACTGCCGGACTGCATTTTACGGAAAGACTGCTGCAGGATCTCAGGGACAAAGGAGTAAATGTGGCCCAGATCCTTTTGCATGTAGGTCTGGGGACCTTCCGCCCGGTAAGCTGCGAAGATATCAGAAAACATCAGATGCATTATGAATATTTTCAGCTGGATGCGGATACAGCGGAATTGTTAAATAATACCCGCCGGAACGGGAAAAATATTGTTGCTGTCGGAACAACTGTAGTAAGAACATTGGAAACGGTATATAATAAATACCATGGATTTTGCTGTCAAGCGGGCCAAACCAACAAATTCATTTATCCTGGCTATGAGTATGGGGCAGTTGACAGGATGATCACCAATTTTCATCTGCCGGGCTCATCCCTGATTATGTTGGTTGCTGCTTTTGCCGGTTTGGATTTTACGTTACAGGCTTATCACCATGCGGTTGCAGAAGAATATCGCTTTTTCAGTTATGGTGATGCCATGTTGATCATTTAAGGGAGCTTATATTAAAGGGAAGGAATTTAATGAATGCTGGATTTCCAAATTACACAAACTGATTCCGGCAGTGCAGCGCGAACAGGACAATTGACTACTGCTCACGGCGTGTTTGCGACCCCGGTTTTTATGCCGGTAGGAACCCAGGCCACCGTCAAAGCCATGACACCGGGGATGCTGGCTGAAGTTGGGGCGAATATTATTCTGTCCAATACGTATCACCTTTATCTGCGCCCCGGGGCTGATTTGGTAGAAAAGGCAGGCGGCTTGCATCAATTCATGAATTGGCCGCGCAGCATTCTTACTGACAGTGGGGGATTTCAGGTTTTTAGTCTTAAGGGTCTGCGTCGGATCAGCGACGAGGGAGTCTTGTTTCATTCCCATATTGATGGCTCACGCCATTTTCTAAGCCCGGAAATCGTGATGGATATCGAGCAAAAGCTTGGGGCAGATATTGCCATGTGTTTTGATGAGTGTGCCCCTTTTCCTTGCAGTTATGAGGAAGCCGCCCAGGCAGCCGACCGGACGAGCCTGTGGGCCAGACGCTGTCGGGAAAGTCATCATCGCAGTGATCAGGCTTTGTTTGGCATTGTGCAGGGCAACATTTTTGCTGATTTACGGGAAAAGAGTGCGGCTGAGATCGTGGCCCTGGATTTTCCCGGCTATGCCATCGGCGGATTAAGCGTGGGTGAGCCCAAACAGGATATGTACCGCATCCTTGATCTGACCGATAGTCTGCTGCCCCAGGACAAACCTCGCTATTTGATGGGCGTGGGGGCTCCTGAGGATCTGCTGGAAGGAGTCAAACGCGGAGTGGATATGTTCGACTGTGTTCTGCCGACCCGCATTGCCCGCCACGGAACAGCTTTCAGCCACCGGGGCAAGGTGGTGGTGCGTAATGCCGTTTATGCCGAAGATTTTACCCCGTTGGATCCGGATTGTGACTGTCAGGTCTGCAAAAACTACAGCCGTGCTTATCTGCGGCATCTGGTCAAGGCCGAAGAGATCCTGGCCCATATCCTGATAAGCTATCATAATATTTATTTTTTGATAAAATTAATGCAGGAAATTCGTGAAGCCATTGACAATAATACATTTGATCAGTATTACAACAGATTCTATGAAATTTATAGGATCTAAATGCAGGATTCAGGCAAGGTTTGGCGAAAAAAAATAAGGTTATGGAAAATTAATTAGGAGGGATAGATTTGAACATTATGGCTGCAGCGACACCAACTGCGCAGCAGGGCTGGATCACCATCGCAATCTATTTTGGTGTATTCTTGTTGATATTCTATTTATTCATTATCATGCCCCGCAAAAAGCAGGAAAAAAAGCACGATGAAGTATTGGGATCACTGAAAAGAGGCGACAAGATCGTTTCCATTGGCGGGATCCGCGGTGAAATCAGCAAAATAAAAGAAGATACGATCGTGGTGAAAGTTGCCGACAATACTGAAATTGAATTTGTGAAAAAAGCCATTTCCCATAAAATTGAGGACTAGTAATGGTTACCCTGGAAGATATCAAAAAGAGCCCGGTCATCAATAAGTTCATTCTCAAGGGAAACGAACATTTAGGGGCAATGGGCTTCACGGATCACGGCAAGCTTCACATTGCACTGGTATCCAGCTTGAGCCGCAGTATTTTGCTGCAGTTGGGCTACGATCCCCGTAGCGCCGATTTAGCAGGTATGGCAGGTTATATGCATGATCTGGGCAATGTGGTCAACCGTAACGGGCATAGTCAGAGCGGTGCTTTGATGGCCATGGAAATTCTGCGCGCGATGAAAATGAATTCCGAGGAAATAGCTGTTGTAGCAGCGGCTATCGGTAATCATGATGAGGGCAGCGGGCAACCGGTTAATCCGGTAGCAGCCGCCCTTATTCTGGCGGACAAGTCGCATGTGCATCGCAACCGGGTAAGAAACTATGATGTGGCAACTTTTGATATCCATGACCGGGTCAATTATGCGGTGGAAAATTCATCGTTAGTTATTGAAGCCGATAAAAAACTGATCAGCATGGAATTGAGCATTGATATTGAAATTTGTCCGGTGATGGAGTATTTTGAGATATTTTTAAGCCGTATGCTGATGTGTAGGCGGGCAGCCAACTATTTAGGTTGTGATTTTGCCTTAATCATTAATGGTGCCAAACTCTTATAGTGAAGGGGAGATTTACCTTTGTTCTTTGAGTACGGCTTGCAATAGAATAAGAGAAATGCGGAGGGAGGACAAACTGTTGCGAAAAAATACCAGTATCGCAATCATAAGTACTATAATTGTAGCGCTGGCATTTCTGGCCTATTTTACCTACAAACCTATTCTTAATAATATTAAACTGGGTCTGGATCTGCAGGGTGGACTGCATGTAGTACTGCAAGCCCAAGAAAAGGAAGGCAAGACCGTTAGTTCCGATACGATCCAGAAGTCTATCGGTGTGCTGGAAGAACGCGTTAATTCTTTGGGAGTTAGCGAACCAATCATTTATCCTCAGGGCAATGACCGCATCGTTATCGAATTAGCCGGGGTTGATGACCCGGAAGCGGCGGTTGATATTATCAGGAATACGGCCCAATTGGAATTTTGGGATGAGAATGGTAAAGTGCTGGTTACCGGCGAAAATCTTAAAGATGCTCAGGCCCAGTTAAGCTCATCCGGCGGAGAAGCCACAGTTAATCTTGAATTTGATAAAACCGGTGCCAAGCTGTTTGCTGAGGCAACCGCTGCCAATGTAGGCAAACCGATTGCCATTGTATTGGACGGCAAGACCATCAGTGCTCCGACCGTAAATGAACCCATTCCCAACGGCCAGGCGCAGATAAGCGGAAAATTTACCGCCAAGGAAGCCCAGGAACTTGCGGTATTGCTGCGCTCCGGTGCGTTGCCGGTTTCCTTCAGCATCATGGAAAAAAGAACGGTGGGACCAAGTCTGGGAAGCGATTCGCTGGATTTTAGCGTTAAAGCCGGCTTGATGGGGTTATTGGCGATCCTGATCTTTATGCTGGGATATTATCGTCTGCCTGGATTTGTAGCTGATGTATCCATGGTATTGTATTCAGTTCTGGTACTTGGCACCATGGTTCTGCTGGGGGTGGTGCTGACGCTGCCTGGAATTGCCGCTTTTGTATTATCAATAGGTATGGCAGTGGACGCCAATATCATTATTTACGAGCATATCAAGGAAGAACTGCGTTTAGGAAAAACTTTGAAAGCGGCGATCGAATCTGGATTTAAGCGGGCCTTTTTGACAATCTTTGATGCCAACCTGACTACGCTGATTGCCGCCCTCGTCTTGATCTGGTTTGGAACCGGATCAATTAAAGGATTTGCTATTACCCTCTCCATTGGTATTGTAGCCAGTATGTTGGTAGCGTTGACGTTTACGCGCTATATGCTGGTTTGGTTTGCCGACATTACGAAAAACAATAAGTTATATGGCGTATAAGGAGGGTAGAAAATGCAATTAATTGAAAAAAGAAAATGGTTTTATATATTTTCCTCGATCTTGGTTATTGCCGGTATTGTATCCATGTTCATGCAGGGATTCAATTGGAGCATTGATTTTACCGGAGGCTCCTTATTACGTTATAGAATGGATAGTTCCATAACCGCCGATCAGGTCAGAAATACAATAAGTGACCTTAAAATGGTTAAAGAAGTAAGTGTGCAGAAGAGCGGCAGCGAATTTTACATCCGTACCAATGAGTTGGATCAGCAACAAACTGCCCAAATGACCGCCGGTCTGAAGGAGAAATTTAAGAATGTTACCCTGGAGAGCGCGGAAAGTGTTGGCGCCACCATCGGCAGTGAATTAGCCCGCAATGCTTTGATAGCTATTGGTATCGCTCTGGTTCTGATGCTTATATATATTACTTTCCGCTTTGAATTGGCTTTTGGCCTGGCAGCGGTGCTGGCGCTGTTTCATGACGTTCTGATTGTATTGGGGCTTTTCTCCATATTTCAATGGGAAGTCAGCAGTTACTTTGTAGCCGCTATTTTGACGATTGTTGGTTATTCCATTAACGATACCATTGTCATCTTTGACCGGGTAAGGGAAAATCTGCGTACCCGGAAGAAAGAAGCGCTCAATACCTTGCTTAACAGAAGCATAATGCAGACCATGAATCGTTCCATTAATACGGTACTGACAGTATTAATGCCGTTAGTCACCTTGTTGCTGTTCGGTGGTTCCACCATTAAGATTTTCGTAGTTGCCCTGCTGGTTGGTTTTATCTTTGGTGTGTACTCTTCGATATGCGTAGCCAGCCCCTTATATTACGATATCAAGCAGCGTTCGGCCAGCTAATCAGTAATATGGGTTATGACCCAGGCAGTATATTATATTGAAAATGCATAACTATCACAAAAAAATCCCTTGCCAAAAGGCAAGGGATTTTTAATTAATGCAGTTAAGATTCTGCTGGTTCAGATTTTATATTACATTCTTTTTGGTGGCATTGCTCACAGTCATCGTCTTCACACGGTTCAGCATGTACCAGTACATGTACGTGCAGCAGCCGTTCTTCAATTTCATTTTCAATCTGGTCACACAATTCGTGTACCTCAGCAATGGTTAAATCACGCGGCACAACCAAATGCATATCGACATATCTTTCTGAACCGGCTTTACGGGTACGCAACTGGTGGAAATTAACCACCCCTTCGGGAATTACCATATTAATGGCTTCCATTATCGCGTTTTCTTCCTCCTGCGGGAGGGCTACATCCAATAAAGGAACCAAAGCTTTAACTGTCAGTTCATAGGCAGCTTTAAGTATCAAAAGGGCTACCGCAATGGCAATGATAGGATCAAGAATTTGGATGTCTGTAATTGACAGCAGCAGTAAGCCGAGCATAACTCCGAGAGAAGTATAAACATCGGTACGCAGGTGCATGGCATCAGCTTCTAGCGCAATTGAGTCGGTTTTTTTGGCAGTTTTCATCAAGAGACTTGATATTAACCAGTTGACCAGAGAGGCAAAAGCCATAACAGCAATACCCATGCCAATCGTTTCAACGTGGGCACCATGAATAATTTTATCGTAAGCCTCAACCATGATCCAGATTGCCGCAATAAAAATAAGCAGTGCTTCAATCGTACCGGAAACATTTTCAAATTTGCCATGACCATAGCGATGTTTGGAATCAGGTGGATGACTGGAAATACGTACGGCAATAAAAGCAATAATGGCCGCTACCAAATCCAGACTGGAATGGATCGCTTCAGAGATTATACTGACTGAGCTGGTTATAATTCCGGCAGCCAACTTTAAAAGAACCAAGGTGGTATTTGATAGAATAGAAATTGATGCAACCCTTTGTTTTTCATCCGCCCACAAATCACGAATAAACTTTACGAAACTCAAAATATAACCCCCATCATATAAAAATAGCGGGACTTCCGTACTTTAGAAGTCCCGCGGTATACCGCTGCTCATTGCGAGCCTGGTTAAAAACCTGACTATAATATATGTGCATTTCGAATATTATATGTTAGTCTCTAAATTTTGGCAAGTATAATTTTCATTAAGTATAATTTATCAAGTATATTGCCAATTTGCGATAATTTTATAGTATAAATCGTCAGGGATAAAGTCATCTGGCCTGAAAATGGCATAATGGACAGGAAATAATAATTTATTGTTCTTCCCTTATTTCAAAAGAGTACGTAAAATAATCAGTAGTAAACAAATTATTATTGCCCAAGGCAATTATTTGGGAAGGGGAACTGCTTTATGCCTGCGTATTTGTTGGGTGCATTAATTTTTATGGTCGGGATTGTTATTTTTGTTATGCAAAACAATATTCCGGTGACCGTACATTTTTTAATCTGGGATACAGCGGAAATCTCTCTGGCCTTGGTGGCCCTGATCGCAGCCATGGGGGGAGCTATCATCACTTTTTTGATCGATAGTTTCCGGGCTTTTAAAACGGGCCGGAAATTAAACGAACTGACCAAATACAACAAAAAACTGGAGCGGGAGATAACCTCCCTGAAAGCTAAAAATGTTTCACCCCCGGAAAATAAAAACCCGACTGCATAAACATCAATTTGATTTATACCAGGAACTGAAAAATCCGCGCATGATACGTAAGGATACGTTGATTGAGCGGATTTTATATTCATTGAAGAATGCTGCTACAGCCAGTTATGACGGCAAGTGTCAACTGCTTTGAGGGTATGCTATAATGCAAATAGTTTGAGTGTAGGGAGAATTGGCTTGGAAATTATTACTTCACATAATGCGCTTGATTTTGACGGCTTGGCCAGTATGGTCGCTGCAGCCAAATTATACCCGGGAGCAGTGCGGGTATTTTCAGGGACCATAAACAAAAGTGTAAAAAAATTTATGGCCTTATATAAAGATCTGTTGGCCATTAAAACCGTGAAAGAAATCGATCTGCCTGCCGTACAAAGACTGGTGCTGGTCGATACTGCAAGTTCCTATCGTCTGGCCCAGCTGACTCCGGTACTGGAAAACAGCGATCTGGATATACACATTTTCGATCACCATCCTCAACATGAGGACGACCTGCAAGGCAGCCTGGCTGAAATTCATTCCACCGGGGCTGCGACGACGATCCTGGTGGAAAAAATTATCGAACGAAATATCCAGCTCAGCCCTTTTGAAGCAACCATTCTAGCCCTGGGGATATATGATGATACCGGCAGTCTGCTGTTTCCTTCCACGACTTCCCGCGATGCCAATGCAGTTGCTTATTTATTAAGCCGTGGAGCCAATCTGGCCGTGGTAAGCAATTTCATGGAACAGCCTTTTTCCGAAGACCAACGGCAGATGCTGTATAGACTTATAGAAGCGGGCATCCATCACAAGATCAAGGATCTGGATATTGTGCTGGCTGATTTTGAGGGTAATCAGTTCGTACCCGGACTGGATCTGGTAACCTATCGTTTGTTTGAAATGGAAAACTGCGACGCAGTTTTTGTGATTGTCAAAATGGAAGGTAAAGTAAATGTAATCGGCAGAAGCCGCAGCAGCAGTGTGAAAATTAATGAAGTATTGAAACCCCTGGGAGGGCGGGGGCATGACAAAGCTGCTTCCGCCGTTATCCGCTCCAAAGAATGCAGCGAAGTTAAAGAAATTATCCTCGATAACCTGAAGGTTTTAATCCATCCTTCCAATATAGCTGCAGATATTATGTCAAGTCCGGTCAAAACCCTGCGCTCCAGTATCAGTATGGAGGAAGCCGGGAGATTAATGCTCAGATATGGACATACCGGTATGCCGGTGGTGGAAAATGATAAAATGATCGGCATGATATCGCGACGTGATGTTGATAAGGCTAGAATTCATGAACTTGGGCATGCGCCGGTCAAGGGATTTATGACCGCCGATGTTTTGTCGGTGACCTCCGCCACATCTGTCAGTGATATTCAAAAGCTGATGGTAGAACATGATATCGGAAGATTGCCGGTAATTGAAGACGGCAAACTTGTCGGTATTGTATCCCGGACTGATATTCTAAGAACACTGCATGGTAATGATTATCCGGAAGACCATGAATTACTCTATTCATTTTCAGGGGGTTCCTGGGAAAACTGCAGTGAACAAATGGAGAAACAGCTGCCCAGGCAGCTTTTGTCCTTCCTGCGTTTGGCAGGAGCAACAGGCGCTGAGTTTAACTACACGGTTTATTGTGTTGGTGGTTTTGTAAGAGATTTATTACTAAAGGTAACCAATTTTGATGTTGACCTGGTAGTGGAAGGTGACGGACAGAAATTAGCCGCCAGGCTGGCGCAGCAGCTGAATGCCAAATTACGCGTGCATGAACGATTTGGCACGGCAGTGGTGATTTTGCCGGACGGGAGTAAAATTGACGTAGCCACGGCACGAACCGAGTATTATGAATTTCCCGCTGCACTACCGCAGGTGGAAAGGTCATCGCTTAAAGAAGATATGTACCGGCGTGATTTTACCATAAATACGCTGGCAATTTGCCTTAACCCTGATCATTTTGGGGAATTGATCGATTATTTCGGCGGCAGCAATGATTTACGCAGCGGTTTGATCAGGATTCTTTATAACTTTAGTTTTGTTGAAGATCCTACCAGGATAATCAGGGCGATTCGCTTCGAACAACGCTACCGCTTTAAAATCGAAGCAGATACAATGCGATTTGCCCGGGATGCAATTGAGCGACATATGTTGGGCAAACTGTCTTATAAGCGTATTTTTACCGAGTTGACTCTGATCCTTAATGAGAAGGATCCCATCCCGGCTTTAAAACGTATGCAGGATATTGGCGTATGGAAATATGTCCTGCCGGAAATCGATTTTGACAAAGTCAGCTGGCAACAACTCAAAAGAGTGCCGTTGGTTACCGGGTGGTGGCAGGAAAGATATTATGGATGGAAATTCAAAACCTGGTTAGTATACTTGATTATTATTTTCGCGCAACTGGAGGCCGAAAAAAAGGATAAGTTGCTGCAGCATTACCCCATTGATCGCATTGCTAAACAGGCGATCATTGATGCCGAATTGATTCCATCCCGGGCGGTCTCAATCAGCAATAATCAACAGCTGCTCCCCAGCGATCTGGAGAGGATGTTGGCGGAGTTGGCCAACGAAAACAAACTTTATTTATTGTTATGTATCAAAGATGAAATTACCTGGGATCGGGTGAGTATATATCTGGATCTGAAGGACAGAGTGAAAATCGAAATTAATGGCAATTACCTGCGGGAATTGGGATTGAAGCCGGGCCCTGCCTACAAAATAATTCTGGAAAGGCTGTATGCATACAAGCTGGACGAAAAAATTAAAACCCGCCAGGACGAAATTAATATGGTTAAACAGTGGCTTGAAGAAGGGAGTATTCCTGATGCAGTATATATATAATATGCTTATTTTCCTGCCGGCAATATTGATAGCGCTGACTTTTCATGAGTATGCGCACGGCCGGGTGGCTGATTGGTTGGGTGATGATACTCCCTATTATCAGGGCCGTCTTACCATTAACCCGCTGCCCCATATTGACTGGATCGGCTTTTTTGCGCTCATGTTTTTCCATTTTGGCTGGGCCAAACCGGTACAGGTTAATCCCTACAATTTCAAAAACGTCAGCGTCAAATCCGGCATGATGCTGGTTTCCCTTGCCGGACCGGCCATGAATATCCTGCTTGCCGTTGTCGGGATGATTGCCCTGCGTTTGCTGGGATTTGATCCGCAGCTGGGAACCTACAGCGGCAGTCTGCCAGCATTGATTCAGATGCTGGTGCCGCTGGTACAGATAAATATTATTCTGGCGGTTTTTAACCTGCTTCCCATACCTCCGCTGGATGGTTCGAAAATTTTGGCCGGGCTTTTGCCGGATAAAGGTGCAAATTTTATTTACTCCCTGGAGCAGTTCGGACCTCTACTGCTATTGCTGATTATTTTTACCAACCTGGCCGATAAAATCATCTGGCCGCTCTACAATGTGATCTATATTGTAATTTATGGGACAGTATTTTAGCGGAGGGTTAAGCTGTGGATTATGTGGTCAATCTGGAACAATTCTACGGGCCGCTCGATCTGCTCCTTTATCTGGTCGAGAAAAATGAGATGAACATTTACGATATCCCGATTACGGCAATCACCGATCAATACATGCAGTATATTACCGGCAGCGGCAATATTGACCTGGATCAAATAGGTGATTTTCTAATGATGGCCTCCTATCTGCTGAGTCTTAAAGCCAGGATGTTGCTGCCGGTAACTTTGAATGAAACCGAGGAGGAAGAATTAGATCCTCGCGAAGATCTAATGCACAAACTGATTGCTTATAAACGTTATAAAAAAGCCGCTGAATTACTGGCGCTGCGATTGGATGAAGATTATCCGCGCCCATTTTTTCGCCATGGACAGATGGAAATAATCGAGCCCCACAAAGAACTGGCAGTTTCTTTACCATCATTATTTAAAGCCTATATAAAGCTTTTCCACAGTGATATCGACTTTGATAGTTATAATATTCCCCGGGAGAACGTGAATGTTTCTCTGAAAATGGATGAAATCATGCAGCATCTGCAAATGGTCGGGCAATCCAATTTTCAGATGCTGTGCGGTGCCTATAAACAGCGGCGGGAAATATTAGCCGGTTTTCTGGCCATCCTTGAACTGATCCGCTTGAACCGGATTGAAGCCATTCAGGATATTAGATTTGGGCAAATAATACTGAAGATACGGGAGATGCAGTGATGTTAATGCGGGATGATATAAAAGCGGGGATTGAAGCGCTGTTGTTCGTCAGCGGTGAACGGTTGGATATGGATGAATTGCTGGAAATATTGCAGATTGGGGAAGAGGAATTCAAGTCCATCATGCAGGAATTGATGCTGGAGTACCATCAATCCGCCCGCGGGTTGCAGATCATCTCGCTCGAGGGAGGCTATATCATGGCCACCAAGCCTGAGTTTACTGAGCTGGTAAGTAAATTGACCAAGCCGGCTCGCTTAAGGCTGTCAACCGCAGCGCTGGAGACACTGGCGGTCATTGCCTACCGCCAACCGGTAACCCGGGCCGAAATCGAACAGATCCGGGGCGTTAAAGTTGAACGCGTGCTCAGCAATTTGCTGGAAAAGGGAATTATAAGAGAAGACGGGCACAAAGATGCGGCCGGCAAGCCTATTCTTTATCGGACCAGTTATGAATTTTTAAAAATATTTGGCCTGTCCAGCCTGGAAGAACTCCCGCAACTGGATCCGGACGCGGAATAAAAACAAGTGCAGACAAGTATGATGAATACTGACCCGATGGAGAAAGGATGAGCGAGCTTTGGGCGAAAAAGATCTGGAAGAAGAAATAATGCTGAAAGCCCAGCAAAACCGAAAACTAGCCCGTTATATGAGCAGCACCCGGGATCTGGTCGAAGAACAAATACGCAAAGCCCAGCAACGGGGAGACTTTGATAATTTGGCCGGGGCCGGAAAACCGCTGGATTTGGAAGAGAATCCGTTTGAACCGGTTGAAATGCGTATGGCTTTTAAGATACTTAAAGAAAACGACTTTGCACCGTATTGGATTGAATTGGGCAAAGAAATTGATGTTGCCATGGAAAAACTGCAACAGGAGATTCAATATTTCAAACGTTATACCGAACTTTTTTGGACTGATCAGCATGATGACCGGGCTTTGCAGAGATATCAGCATAAAAAGGAATTATTTTATCTGGAAAGAGAAGCTGATCTGGTGAAAATAGATAAAAAAATCCTCGATTTCAATTTGCATTGCCCTACCTTCAGGCAGGGCAGGAGAAATTTAGTGATCGCCAAAGAAATGGAAAAAATTATTAATGAGATAGAAACCACGATTGCCAGATATCAGAATCCATAATCTGGTGTATAGCAAAAAAGAATAAGGGAACGATATGGAAAAACAGGAGAAATCTCTATGTACTTCTATATCGTTTTGCTGTTATTGCTGTTATTGATACTTGTTTTATTTAGTTACATTACCTTCCGCATGGAAATCATTGTGACTGACAATGATCAGTTTCAGGGCATACAAATACGTTTCGGCCTGCCCGTATACCGCTTTGAACAAATTTATGACTATACTGATCCCCGTTTAAGTTTTTTGGAAGCATTGCTGGTGGACCGCTGGGAGAGAAGTATTGGCTCCAAGAAAGATTGGAACTGGCAACACATAAAAGATATTTTTAAAATAAGCAAACGTATCCATCTATTATCAGATTGGGAACAACAGACTTTTAATATCATCAAAAAGGCTCTGGGCTATACTGTGATTGAAAAAATCAGCTGGCAAGGCCGGGTGGGCGGAAGAAATGCGATGTGGGCGGCGCTTAATACAGGAATGCTATGGACTATAATAGGACTGGGCGTAACCTTTCTGGCCAATATCAGCTGCCTAAAGAAGGTGCAGTTGGCAGTTGAACCTGATTACCTCAGTGCTGAATTTAACAGTCAAATTGATTGTATATTAAAAATGCGAATCGTACATATTATCACCATAGCATTCTATTTAATCGTATGGAAAGTCAGGTGGTGGATAAATGGATTCGCAGCAAATACCAGGCAACAACCGTCCTATTGAAGGTCTAATGAAAACGGCCATGGAGAGTATTAAGGAAATGGTGGATGTAAATACCGTGGTCGGTGATGCCGTGGAAACCAACGACGGGACGGTTATAATTCCTGTTTCCCAGGTGGCCTGCGGCTTTGCCGCTGGCGGCGGGGAATACGAGTTCGACAACGGCAGTAAAAGTCAGGATATTCCCTTTGGGGGAGGCAGCGGTGCCGGTGTATCAGTAAAACCGGTAGGTTTTTTGGTGGTCAGAATGAATGATGTGCGCTTGCTCTCCGTAAATGGCAACAGCCTGGCGGAAAGAGTCGTTGATTTGGCGCCGCAGCTGCTTGATAAAATCCAGGGGATGATGGACAGACGAACCAGAAATGAAACAGATGAGACAATGGAACATTAAAGCAAAGTCCGCAGGCAATTGTCCAAGGTAAATGAATTATAGCAAACAGCCCGTATCAAACCGGGCTGTTCTATTTCTCTGCCCCCTATCATAATTTGCTTAAACAGGGATTTAATCATCAGGGGCAGGAGGAAGACGATTGTTAAATATCATCTGGCTTTTGCTGTTGGCTTCGGGTATAATCGTTGCAGCTCTGAACGGCAATATTGAAGTTGTCAGCCAGGCCGCCCTGGGAGCTGCAAAGGATGCGGTCGAGGTTTGTTTTAACTTGATTGGTATCATGGCATTGTGGCTGGGGATTATGAAAATTGCTGAAAAGGGTGGTTTAATCCAGATCCTGGCATTTCTTTTAAATCCACTGCTAAAGCGGCTGTTTCCTTCCATACCTTCCGGGCATCCGGCCATGGGCGCTATCGTACTGAACCTGAGTGCCAACATGCTGGGTCTGGGCAATGCTGCCACCCCCTTTGGGATGAAAGCCATGCAGGAGATGCAGAAATTAAATGGCGATCGTGATGAAGCCTCAACGGCCATGTGTACTTTTTTGGCTTTGAACACATCCTGTATTACCCTGATCCCGGCAACCATCATCGGTATCAGAGTTTCCTATGGTTCTGCCGACCCGACAGAAATAGTGGGAGCCTGCATTTTTGCCACTAGTTGTGCCACTGTAGTGGCCGTATCTCTGGATTGGCTGCTCAGAAATCTATATCGGCCGGGGAGGAAGAACTGATGCTGCTGGCGATGCTTGATACCGTTTCCCGCTGGGCGATTCCGTTTCTTCTGTTGACTATACCGATCTATGGTTTTTTGAAACGACTGCCGGTATATGAGACCTTTGTCGAAGGTGCCGAAGAAGGTTTTTATACGGCGGTAAAAATCATTCCTTTTCTGGTTGGCATGCTGGTTGCGATTTCTGTTTTTCGGGCTTCGGGGGCTATGGATTATGCCATTCAGGCCATCATGCCGCTGATGCAAAAGCTGGGTGCCCCGGCAGAAGTAATGCCGCTGGCCATGATGAGGCCACTTTCCGGTAGTGGCGCACTGGGCCTGGCTACGGAACTGATCAAAATATATGGACCTGATTCCTTGATCGGACGAATGGCCTCAGTGATGCAGGGAACCACGGATACAACTTTCTTTGTTCTTACTGTATATTTTGGATCGGTAGGGATAAAACGTTACCGTTATGCTTTGCTTACCGGGCTCAGCGCAGACATTACCGGTTTGATTGCTTCCATCTATGTTTGTAATCTTTTATTTCATTAGTATTCTGGACTTGCCCCGATGATAAGGTTATAATTATTCAAATTACGATTTTTGATAAGATAAAGGCAATATACACCATAAGACATTTCGAAAGGGGTAGCAAAATGAAAAGCGATATTGAAATTGCTCAACAAGCAACCATGCAGCCAATATCCGAAATTGCCCGTTATATTGGTCTGGGCGAAGATGATATAGAACTGTACGGAAAATACAAGGCCAAGGTTACGCTGGAAACATGGGAAAAAATCAAGGACAGGCCCGATGGTAAATTGGTACTGGTAACCGCTATCAATCCAACCCCGGCCGGAGAAGGGAAAACCACCACCACGGTGGGTCTCGGTATGGCACTGAACCGTCTCGGACAAAAGGCCATCATCGCCCTGCGTGAACCGTCCCTGGGACCAAGTTTTGGCGTTAAAGGCGGTGCCGCAGGCGGAGGTTATGCCCAGGTATTACCTATGGAAGATATCAATCTCCATTTCACCGGAGATATTCATGCGGTCACGACGGCTCATAATTTGCTGGCCGCTCTGTTGGACAACCATATTCATCAGGGCAATCGGCTCAATATCGATCCCCGCCAGGTGGTGCTGCGCCGGGCCATGGATCTGAATGAACGGGCACTGCGCAATATTGTTCTGGGTCTGGGTGGTAAAGCCGACGGCATACCACGGGAATCTGGATTTGATATTACGGTTGCTTCCGAGGTAATGGCCGAACTTTGTCTGGCTTCGGATTTAATGGATTTAAAAGAACGGTTTAAACGCATGGTGGTAGCCTACACGTATGAAGGAGAACCGGTTACCGCAGACGCTCTCCATGCTGCCGGTTCCATGGCGTTGTTAATGAAGGATGCCATCAAACCCAATCTGGTTCAAACCGTAGAGAATACGCCGGCCTTTGTCCATGGCGGGCCGTTTGCCAATATTGCCCATGGCTGCAACAGTGTAATGGCCACCAAAATGGGTTTGAAGTTAGGCGATTATTTAATTACCGAAGCCGGCTTCGGTGCTGATCTGGGCGCCGAGAAATTCTTGAATCTCAAATGCCGTTTCGCGGGCCTGAAACCCGATGTATTGGTGCTGGTAGCCACCGTAAGGGCACTCAAAAACCATGGTGGAGTAAGTAAAGATAAGCTCGCGGAAGTAAATATGGAAGCGCTGGCCAAAGGCGTCAGCAATTTGGAAAAACAGTTGGAAAACCTGAACTATTTTGGTCCTCCGGTGGTAGTGGCGCTGAATGAATTCCCGGGTGACACCCAGGAAGAAATTGAATTTATCCGAGAAAAATGTAAGGCTTTGGGGGCAGAGATGGCGGTTTCCAGAGTATGGGCCGAGGGCGGCGCCGGGGGTGAGGAACTGGCCCGTAAAGTAATGGCGGCAGCCGAAACTCCCAGCGATTTCAGATTCCTGTATGATCTGGATCTCCCGGTCAAAACCAAGATCGAAACCATCTGCCATAAGATTTATGGAGCAGCGGCGGTTAACTACAGCAAAGAAGCGGACAATATGATCGCTCGTTTGGAAAAACTTGGTTACGAAGATCTCCCGATCTGTATGGCCAAAACGCAATATTCATTAAGTGATGATGCCAATGCCATCGGTCGTCCTACCGGATTTACCATCACCGTTCGGGAAGTTCGACTGTCTGCAGGTGCAGGTTTTATTGTCGCCCTGGCTGGCGCCATCATGACCATGCCGGGCCTTGGCAAAACGCCCGCGGCGGAAAAAATAGATATCCTGCCCAACGGCGAGATTGTTGGATTGTTCTAGGGTTAAAACTTTATATTAAAACAAACACCTGCCGCATAGCAAAATATGATGGCAGGTGTTTGATTGTACTGGTACAGGCGGCTAGCCCTTCTTCATTTTGGCGATTTCTTCATCCCGCAACAGTCTTTTCAGGGCCTTGCCGGTGGCTGACCGGGGGAGGCTCTTTCTGATTTCAATGCTGCGCGGTACTTTGTAAGCTGCCAAATGATCCCGACAATAAGCAATCAATTCGGTTTCATTGACAGTGGCACCTTCGGTCAGTTGGACAAAGGCTTTGACCGTTTCACCGCGATATTCATCAGGAATGCCTATGGTCATTGCATCTGCGACTTGGGGGTGTTGCAGCAGCATGTTATCAATTTCCTGGGGATAGATATTATAGCCCCCGGCAATGATTAGATCCTTGGCCCGATCAACGATGAATATATAGCCGTCTTCATCCTGGTAAGCTATATCGCCGGTATGTAACCATCCATCCTTTAATTGATTGGCTGTTTCCTCAGGATCGTTCCAATATCCTTTCATAACCATGGGGGATTTCATTGCCATTTCGCCCGCTTCTCCCCGCGGGACTTCCTCACCGGTATTAACATCAATGAACCGGACCTCGGCATCAGGATAAGGCACTCCTATACTTAAAGGTTTTTTAACGCCCAAAAACGGGGTGGTTATCCCTACGGAAGTAGTTTCACTCATTCCCCACCCTTCCGAAATAATAAAGCCCATTTCCCGGGCCTTTTGCAAAAGATCCAAAGAGCATGGGGCGGCGCCTGCGTTAATTACGGCAATTTTTTTAGCCAGGTTTATTTCTTCGACGCGGGGATGGTTTAATATAGCTCCCAGCATGGTGGCAACTGCCGGGAAAAACCATATATGGGGTATGCGTTCCATGGTAGACATAAATTCATCCAAATCAAAACGAGGCAGAATGATCAAGGTTGATACGGTTATAGTTGACATGGCTATGCCGCAGACTTCGCCAAAAACATGGAAACAGGGGAGTACTCCCATGATGTTGCGACGTTCAATGGGAATAAACTCGCTAATCGACCGGCCCCATTCATTGCCGGTATATA
>ENA-UOXR01001442-UOXR01001442.1-bioreactor-metagenome-genome-assembly--contig:-NODE-1442-length-24958-cov-5.774445_pt1 | contig 24958 bp, 23 predicted proteins | sample MGYA00238164_ERZ764825 | MGnify/ENA primary metagenome ERZ764825 (study PRJEB28920, sample SAMN05720171) | bioreactor metagenome | isolation source: Anaerobic biogas reactor | place: USA:Washington...
GGCTTGCGGATGGTCTACGAGCCCGAGTACCTGCGCTTTTTCCAGGCCCGCTTTGAGAGGCTGTGACCTACGGTGCGGTAGCATGCAGCACGGGGCTCTCCGGCATGGAGAGCCCCGTGTGATCGCATGGCTGGCGTAGCGCGGCTCGTCTAGTCGTCGCTCGGCTCGAATTGCAGCGCCACCGAGTTGATGCAGTAGCGAAGACCGGTCGGCTCGGGGCCATCGTCAAAGAGGTGGCCCAAGTGCGCGTCACACCGGCGACACAACACCTCGGTCCGCTGCATGCCCAGGGTGAAATCGCCGTCAGTCTTGACGGCATCGTCGGCGGCCACGGCCCAAAAGCTGGGCCAGCCGGAGCCCGAGTCAAACTTTTCGTCCGAGCGGAACAGACGGTTACCGCAGCACACGCAATGATAGGATCCTTCCTCGTGATGATCCCAATAGGCGCCGGTAAAGGCCCGCTCGGTCCCTTTGAGCCGCGTCACCCGGAACTGCTCCTCGGTTAGGATCTCCCGCCACTCGTCCAACGTCTTGACCACCTTGTCCACGTCGGCCTCCTCTGGCTCGGCGGTTGGGTCTGGCGCAAGCGGCGCAGGGGCGCAGCCGCCCCACAGGGCCGTCGCCAACGCTCCCCACAGGAACGCACGTCGTCTCATGCCACCTCCCCCACCCAACCATACCCGATGCCATATAGTATACTAACTAGACTTGTATTATATAGATTGTGCGCCCGGTGTCAACTGCTCGCTGTCTCCCCCGCCGCTTTCGCCCTGGCCGGCGGCGGGTATAATGGACGAGCTGTTGCGACCTCGAGGCGAGAGGAGGCTGCCCGTGCGCGTTTCCGAGATCCAACCACGGACGCTGATGGGCCCCGGCCCGTCGGACGTCCATCCCCGCGTGCTCCAAGCCATGGCCCGCCCCACCATCGGCCACCTAGATCCCCAGTGCATCCAGCTGCTGGACGAGATCCGCGCCATGCTCCAGCAGGTCTTTTGCACGTCCAACCAACTTACCCTGGCCGTGAGTGGCACCGGCTCGGCCGGCATGGAGACCTGCGTCGTCAACCTGATCGAGCCCGGCGACCGGATGCTGGTCTGCTCGGCCGGCGTCTTTGGTGAGCGCATGCGCGACGTAGCCAGCCGCGCCGGCGCCGAGGTGGTGGCGCTAGAGGTTCCCTGGGGCCAGGTCTTTGAGGCCGACGCCGTGCGGCAGGCCCTGCGCAACCAGGGCCCGTTCAAGGTGGTCGGCATCGTCCACGCCGAGACGTCCACCGGTGCCGCCCAACCGCTCGACGAGCTCGGCGCCATCGTCCATGAGGCTGGCGCCCTCTTGCTGGTCGATGCTGTCACCAGCCTCGGGGGCATGCCCGTTCTGGTGGACCGATGGGATATCGATGCCTGCTACAGCGGCACCCAAAAGTGCCTCTCCTGCCCTCCAGGGTTGGCCCCCGTCACCTTTGGTGCGCGCGCGGTCGAGGCCATATCCACACGCCGCACCCCGGTGCAGAGCTGGTATCTTGACATGAACATGGTTCGCCGCTATTGGGGCTCGGAGCGGCTCTACCACCACACCGCCCCCATCAACATGCTCTATGCTCTGCACGAGGCGCTGGTGCTGGTGCTGGAAGAGGGCATGGAAGCCCGCTGGGAGCGCCACGCCCGCGAGCACCGTCGCCTCAAGGCCGGCCTGGAGGCGCTGGGCCTGCGCTACCTGGCCGACTCCGCCCACCAACTGCCCATGCTCAACGCCGTCGCCACCCCCGAGGGCTGCGACGAGGGCGCCCTGCGTCGCCGCCTCCTGGAGGAGCACGCCATTGAGATCGGCGGAGGCCTGGGTGCTTTCAAGGGCAAGGCCTGGCGCATCGGCTTGATGGGCGAAAGCGCCACGGAGAGCCACGTCACGAGGTTACTGAGCGCACTCGGGACGCTGATGTCCAGTAGCCCTGCCCTCGGCACCTAGTCACAGGAGGATGGCACCATGGAAAAGACCCAGTATACCGCTGCCCAACTAGGAATGCTGGCAGGTATCGTTCTCGGCGCCGGTATCGGCATAGTCCTGTTCGCCATCTCGGGCAACGCCGTCTACATCGCCCTCGCTGGCGCCGGTGCCGGCATCGGGCTGGCCTTGGGCGCCGGCATAGACAGCCACCGAAAGGACCAGGGCGAGCGCCAAGGTCGCTAGCTCCCAGGGCCGCGGTCTCTCAAACCCACGGCCGGTTGGCCATGGCAGCGAATCTTGGCGCCAGCTGCTGATCCCACACCGCGAGAGCGTAACCTTTCCGATGCCACGACGTCTCACCTGTGAGGCAACCATTGGTCACAGAACGGGAACTCTTGCGCGGCGTCAGACGGCTCTCTGACGAGGCGCTGGCTGAGGCATACGATCGCTACAGCACCGAGCTGTACGCCTATGCCATGCGGCAACTGGCCAATGCCGGACTGGCGGAGGACTGTGTTGCCGAGACCTACCGTCGCCTCCTGGACGCAGTACAGCGAGGCAAGGGTCCACGTCGACATCTGCGCGCTTATCTGTATCGCACGGCGCACAACTGGATAACCGACAACTACCGCCGGCCATCTACCGAGGCGCTCGATGAGACCAACCCGGCCGAGGATGAATCGGCACCAGCGCCAGAGGCCCGCTTGGCCTCCCAGGCGGAACGAGCAGCGTTGGAGCAGGCCATGGCTGAGCTGACGGCCGACCAGCGTCAGGTGCTGATGCTACGCTTTGTGGAGGACTGGTCCTTGGCCGATACCGCCCAGGCCATGCAGCGTTCGGTTGGGGCCGTCAAGGCTCTCCAGTTCCGCGCTATCCAGGCCCTGGGGCGAGCTTTGGAGCTCCGAGAGGATCCATCGTGAGCACGCATCAGGTCGAAGAAGAAGATCAGGTGGCCCAACGCCTGCAGGCGCTGCGGCCGGTACCTCCCCGCGACCCCGAGATCGCAGCCCGGCGGCGGGCAGCGTTCCTGCAGTCCTGCCAGCGCGTCAGGCTTGCACGAGAAAGCGTCCCCTATCGCCGTCCGCAGCTTCGCGTGGCCGCGATGCTCGTGGGCCTCGTTCTGGTGCTCATCTCCAGCACTGGGTTGATGGTGTCGGCATCACAGGTGGCGCTGCCGGGCGATTCGCTCTACCCCGTCAAGCTGGCCGCCGAGGGAGTCGCCATCGCCCTCTCTTTCGGCCCCGCCGCTCGCGCCCGACAGGCGGCCGACCGGGCGCTGCGACGCGCACAAGAGATCGAGATCCTGGCCCTGACGGCGCCGGAACGGATCCAGGAAGAGGATCTCGCGCGGTTCCAGCGGCACTCGGCCGCCGCCCAAGCGCACGCCGACTCGTTGGCCCCGGAGCTGGCGCCGCTGACTGAGGCGTTGCGCCAGCGGCTACAGGAAGCGACAGCCGTGCAAGAGGGGGCCTTGCGCCGCGTCCGCGGCCAGAAAGCGCCGTTCGGTCCGCAGCAGCCGGGCGCGGGCCCGTCCGACGAGCGTCAGGCCGCGGATCGCGTCCCAGCCACGGAGTCCACACCCAACGCTCCGCAGCCAGAACGCCGCGGCCCCTCTGGCGCCGCTCCCACAGCCGCGCCAGGCGGCCCGGCACAGGAACCCGCCAGCGAGAACACGGCGCCGCACACGCCAGGTGGGGCAAGCCCGTCGCTCCAGCCAACGTCGGCACCGCGGCAGAGCGCGACGCAGCCGTCGCCATCGTCCAGCCCTCCCGGGCCAGACGTGACAGTCTCCGCTGGCACCCCACCGGCCCGTGGCCCCGGCGACCAAGGGCCGGGCAGCGACGGCGTCCAGGGAGCTGCCGGCGGTGGCGCTGGCGGCGGCGGTAGCTAGGGCAAACGCTGTATCACCGGTTCGGTTCGGTTCAGCTCGCGCCCCACCAGATCGGCTAGTAGTTGCGCGAGTGCGCCATTGTCAGGCAGGCGCCCCGCCGATTTCATGGCACGGTCGAGCCATTCGGCCGCCTCGGCAACCCGACCCTGGCCAACCATCACAGCCGCCAGATTCACCATCGCCTCCGCGTCCTCACCGTCGGCTTCCAGCCGCACCCGGGCCTGCCGCTCCTCCTCCTCCGTCGCTTGCAGAGGCTCTAGCACCACCGGTCCTCCCAGGATGTGGCGGGGATCATAGCGGCTGGCGCGGTGGCGGATGGCAGAGACGGTTCGAGGCACGACCATGTCAAAGCGCAGCACGATTTGCAGCGTCAGCTCGACCGCGCCTGGCTCGCCGGCGATGGGGCAGCACACCTGCCGACCCGCGTCCACCAGAGCGTTCACCCGTCTCAAGCTGCCATCGACACGAATCTTGCTTAGCAGCAGTGGGCGTTCGCCCAGATTCTGCACCATCACTTGGCCCGGCTCCAGCCGGACGCACACATCTCGCTCCAGGGCCTCTCTGGCCGAAGCGAGCTCGGCACTATTACGGTCGGCGCACGCAGCGGCGGTCGCCTCATCGGGGGTGACGCGCATCACCAGGGGCTGCGGCACATAGACGTCCATCAGCTCGATGAACTCGGTGGTATAGCCCTTGAGCACGCCCATGTACTCAATCTCCTGATCGCCGCGCAACAGGTGCACCACAACGTGTTCGCCGATCAGTCGCTCCAGCAGGGGGTCGTACTTTGTGCCGACGGTGCTAAAGAGCTCGCGCGCCAGCCCCTTGACCTCGGTCTGTCCCGGCGCCAGCACCCTGGCCTGCACCACCCGCGACCCGCTGATCATGAGACCGAGCGCCTGGGTCAGCGAATCGGTGGCCGTGTTGGTAAAGTTGGTCACCCAGCGCATAGCCTTGGTCAAGGGGTGAGGGTGAAAGGCGCGCTGATAGACCCGGTCTCGCCTTTGCCGGTTGTCTGGCCGTAGATCATCTACATTCCGGTAGATGGCCTGAACGCTGCCATAGTCAGCCCGGTAGACCAGGTAAGACTGCTCCAGGTGCATCTGGTCATCCAGCACCTCGTCGCGATACAGCAGCTCGAATCCGGTGGACACCAGACACATCAGGCCATAGACGGGCGGCTTGTCCTTGCGCTCAACTGTCACGTGAAAGCCGTTCAGATCCCCCAGGCAACGATCCTTTCTCAGAGCCGAGAGCGCCGAGACCAGCAGGGTGCTCAGAAAGATGATGCCGACGGTGATGAGCAAGGATGTATCCACACCAGCCCCCCATTCAAACTGCCTCGGCGCAACGGGCCGATTATGGCGACGAGGTGCGATCCGAGCAAGCGGCTGAGGCGCCCAGCCACAGGCCCACCCCTCAGCATGGTTCGTCTTGCCAAGCCATGCCCGCTATGCTAGAATCGCTCAGCAATCGAAAGCCTGGGCTGCGTCAGCGCACAGTCCCCACCAAGCCTCCCATACGACGCTCTACCATCTAGGGAGTTCGCTGCGCAACCAGTCAACCAGCCCAGGACTCGCAACTCCGTACCGACCCGGAGCCATGCTGTAGGCGTCAAAGGAGCCAAACCGACTCATGTCAGAAGCCAAACCTACACGTCGTCTTTCCTCCTTTCTCCAGAGCAAGCGCACCGAGCGCGTGGTGGAGCTGATAGTCGTACCGATTCTTCTCATCATCTCGCTGCTGCTACCCCCCGCATCCGTGGGGACCAGGCTACTGAATCTCGACCTGCCCTCGATCAAACCGAACGAGCCCTCCGAGATCCTGGGCCCGTCCGGGGCGCGTCTGAACGTCCCCGAGGGCGCCGTGGCCAAGCGCGTGAAGGTTCGGTTCGATAGCGTGGGCGCCACCGAGCTGGGCGCCATGTCCGCCGACAGCCCAGAGATGGTCGCCGCGCAACAGGTGCCCATGGATCTCTTGGCCTTTGAGCCATTCTATCGGTTCGAGGTCAAGGGTGATGGCCCCTCCGAGGGCGGTCTTACGCTACCGATCCCATACGAGCTGGCCGCCTTGGATCTGGCCGATCTCTACGCCTGGGACGGATCAAGCTGGAAATGGATCCCGTCGCAGGTTTCGAACGACGGCCTAGACGTGGTTGCTGAGCTGGACGGCCTGAATAGCCTCTATCTGATCGCCCAGACACAGCCCCAAACGCCGCGTGTCGGCTTTGTGGCCGACCCCGAGCAGGCGGCTGACGTGCCGCCCAGTGCGGCCGTGATCTCGTTGCAGGGAGCCACCCTGGCCGGCGACGGAACGATTGCCAACCTTTCTCAGCCCGCTGGCGACATTGCCGACGCTGACGTCCTCATGCAGGTCAGCAACGTGGTCGATGGGGTGTTGCGCTCCGATTGGCTGGACAACCTGATCATCGATCCCGCTCTTGTGGAACAGCACGTGGCCACCTTGAGCGGGCAAGCCGCGTTCGACGGCGTCGAGCTGGACTATCGGGGAGCGGATCCCGCCCTCAAGGCCGAGTTCACGACGCTGGTGCGGGCGTTGGGCGATGCCCTCCATGCCCAGGGCAAGACGCTTGCCGTGGTCCTGGATCCTCCGGCCGCGGGCAGCCGCGACACAGGCGCCTATGACTGGCGGGCCCTGGGAGCCGTTGCCGATCTCGTACGCATCCGCGCCTATGGCGATCCCCAAGCCTGGGCGGCCGACGGCCCCATGGATGACCTGCTCAAGTTCGCGACCAGCCAGATCGACCGACACAAGATCGACCTCGCCCTGAGCGCCGATAGCCTGGTTCGCGCCGGCGATCAGACGCGGCCGATCTCCTATCAGCAGGCGTTGACCCTACTGGCCTCTGAGCTGGACGTAGACGATTCGGACGGGCTGTTGCTGCCGGGCGAGTCGATCACGGTCAAGCTGGCTGGATTGCAGGATGCTAACGTGGATTTTGATCCCGAGGCGCAGGTCTACTCGTTCCGCGCCGCTGGCGAGGATGGAGCCGAACAGACCGTGTTCCTCACCAATGCCGCTAGCATCGCGCGACGCACCCAGTATGTGAACCGGTATGCGTTGGGTGGAGCCTCCATTGAGGGCGCGTTGGCTCCGGAGGCGGACCGGGCCATCGCCACCCTGCTCGATGACCTCCCCCATACCGTCGTACCACCATCGCCGCGTTTTGCCTATGTGTATACGGTGTGGAGCGCCGACGGCGACGCCATCGGCAGCCAGGTCGTGCCGGTGGACGATCCTAGCATGACCTGGACGGCGCCCAACAACCCCGGTCGCTACGTCATCCGCGCCGAGATCTCGGACGATGGCGGTGAGACCACCCTCGGAACCGTGGGCTCGGTGGATGTCTCGGTTCCCACGCCGACCTTTACGCCGACGCCGACCAACACGCCCACGCCCACGCCCACCAACACGCCGACGCCGACCAACACGCCACGGCCGACAGCGGCGCCTCAGGCCCAGGCGGCCGCGCAACCAGCGGCGCCGGCAGTCGGCCTGGGTGGCGGCTCGGTTGGTGGCTACTTTGGCTATGGCATCCAGGCCCACATGCTGGACATTGGCGACCTGGGCAACGTAATCGGCCATATCAATGGCATGGGCTTTAACTGGGTCAAGCAGCAGGTCGAATGGTGGCGGTTTAACCCCGCCCCCGGCCAGTACAACTGGGGCTCGCTGGATCAGGTGGTGGACGCCGCCAGCAACAACGGCATCAACGTGCTGCTCTCGGTGGTAGCGGCCCCGGCCTGGGCGCGCCCCGGCGGTGACGACCGCAGCGTGGCCGGCCCACCCGCTGACCCGGCGACCTATGCCACGTTCATGCGCGAGTTGGCCAGCCGCTACAAGGGCCGCGTCAAGGCCTATGAGATCTGGAACGAGCAGAACCTCTGGTACGAGTGGGGCGGGCGCGGCAATCGGCTCTCGGCCGCCGCCTATGTCAACCTGTTGCACCATGCCTATAACGCCGTCAAGTCGGTTGATCCCGGCGCGGTGGTGATTAGCGGCGCCCTGACGCCTACAGGATGGAACGATGGCGACACCGCCATCGACGACCGCACCTACCTGGAGCAGATGTACCAGGCTGGGGTGGCCCGCTATTGCGACGCCATCGGCGCGCACCCCAGTGGCTATAACAACCCGCCGGACGCCGATTGGCAGACCTATAACGATCCCGCCAAGCCCGGCTGCAAGGGACACCCCAGCTGGTTCTTCCGCGGCACCATGGAGAGTTATCGCAACATCATGGTCAAGTACGGTGATGGCGGCAAGCGCATCTGGCCGACCGAGTTCGGCTGGGCCACTACCGAAGGCCTTGGTGTCGGCCCGAACGCGGGCTATGAGTACGCAGGGACCAACTCGGAGGCGGAGCAGGCTGCCTACTTGGTGCGCGCCTTCCAAATGGGCCGAAACTGGGGCTGGGTCGGACCGATGTTCGTCTGGAACCTGAACTTTGCCCCGGTCAGCGGTGTCCAGGATGAAAAGGCCAAGTTCGGTGTCGTCCGTGCCGATTGGAGCCCACGACCGGCCTACTCTGCCCTCCGGGATATGGGCAAGTAGCACAAGCGAGCACACCAAAAGCGACGTAGGTCCTCTTGAGGGATCCTACGTCGCTTTCTGTGGAACCGGCCGCCATGGCGCGATGTCTGCGAGAAGAGGTCGCTGGAGGAGAATAGACGGTGCAGCATAGAGTCTACACCAAACGATGGATCATTCTTGCGCTGGTTGCAGCGTTGCTGTTGGTATCCTGCGGCCCAGCTGCCACGCCGGACCCATCCATGGCCACGGACACCCCAGCCAGAACCCCCAAGCCGACCTTTACGCCCCAACCGGGGGAGCCCGCCACACCCGCCGATGCGGGGACACCCACCGACGAAGGCGTCTCGGCGGCAGAGGCTACCCTAGCCCCCACCATGACGGTCGCTGCGGCGGGCCCGGCATCCACGGACGAACCGACTGCAGTTCCTGCCACAGCCACACCGAGCCCGGTCAAGAGCCTTCGCATGGATTCGCCCGAATACGGCATGCAGATCTTTCCTTGGTGGCGACCAGAGGTGGGCAGCCGCGATTTCCAGGTGGTGGCCGAGGCCGGCTTCTCCTGGGCCAAGGTCAACTTTGGCTGGCGCGAGATTGAGGGCGCCGGCAAGGGCGTCTTTGATTGGTCTCGTACCGACGAGATCGTCCGCATGGCCGCGGAGAACGACATCGACCTGGTGATCCGCGTCGATCACCAGCCCGCATGGGCGGGAGGCGGCTTTCCTGTCAACGGCCCGCCGGACGACTATCAGGATCTGGCTGACTTTTTCACGGCCATGGCCACCCGGTACCGAGGGCGCGTCCGCGCCTACCAGGTTTGGAACGAGCCCAACCTCGCGCGGGAATGGGGCGGACGGCTGCCCGATCCGGGCCAGTATGCCAAACTGCTTCGCGTCTGCTATCAGGCGATCAAGGCCGCCGATCCGAACGCGATGGTGATCAGCGCGGGCCTCTCCCCCACGGGGACGTGGAACGAACAAGCTCGCCCGGACGACTGGTACCTGGAAAGCATGTACATCGCCATGAACGAGGCCCTGGGCAGCAGCGACGGCTACTTTGACGTGCTGGGCGCCCATGCCCCAGGCTTCAAGAGCCCGCCCGAGCGCGATCCCGCCCAGGTGGCGGCCGACCCAGACCTAGGTGGCCAGCGGGCCTTTGCCTTCCGTCGCGTTGAGGATCTGCGGGCCATCATGGTCAAGTACGGCGATGCCAACAAGCAGGTCGCCATCCTCGAATTCGGCTGGACCAGCGACCCGCGGCCCGATTCGCCCTACAACTGGCATGCCGTCAGTGAGCAGGTCAAGGCCGACTATCTGGTGCGCGCCTACCAGTACGCGCGAGACAACTGGTCGCCGTGGATCGGCCTCATGAGCCTGATCTATATCTGCGATCACGACTGGACGCCCGAGGACGAGCAATACTGGTGGTCGATCTCCGATCCCGGCTGGCCCGAATTCAAGCCCCGTCCCGCTTATACGGCGCTCAAGCAGATGGCCAAGTGAGGATCTCGAAGGCACATAGCTTTGACACACGGCCGAGTGCCGATGTAAGATACCTTGTCGGGGCGGGGAAATGCCACGATGATTTACAGCAAGAGTGTGACGCGGCACGCCGCGGCCGTTGTTGGCTGCGGGCGAACTAGTTAGGACAATAGCATGCCGGTATTGATCGAGGGAAAGCGGCGCTTGCAGGGCGAGGTGCTGGTGGACGGCGCCAAGAATGCCGCCTTGCCCATCATCGCGGCCACGCTGCTCACGTCCGATGACTGCCTCATTGAGAATGTCCCGTTCATCGAGGACATTCGCAACATGATCAAGGTTCTTCACCATCACGGCGTGGCCGCTCGCTTTGAGGGCCACAACACCCTTCGGATCAAGGCCACCCGCATCGCCACCAGCAAGCTCCCGGCTGACCTGGCGCAAGCTATGCGAGCGAGCTTTTTGATCGCCGGTCCCCTCCTGGCCCGCTTTGGCCAGGTTGAGGCCCCCCATCCCGGCGGCTGCGCCATTGGCAAGCGGCCCGTCACGGTGGACCTCAAGGGCTTTGAGGCCATGGGCGCCGAGATCCGCTGCACGGACGACGGATATATCGTCCAGTCACCACGACTGCGCGGCACCCATCTCGTCCTCGATTACCCCAGCCATACCGGCACCGAGAACCTGATGATGGCCGCGGTCCTGGCAGAGGGCGTCACGACCATTGAGAACGCCTCAATCGAGCCCGAGGTGCTGGACCTGGCCGAGTTCCTGTGCGCCATGGGCGCTCGGGTCCGCGGAGCCGGCACGAGCACCATCGAGATCGAGGGCACCCGCCGGCTGCATGGGGCCGCTTTTCGCGTCATGCCAGACCGCATGGTGGCCGGCACGTATGCCCTGGCCGCCGTCATAACCGGCGGCTCCATCACGATCCCCGGCAACGTGGGTCGCTACCTGGGCGCCTTTACCACCAAGCTGCGTGAGGCCGGGGCCAACGTCGAGGCCCGCGCGGATAGCTATTGCGTCGGCGCCGACCAACCGCTCCGAGCGGTCGATGTTCAGACGTACCCTTACCCCGGTTTCCCCACCGATCTGCAAGCCCCCTTTACTACGCTGCTAACCCAGGCCGACGGCAAGAGCACGGTCTACGAGACCATGTTCGATGGTCGCTTGCGTTATGTCGAGCAGTTGCGGCGCATGGGCGCCGAGATCGACGTCTCGGGTTCGGGACGCGTTGCCATGGTCCACGGCGCCACCGTGTTACGCGGAGCCTCTGTGGAGGCGCTGGACATTCGCTCCGGTGCGGCCATGGTCTCGGCAGGGCTCGCAGCCGAGGGCGAGACAGAGATCCACAACGTTACCTATATCGATCGCGGCTACCAGGATATCGACTCGCGCCTACGTCAGCTAGGCGCTGGCGTCAGCCGCGTGGAGGAGCTAGAGCACCGCCTCCCCACCCAGAGTGCGCCCGACCCTCTCGAGTGGGTGCCCCTGTCGTCGAGCTGAGCGGTAAAGTCCGCGTACCTGCATTCGCGCCACACACTGCAGTAGGAGGGCCGATGTTCGGCAAACAGATTGGCATCGACCTGGGCACCGTCAATGTCATCGTCGTTGTGCGAGGCAAGGGCGTCGTCCTCAACGAGCCTTCGGTCGTTGCCATCTCTCTGAACGATAGTCGCATTCTCGCGGTCGGCAATGAGGCCCGCGCCATGCTCGGGCGCACCCCCGAGACTATCGAGGTCGCTCGTCCCATGCGCGATGGCGTCATCGCTGACTATGTGGTGACCGAGGCCATGTTGCGCTATTTCTTTAGCAAGATCTGCAGCCGCCTGGAACGGCGTCCCGAGGTGATGATCAGCGTGCCTGTAGGCGTCACCAGCGTCGAGGGACGGGCTGTGCGCGATGCGGCCATTCAGGCTGGCGCGCGTGTAGCGCATCTGATCCCCGAGCCGCTGGCCGCTGCGCTAGGCGCCGACATGCCGATCGGCACGCCCACGGGCAACATGATTGTCGACATCGGTGGCGGGGCCAGCGAGGCAGCCGTCATCTCCATGCACGGCATCGTCGTGTCCGATTCGGTCCGCGTGGCTGGCGAAAAGATGGATGAAGCCATCACCGCCTATGTGCGCCGCAAGTACAACCTGATGATCGGCGAGCAGACCGCCGAGCAGATCAAGATCGCTATCGGCAGCGCCTTGCCGCTGGAAGAGGATATCACCATGGATGTGCGCGGCCGTGACCAGGTGCAAGGCCTTCCGCGCACCGTCACCATCGCGTCTTCGGAGATCACCGATGCCTTGGCAGAGCCGCTGGCTACCATCGCCACCACCGTGCGTTCGGTTCTGGAGCGCACACCACCCGAGCTAGCCTCGGACATCATCGACCGCGGCATGGTTCTGGCAGGCGGCGGAGCGCTCTTGCGCAACATGGACCAGTACCTCACCAAGCATACCGGCGTGCCGGCCAATGTCGCCGAGGAACCCATGCTGTGTACGGCGGTGGGCGCCAGCCGCGGTCTACAGCACCTCCCTCTGCTGCGGCGCGCTGTAGACACACTCTAGCGGTCGGCACAGACGTGCGTCAAGGGGACTCGCCGTGACGCAGCAGCCAGAGTTGTTCCCCAGCCCGTCGCCTGAGCGGGCCGTCGGCCCGGTGGGCGCGCAGGTGACGGGCTCGAGTACGCTGCTCGAGCTCTTGCCCGCCTTCCTGGACCATCTGCGTGAACGCTCGTTGGCAGCCAACACCGTCCGGTGTCTCGCCAACGACGTCGAGCTGCTGGCCCGACACTTGGGAGAGGATACGCCTGTCTCCAAGTGTAGCACCGCCCGGTTACGCCAGTACCTGGCTCATCTCGACCATGAGGAAGGCCTCTCCGCCAAGAGTCTCCAGCGACGCACCACCACCCTCAAGACCCTGTTCGGTTGGCTCGAAGGGATCGGGGCCATTTCGGTCGATCCAGCCGCCGCGCTCGAGCAGACCCCCTCGCCCGTTCGCTTGCCACAGGTTCTGACGCCGGCCGAGCGCGACCGACTGACGACCGCCGCGCGCGAGCTCTTGCAGGGGAGCGATGCCGATGCCCGCCCCTATCTGCTAGTGGCGCTGCTCCTCTCCACTGGCATGACCAAGACCGAGCTGCTCAACCTTGGGCTGGACGACTTCTACCTCGACGACATGCCCGCCGTGGTGATTCAGCCGGCAACACGCGGTGACCACCCCAGGTATCTCCGCCTGCCCGACGACCTTCCTGCCGTCGTAAACGCATATCTGCGCCAGTATCACCCTCGAAAGCGCTTGTTCGAGTGCACCGGACGCAACCTAGAATACGTGTTGGATGATCTGAGAAAGCGAGCGGGGATCAGACGACGGGTGGGCTTTCGGGTGCTGCGCTGGACGTCAGCCGTAGACAGCCTTCGAGCGGGGATGGATCCGGAGACGCTGCGAACACGCCTGGGCCTCGCTGAGGCCACCTGGGCCAGCAGACTTCCGCTACTAGAGCAACTCTCCAGCGGCCCGAACTAGACCGCCTGCTCGGCCTCGTCGGCCACTAGGGCAAGAGATAGCACAGCCCCACGGTTCCCGGACCACTGTGCACCGTCAGGGCGGGCGAGAGATCGCACATGAGCACCTCGACGGGGCGCACCACTTGCTCAACCAGCTCGCGCAGCGTTTCCGCATCTGCCAGCGCCGCAGCGTGCGTCAGGGCGATCTTGACGCGAGCCCCGGCGCCCGCCGCCTTTTCGACCAGCGTGGCGATGCGCCGGTAGGCACCCATGCGCGTACGTGCCACGTGCACGGGCACAACCACCCCGTCCTCCATGCTGATGATCGGCTTGATATGCAACAACGAACCCACCAGGTGCGCCGAACGTCCGATGCGCCCACCCATGTAGAGATACCGGAGCGTGTCCGCCGTCTGCAGCATGCGCGTCCGGGGAATGAACCGACGCACCTGCTCCACAATCGTGGCCAAGGGCGCGCCCTGCTCTGCCAATCGTGCGGCCTCCAGGGTGAGCCAGCCATGGCACATGGAGACATTCCGCGTATCCACCACCTCGATCGCTAGCTCTGGCCGCTCCTTGAGCGCCATGGCGCGGCCCAAGACGGCGGCCTGGTAGGCGCCGCTACCATCAGAAGTCATGTGGAACGAGATGATCTCGTTGCTCTCACGAGCGGCTTCTAGGTAGGCCTCGGCGTATTCGCCTGGCCCCGGATTAGCAGTACGAGGCAGCTCATCGTCGTCGGCCAACGCCTCCATGTAGGCGTTGAATGCCGCAGGCGTGAGATCGACCATATCGCGAGCCACCCGGTCCGGCAGATGCACATAGTAGGGCACCATGCCGATACCGTACCGCTCATACATCTCGGGGGGCAGGCTAGAGGTGCTATCGGTTATCACAGAGACTTTCATCTGCCCCTCCCCTCGCTCCGGAGACAGCGACAGCTCCCAGATAGCCAAACAGGATGCCCGGCTCGGGGAGCGAGCATCCTGTCGCTATCGACTGACGATCCGCCTACGCGAGCCGCTGCTCCATATAGGTCACGGCATCGCTCACGGTCTGGATCTTTTGGGCGTCCTCGTCGGCGATCTCGCAATCGAACTCTTCCTCAAAGGCCATAATCAGCTCGACCAGGTCTAGCGAGTCGGCATCAAGATCTTCGCGGAAGGACGACTCGGGTTTGATCGTCTCCTTCTCAAGCCCCAGTTCCTCGGCAACGATATCGCGAATGCGCTCAAAGGTATCTGTGCTCATGCCTCTGCTCCTCTGTCTTGGCCAGACGTGGCAAGAGTATAACACCCGCGATCAGGGCGGTCAATCTTGCCAGCCCGGCAGCACCATTTCTCCCATCCTACAACACAGCTCAAGTCTCATGGTTGCGGCCAGGCCCACGTTGACACACTGCGCCCTGCCATCTAGACTGTCGAGCATGAGCGAACAACAGGCCAAGCATCTGCCCCAACGAAAGCAAGAGCACCTCGAGATATGCCTCGCCGGCAACGTCGATGGCGGCGTCAGTAGCGGCGCGGAGCAGTACCAGCTTGTTCACGTCGCGCTGCCCGAGATCTCGCTGGCCGACGTGGACCTGACCACGGTCTTTCTGGGCAAGCGCCTGGCGGCCCCGCTGCTGATATCATCCATGACCGGCGGGACCCCTCGCGCCGCCGCGCTGAACCGGCGGCTGGCCCGCGCCGCCCAAAGCCTCGGCATCGCCATGGGGTTGGGGTCTTTCCGAGCCGCCATCGAGAATCCGGCCTTGGCGGCGACCTACCAGGTCCGCGAGGAAGCGCCCGACATCCTCCTGTTCGCCAACCTCGGGGCCGTGCAGCTGAACTATGGCTATACCGCCGACCAGTGCCGGCGCGCGGTGGAAACCGTGGGGGCCGACGCGCTGATGCTGCACCTGAATCCGCTGCAGGAGGCGCTCCAGCCAGAGGGCGAGACCAGCTTTGCGGGGCTACTGACCAGGATCGCCGAACTCTGTCGGACGCTGCCGGTGCCCGTGGTGGTAAAAGAGGTAGGGCATGGCATCAGCGGCCAGGTTGCCCGGGCTCTGCGGGATGCCGGCGTTGCCGCCATCGATGTAGCCGGCGCGGGAGGCACTTCGTGGAGCGACGTAGAGGCCGCACGCGACGCCAGCGTCGCCGCCGTTGCCGAACCTTTTCACCGCTGGGGCATCCCCACCTTTGACGCGCTGGTCGACGTTGCGGCCGCCGTACCGGATCTACCCATCATCGCCAGCGGTGGCATCAGGGATGGCGTAGACGCTGCCAAGGCGCTGGCTCTGGGCGCATCGCTGGTTGGATGCGGTCGTCCGTGGCTCTGCGCTGCCGCCGCCAGCCCCGAAACGCTGCACGCGGCCATCTATACGATGATCCAGCAGCTCAGAATCGCGCTCTTTTGCTGCGGGGCCCCGGACCTCGAGGCCCTCGGCCCCCACTGCATCCGCACGAGGAGCTAGCCATGGACAGCATCCCCGGCCTGGTCTTTTACCTACAAGCGATCGAGGACGAGCTGAAACGCATCGTCACAGCGCTCGATGGGCCTTCCAAGCCGATGTACCAGATGATGCAGTACCACTTGGGCTGGCTGGATCGCCACCTGCAGCCGGCGGTAGCCCGCCACGGCAAGCGCGTGCGCCCTTTGATGTGCCTCCTGGCATGCCATGCTACCGCTGATTCCTGGGAAAAAGCTCTGCCCGTCGCCGCGGCCATCGAGCTCATCCACAATTTCACCCTGATCCATGATGACATCCAGGATAACTCGCTGCAACGCCACGGGCGCGACACGGTCTGGCATGTGTGGGGCTTGGCTCAGGGAATCAACACCGGCGACGCCATGTGGGCGTTGGCGCAGGCGGCCGTCCATCGGCTCAGCGATCAGCGACAGCCGCCCGAGACCGTGCTGGCCGTGCTGCGCCTCCTCAGCGAGAGCTGTCTGGCGCTCTGTGCCGGTCAGCACCTCGACCTAACCTATGAGAGCTTGGGGATGGTGCGCCTCGACGACTATGTTGAGATGATCCGTGGCAAGACCGCAGCCCTGCTGGGCGCCACATGCGCGGCAGGCGCCATCGTCGGCGGGGCGGAGCCCCGGGCCGTCGAGCTCTACCGCACTTTTGGCACACACATCGGCCTGGCCTACCAGATGGTCGATGACGTCCTGGGCATCTGGGGAGACCCTGAGACGACTGGCAAGCCCGTTGGTGACGACATCCTGGCCCGGAAAAAGAGCCTGCCCATCGTCCACGCGCTCAACTGGGAAAAGAACCAGGGGCGAGACGAGCTCTACGAGCTGTATCAGAGGGATCAGTTGCGAGAGCGGCACATTGCGCAGGTGCAGACCATCCTCGCCGAGGCTGGCTCCGAGGCCTATACCCAGCAGCTGGCCGAGGAGCATCTGACGCGGGCAGCGCGGGCCCTAGCCGCCATCGGCATCGATCACCCTGCCCAAGATAGCCTGGCGGCCCTGGCGTTCTCCATGGGACGTCGCTCGGCCTAGTCCGGCGGGCGCTACGATCAACCCCAGAGGTGGAGCAGCCCGATCCAGGCCGTCTCAAGCTGAGGCATGAGCTCTATCACATATGCTGCCGTGACGCTCAGCGCGTTAAAGGCTGCGTGCAGGACGATCGACGGCCATAGCGAGTCGGTCTCAAAGCGCAGGATGCTAAAGATCAGCCCCAAGACAAAGATCGGCGGCAACACCCCGGGCAGTATATGCACCAGCGCAAAGAGCACCGCCGTCACGATGATAGCCACCCAGGCGCCAAAGCGGTTCTCCAAACCCGCCTGCAGAAACCCACGGAAAAAGACCTCTTCCGCCAGCGGCGCCACGCCCGAGGCGATGACCAAAGCGGCGATATACCCTGCAAAGCCTTGTCCGAATACCGGCACCAGCTCGGGTTGTGTGGCCCAGCCTAGGCGCTCGAGGGCAATGCTCCACAGCGCGTTGAACCCAAAGGCGATCGCCAGGCCCAACGCGGTCATCCAGAGCAGCTTTCCGATCGCGACTCGGCGAAAGCCCAGGGCCGCCAACCCACCCCCGTGTTTGCGGGGCCCGAACCACCACGCGGGCACGATCATCGCCGCCTCGCCGAGAAAGACGGCCAGCAAGAGAACGCTCTGCGGCAACTCGATGCCGGCAAACTGCAGCGCTACCCAGGCAATGGCCACCGCGAACACGCCCACGGCGAACAACACGCCGGCCACCAGAGAGCCAAGCAGGATGTCCTTGATGCCCCACTGGGCTCGAGTGCCGTTGCCGTACTGCATGCCGCTCTCCTCGCTAATGCCACTCCATGCGGGCTGATCCGTTGACACTGGCTGTCGCGCGCCTATACTAACCGCTAGCATGTCCCAAGCCAAACGCATCGATCTGCATACACACTCTATCTTTAGCGACGGCGAGCTGCTGCCCTCGGAACTCCTGAGGCGGGCCAGCGCGCTGGAGCATGCCGCTGTCGCCATTACCGATCACGCCGATGCCAGCAATATGGATCTGGTCATCACCCAACTGCGCCGCATCCTACAGATGCAGCCTGATGACTTTGCCACGGCGCTCCTCGTGGGCATCGAGCTAACCCACGTGGCGCCCGGCAGCATCGATGGGTTGGCTTGCCGAGCCAAAGAGCTCGGCGCTGAGCTGGTCGTGGTACACGGCGAGACGTTGGTCGAGCCGGTGGCCCCAGGCACCAACCTGGCCGCCGCACGCTCGCCCTACGTGGACATCCTCGCCCATCCAGGGCTTATCACCCATGAGACGGCAACGGCCTTGGCTCGGCGCGGGGCACTCTGTGAGCTGACGGCCCGCAAGGGCCACTGCCTCGCCAATGGGCACGTGGCACGGGTGTGCGCTGAGACTGGGACCGGCCTGGTGGTGAACACTGATACCCATAGCCCGTCGGACCTAGCCACGCTAGCCTTTGCCCGTGACGTTGCCCTAGGCGCAGGGCTCGACCTTGCACAGGTTGAGCTCGCCACCGTCACCAATCCGCGCCGCCTCGTCGATCGGGTGCTGGCGGCGCGTTCCTAGTCGTACCCATCTTTGGAGGATTCACCATGGCCTTTGCCCCCATGCCCAGCCCCATGACGTGCCCCAGCTGTGGCACCAAGTTCGTCGTCGAGATCCACACCATTATCGACGTCAGCCAAGAGCCTGAGCTAAAGCAGGCGTTTATGGGCTCGCGCATCAACTATGCCTCTTGCCCCCAGTGCGATTTCGCCGGCATCGTCAGCACCCCCCTCGTCTATCACGATCCCGAGCATGAGCTCCTCATCGCGTATGTGCCGCCAGAGCTCGAGATCAACGGTGACGACCGCGAAAAGCTGGTGGGGCGGCTGCTCAACGCCGTCATGCAAAGCGTTCCGCAAGAGCAGCGCAAGGGGTACTTTTTGCAGCCTCGCACGGCCCTCACCTATGAGGGCCTCCTTGAGGCTGTCTTTGAGACCGAAGGCATCACACCCGAGATGCTGGAGGAACGGCGCAGAGTCATGCGCCTGCTAGAGAGCCTCCTGGAGAGCTTGGACGACCGAGCGGCGCTGGAGGCCCTGGCCAAAGAGCATGCCGACGAGATCGATTATGGCTTTTTCCTGCTCCTGAGCTCGCTGATCGACGCAGCCCATGAGGATGAAGAGATCGGCCTGAACGCTGAGGCGCTCGAACAGCTGCGCCGCACCCTGCTTGACGTCGTCGGCCCGCCTGCTCCCCCCGCCGCGCCCGCTGACGCCAGCGTTGATGACCTGGTCCAGCTTTTCCTGGGCGCCAAAGACGACCAAGCCTTCCAGGGCGCCGTGATGCTGAATCGCGCCAAGCTGGACTATGGCTTTTTCCAGGCTCTCACTCAGCGCATCGACGCCGCCGAGAACGACGGCGAAACCGAACGCGCTGAGCGCCTGACCGAGCTCCGCCAGCGCATTCTCGACGCCGTAGAGCAGCAGCGACAAGCCATCCAAGAGATGGAGGATGAGGCGCAACTACTGGTGGCAGAGCTTCTCGGCGAGGACGATGTGGCCCAGGCAGTGCGGGCTCGCCAAGACGAGCTCAATGACATTGTGTTGACGGCCGCCCTGCGCCTACGGCAGGCCGCCGAGCGCAAGGGAAACGAACAGCGGGTGGCCAAGCTCGATGCGCTGGTGACCGCCATTCTGGAGACCATGGAGGAGGCCCTGCCCCCCAAGCAGCGGCTGATCAACCAGCTCTTTCGCGCCGAGACGGCCGAGGAGACCGGCCGCATTCTCGAGGCCAACCGCGGCCTGCTCGATGACGACTTGGTCGAGGGCATCGAGGCCTATATCGACGAGCTAAACCAGAATCGCGACGAGAGAGCGCGCGAGCTGGCCGACCACTTGACGGACGTGCTCAAGCAGATCGAGGCCAAGCGCACCATCCAGCGCGGTTAGCACCAACCCCCGGCGCTAGAGCAAAAAGCCTGCAAAGACGCGGTTGCCCAAGAGGCGACCGCGTCGGCTTAGGCGGATCCCTCGCTCATCAGCCACCAACAGGCCATCAGCGACGAGCTGGTCGATGACATCGCCGTAGACCTCCTGTAGCGACCTCCCAAAGCGTCGACGGAACCGATCCCAGGGCATGCCGCGGCTGGTTCGTAGCGCCAACATCATGGTCTCGCCCATGCGTCCTGCGGCGTCGAGCGTCTCGCTCTCGGCGATGGGGAGACGCCCCTGCCCCACCTGGCTGATATAAGCCCTCAGGTTGCCAGTGTTCCGGCAGCGGGTACGCCCGTCATAGGAGACGGCAGCCGTGCCCAGCCCCAGGTAATGGCCATTGCGCCAATAGCGCAGGTTGTGTCGGCACAGGTTGTTCCAGGCTGACCTCTGCCCATCGGGCAGCGTCTCGCGCCGCGCCCAGTTCGAGATCTCATAGTGCGCATACCCCTCACACCGCAGGCGCTCCTCGGCCCAGCGGTACATGTCGGCCCCCAGATGCTCATCCGGCTCGGGATAGCGCCCTCTATCCACGTCGCGCTTGAGCGGGGTGCCATCCTCCAGAGCAAGCCCATACAACGAAAGGTGCTCTGGCCGGAGCTGAATCGCCTGCTCAAGCGAGCGCTGCCAATGTGCCAGCGACTGTCCAGGCAACCCCATCAGCAGATCCAGGCTGATTCGCTCAAAGCCCGCCTCTCGCGCCATCTGGACCGCCGCCACTGCCTCTTTGGCCGTGTGTATTCTCCCAAGGAGCGCCAGCTCGTCATCCACCAGGCTCTGCACGCCTAGGCTAATCCGATCGAGCCCGGCGCGACGCAGTTCGCGTAGCTGCTCAAGCGAAAGCGTCCCAGGGTTGGCCTCGATGGTGGCCTCACGCAGGTTCGTCAGGTCCAGATGCTCATCACAGGCAGCGAGCACGCTGGTGATCTGGGCTGCCGTTAGCAGCGTGGGGGTGCCGCCTCCTACGTAGAGCGTATCAAAGCGCGCCGATTGCCACCGCGCGGCTCGCAGACGCACCTCGTCACAGAGGGCAGCGACGTAGGCTGGGATCAGGCGATCCATGCCTGCATAGGAGCAGAAATCACAGTAGGTGCATTTGCGCACGCAAAAGGGGATGTGGATGTAGAGGCTATGCATAGCCGGGTAACGTGGCCACTCAGTGCTCTTGGGATGCGAGGCGCCGGTGCGCCGCTCGGGCCGCGCCCTTCAGTGCAGCGTGGCAAGCCTCGCGAAAGGCGCTCTCATTGATCCCATCGGGAGCCCCCGAACCTGCTCCAGCTAGCTCTAGCTCGACAAGCTTGGCCACAAAGCCTCGCAGCCGCTCCTTGTCATCCAAGGCGATACCCACCAGTTCCGAAGCCAGGTCGGGGAGGCTGGTCGGGGTCATCCAGTCAGCACCATGAGCGATCATCACCTGGGCGAAACGCTCGCCGCTCTCGTCCAGACGAACAGCTATCGCCAGGCCATACACATCCGCGCCGTTCGCTGCCGACGCAATGCCGATCCCACCGCCGTGAACCCCCTGAGTTACAGGTACACGGAACCGCGTCAGGATCTCTGACGAGCTGTCGACGCGCGAGATGCCCTGTCGAACGTGCAGCGACGACACCGGCAACCACTGGGCGCCGGTAAGGTTGGTGATTTCAGCTTGTGCACCCAGACCTACCAGGGCTAGGTTGATCGGATCCCCACCACGGGCTGAGACCACACGCGCCGCCAGCGTCTCGGCACCCCGCCCCTTTTCCTCATGGTGCCAGCCTGCCACCGCAAGCAGAGGCGCTGCCGCCTGAACCTCAGGATGCTTGATCAGCGTTGAGAGCAGCAACGCACCCCCGAGGAGCAGCCCATCGTCGCTGATCTCCACGCGACGCAAGGCCGCAACCTCGGAGACGTCGACGAGGTAGGCCTCATCCGGGAGATCAAGCCCGCCAGCCAGCCCGGCCAGCCCAGCTACGATGCGGGCCCGTCCACGCCGGGTGGTCAGATGCGACAGCGCCTCCGCCACCGAAGCCACTGTCACGACTCGCTCGGTGTGATCCGTCATCGGACGGTGTCCACGTCGTCATGCGTCGCCATGTCTCGCCTCTGAGCCCCCCAGCTAGCCATCGTCACGCTGCGCCAGGCGAATCTCGGTATAGACCCGCTCAACACTGTGGCGCCGTCGCTCGCGGATGCGGGTAGCCTTTTCCTCGGGAACGGGAAAAAAGTCCAACATGCCCACTTTTTCGACACAGTCTCGTCGAGAAGCGCCCGTGGCAAAGCACTCGGCGGTGCGACGGCGCATCTCTGTGATATACTCGATCAGCGGGTCGATGACCTCCTTGCCACAGGGAGCGCCCTCACCCGGCACGATGACGTCGACATCCATGCTGCGGATCCGCCGCAGGGTGCGCAGCCACGCCTCGGTGTTGGCATCATAGAGAGCCGGATGCTCTTGGTTCATCAGATTGTCGCCCGCGAAAAGGAGGCGCTCCTCTGGCAGGTAGACCACCAGCGATGCTGGTGTATGCCCCTCCATGTGAATCACCTTGACGCGACGGTCACCGAGGTGCAACGTGACGCGATCATCCACGCCGATCTCGGGCTCGAACAGCTCCACGTCGGCCAGCGCCGCCGCCAGCGCCGGATCATCCTCGCCAATCTCCTCGGCCAGCCGGTCCAGGCCAGACGTGCGGTACTTTTCGATGGGTTTGAGCGAGGCATCGTGCCCCAGGATCCGCGTCGGCATGACGGCGGCATTGCCGAACATGTGCTCCGGGTGATAGTCGGTATTCACCACCCCAAAGATCGGCCCCACGCCCTCCCCCTGCAGACGGCGGCACCAGTCTTCCGCCTCCCAGGGGCGCATGGGCATGTCCACCAGCAGTGCCCCCCGAGCCGACGCTATAAGGCCCACGTTGCCATGCCAGTAGTCTCTTGAGATATAGACGCCGGGCGCCAGTTCTTCCAGCATCCTATCGCCTCTCTTTGCCCATCGACCGCTCCATCAACCACGCTCGGGCCGCCGTCAACACCTCACCGAGGCGCTCTGGCTTCACACCGCCCCCCTGGGCCGCTGCGGGGCTGCCGCCTCCCCGACCCCCGAACGGTTCCAGCACCGCCCGAATGAGCTCGCCCGCATGGACACCGCTCTGTGGCCCACAGGCCACACACACGATCGGGCTAGGCGCGCCCGCAGCCAGCACCGCTACCAACGAACTATCGCCAGTGATCTCGCCGGCCAGCCGACGCAGCTCATCCGCTGGCCGGTTGTCGAACACTCGCAGCACCGCGCTGTGCCCCGCGATCGTCTCGGCCTGCGCCGCAAACTGCCGCGCTTCTACCTGGGCCAGGCGCTCCTGAAGCGCCATGGCGCGTTTCTCCTCAGCCTTGCGTTCATCGAGAGCCTTGCTCACCAGCGGGACCACGTCGTCGAGGCCGCAGCTCAATAGCCCGGTCAGCTCGTGCAAGCGAGCCGTCTTGGCCCAATGATCGGCCACGGCCCGCCCGCCACACAAGAACGTGAGCCGCGTCTGTCCCTTGGACCTTTCCCACCGGGTCACCTGAATCGCGCCGATCTCGCCGGTGCGACGCAGGTGCGTGCCGCAGCACGCGCTATCGTCATAGTCGCCAACCGACACAACGCGTATCTCCTGCTCCACCGTCGGTGCCTTGCGCAGTGCGTCAGGTAGCGACGCTGCATCGGCGTGAACGGCCACGGCTACAGGCAGATCGGCGCTGGTCACACGATTCGCCTCGGCCACCACGTCGCACAGCAGGTCCGTCGGTACGTCAGCAACCGCCAGGTCGATCGTGCTAGCTTGCTCGCCCAAATGAAAGCCAACCGTTGGCGCACCCGCCACGCGCAGACAAGCCTGCGACAGAACATGCTGCCCGGTATGCTGTTGCATATGGTCAAAGCGCCGGTCCCAATCCACCTGCCCTTTGACCCTAGTTCCCTGGAGGCCCCGCGCGAGAACGTGCACGACGGCACCGCCGTCTTCGAGGACGTCGACCACGGGGATCCCGTTGAGCGTGCCGGTATCATACGGCTGCCCGCCAGAGGTGGGGTAGAAGCAGGTGCGATCGAGGACCACCGCCGGCCGGCCCTCGACCTCTACCGACGCCAGGACCTGCGCTTCAAAGGCTGTCGCGTAGGGATCATCCTGGTAGAGACGAATGGTACGCGGCGCTGCATCTTGATCGCCGCAGGCCGCACTGGAGACCGGCTTCATTCCCACGCCGCCCTAGAAGGGGATCTCGTCGTCATCGATGGTATCGATGCTGGTGACCTGGTTGCTGCCGGTGCTGCCGCGCTCCGAGGTGTCCTCGTAAGGCCCCGAGTCGGGCGGGGCGGCGACATCCCCTCGGCCACCCACGAACTTGACCGTGTAAGCGGTCACCTCCAGCGAGGCCCGCCACTCGCCGTCACGCCCCTGCCAGGCCCGCGGCTCATCCAGCTCGCCCTCTACCAGCACCTGCCGTCCCTTGGTCAGGTACTGTGAGCACGTCTCGGCCAACCGGCGCCAGGCCGTCACCCGGAACCAGACCGTCCTTTCGCCCTGCTGCCCATCCCTGGTGGTCCAGCGCTTGTTGGTGGCCACCGAAAAGGACGTAACCGGCGTCCCATCGGGCGTGTAGCGCATCTCGGGATCTTGGCCGAGGTTGCCCACGATGATGATCTTCTGATACATGGCAAACCCTCCTGCTGGTGCTCCAGGCGTCGCAGCGTCACGTGATGAGGACGATTATAGCATCCGAGCGAGCCCTGATCAACAGCCCGAGCCGTCGGCCCGGTGCGCTCAAGCCTCGCCTTGCGCACAAGCAACATGGCCGCCCTTTGAGGGCGGCCATGCGTGTACTGCCATCGACCCCAACGGATCAGGGCACCTCGTCCGCCAAGTCCACCACCCAATCCGCGACGTTGAACGCCATCGCCGGGTCTGGAGGCGGCGCGCCTTCCGGGCGCGGTCGATCCTTGAATTTGGAGAGGATATAAGGATGCAAATCCGCCGAGCGCATGCCGAACGTTAGCTTGGTCTCGTCACGCGGTCGGACCATCTTGAGCACGATCTCGTTGACACCCTTTTTCAGAGCCACCTTGGAGTGAACGTTGTTAAAGGGCGTCCACCAAGTCGCCTCATCGGCCTCCCCCGCCAGCTCACCATTCACCCACAGCCGATAGCTGTC
>ENA-UOXR01001454-UOXR01001454.1-bioreactor-metagenome-genome-assembly--contig:-NODE-1454-length-24800-cov-21.403071_pt1 | contig 24800 bp, 21 predicted proteins | sample MGYA00238164_ERZ764825 | MGnify/ENA primary metagenome ERZ764825 (study PRJEB28920, sample SAMN05720171) | bioreactor metagenome | isolation source: Anaerobic biogas reactor | place: USA:Washington...
GGGGCAGGTAGTAGCGCTCGGGGTCGCTCGCCGCCAAGGCCTGTGCCCGGTCGATAGCGCCCTGCATGCCCTCCGCTCCCGGAGTGAGCAGCAGGTTCGCACCATAGAATGCCAGAATCTTCCGCCTCTCCATGCTCATGGTCTCCGGCATGGCCAGCGTCAACTTATAGCCGCGGGCCGCGCAGACATAGGCCAGACCAATACCGGTATTGCCGCTGGTGGGCTCGATCAACTCGGTGTGCGGGTTTAGAAGACCCTTCTCCTCCGCATCCCAGATCATGGCCGCTCCCACCCGACACTTGATCGAGCCTGCCGGATTGCGACTCTCTATCTTAGCCAGAACGTTAGCCTTGCTTCTCCCGATCACCCGATTGAGCCGCACCAGCGGCGTTCGGCCGATCGAGAGAGAGCTATCCGCGTATATGACCCCCATGTTCCTCTCCTTTTCTCGCGGACGGCACCGGCCTTGTCGCCCGAGACCGGCCTCGTCCTTTCAGGCTCGGAACTGCGGCCGGTTTGGTCTCTCTGACCCGCTCCGGCCTACGAGGCCCCTGACGCTGCGGCCTCCTCCTGCGAGGCGCGGAGGGCCTGATCCAGATCTCCAAGGATGTCTTCGATGTTCTCGATGCCTACCGAGATGCGCACGAGCCCCGGCGTCACGCCCGCCTGCAACTGTTCTTCCGGAGTCAGTTGCCCATGAGTGGTGCTGGCCGGGTGTATAACGAGTGTCTTGGCATCGAGGATATTGGCTACGTGTGAGGCCAGCTTCACCGACTCGATGAACCGCCGGCCGGCCGCCTGGCCGCCCCGCACCTCGAAGCCGAGAACCGCGCCGGGCCCCAGCGGGAAGTAGCGGAGAGCCCGTTCGTGGTCGGGACTCTCGGGCAGTCCGGCGTAGTCGACAGAAGCCACAGCCGGATGCCCTCGCAGGAACCGGGCCACCTCCAGAGCATTTGCCGTGTGGGCGCGCGCCCGCAGAGGAAGTGTCTCCAGCCCCTGTATGAACAGCCACGAGTTGAACGGTGAAGGCGCCGCCCCCAAGTCGCGCATGAGCCCCAGTCGGATCTTCTGCAAGTACGCGAGCCCAGGAGACACCGCCCTCTCGTGCGCCCCAAACATCTCCCAGAAATTCACCCCGTGGTAGGCAAGATCTGGTTCCGTTATCTCCGGATACCTGCCGGAAGCCTGCCAATCGAAGTCACCCTTGTCGACCACCGCGCCCCCGATGGAGGTCCCGTGGCCGCCAATCATCTTGGTGAGCGAGTAGATGACTATGTCCACCCCGTGCTCCAACGGATTGAAGAGAGGCGGCGGTGTCACCGTGTTGTCCACGATGAATGGGATCCCGTGCCGGTGAGCAACCTCCGCTATCTCCGAGATATCGTCCACGTTGCCCTTGGGATTCCCGATTGATTCCGTGTAGAGCAGACGGGTGTTTTCGTCTATGGCGCGTTCGAAGTTGGCCGGGTCGCGCGAATCGACGAAACGGGCTTCGATCCCAAAACGCTTGAGGGGGAAGCAGAACTGAGTGTAGGTACCCCCATAGAGCTTGTCCCCCGTCACGAAGTTCTGGCCTGCCGACGTGATGGTGGCGACCGCGTAGAAAATGGCCGCCATCCCCGAGGCCGTGGCCAGGGCCCCTGCCGCCCCATGCATAGCGGCGAGACGCTTCTCGAGAGCGTCGGTCGTGGGGTTGGAAAGGCGGGTATAGATGTTTCCGGACTGCTTGAGGTCGAACAAGTCGGCCGCGTGCTCGGTGTCGCGGAACAGGTAGCTGCTTGTCTGGTAGATCGGGACCGCCCGGGAGAGCGTGTCCTTGTCGGGTGTGTGCCCGGCATGCAGGGCCAGTGTGTCGGGGCTGTAGTGCTCCAGATCAAAATCCGTCATACCGGCATCCACCGCCTCTCCGCTCCTCTCCGCCTTCTCCATGATCCAGGCTACTAGCAGCGCAGCAGTTCGTCCACCAGGCCCGGTAGCCCACCGAGGTCCGCCAGCACGTGATCGGGCAACAGAGCGGGGTCTGTGCGGGCCTCGGCCCGCCTCAGGTCGGACTCGCCGGTAACGCCGGTCAGCACCAGCAGCGTGACCATACCGGCGGCTTTACCCATGGCAATGTCGGTGCTCAACCGGTCCCCGACGAAGAGGGTCTCTCCGGCCGAAACTCCGCTCACAGCGGCAAGGATCTCCGCCAGAGCAAGGCCGGGCTTACCCATGAACACCGGCTCCGTTTCGGCGGCCGTCGCCACCGCCGCCACCAGAGAGCCGGACCCCGGCAGTAATCCGTCGGGCGTGGGAAAGGTGGCATCGGGGTTGGTCGCTACGAAGAGAGCCCCTTCCATGACGGCTCTCTGAGCCGCAGCCAAAACGTCGTACGAGAACGACCGGTCCATGCCGACCGCAACGGCGGCGGGGGGCGCTCCCATGGGCGGAGACAAAGCTTCGCGCGCGTGGTGGGCGTCCAAACCCACGTCCTGCAACTCCCTGATCAGTCCCTGCTCCCCCACGACCATGACCGGCGCCCCTTCCGGCAATCTGCCGCACAGCCACCGAGCGGTCACGAATCCGGACGTCAACACCCGATCCACCCCGGCCGGCAGCCCCAGGTCGGCCAGACGCTCGGACACCGCTTCACGATGAGCCGTGGAGTTGTTGCTAACGTAACGGAGATCGAGACCCCGGTCGAGCACCCACTCAAGCGCGTTCACAACGCCCGGTAGCAGCCTGCCGCCCTTCCAGACCACCCCATCCAGATCGAGGGCCACCAGTCGGATGCGAGGTCGCGACGAAGCGGCGTCCGCGTGCCTATGGCCGGCGGCCGAGGGCCCGGTATCCTGTCGGCTGTCCTTCGCGCCGCCCATCACACCAGATTCAGCCGGTGGAACAGACGGCCGGCACCCGTGAACTCCAGATCGATGGCCGCCGACGGGCAGACCTCGTGACAGCAGTAACACCGGATGCACAACCGGTCGTTGACCCGAGCCACGCGGGCCTCCTTGTCCATGGTGATGGCCTTGACAGGACACGACCCCTCGCAGACGCCACACAGAGTGCACCTCCCCACCTTTGGCCTAGGCATCCGGCTGAAGCGGCGCAACACGGGCCGCAACACCAGGTCGAGCCTGCCGCCCCGCCCTATGCCGATCCCCTCGTAGCTGCCGGGCAGCACATAGTCGACCACCCGCAGAGCCTCCACCGGCACCCCCAAGGTGTCGATATCGCTCTCCCGCCCGCTCCAGAGACCCCGTTCCCGCGCGGCCACCAACACGGGCACGGCCCCGGTGCCGATCCCGACGATGCGGCAACAAGCCACGTCCACAGCCACAGGGTCCACACCCGCCAGCATCAGGCCGAGATGACGGGGCTTCCCTCCCGTCCCCGGCCCATCCCCCTCCAGCGCCAATATGCCATCGAGGATGTTCAGACGGGGTCTGACGAAGTAGGCGACGTCCAGCAGCATATCGGCGAAACGCCGCGGGTCGTCCAGCCTGGCGTGGTAGGCCGCCTTGTTAAGCCCGGGGATCACCCCGAACAGGTTCTTTGTGGCGCCGGTGAAGGTCATGAACATGTGGGTCTTGAACTTGGGCAGGTTGATCACCCCGTCGACCTGGCGGACGGAGCTGATGAGCTCGATACGCTTGGCCAGGACCGCGTCCGGATTGGAGACCATCTCCCAATCGGTCTCGACACTCAGTTCGAATCCGTATCGCTCGGCGGCTTCGACATAACCGGCCTTACGGAAGGCACGCTCGATGGGCAGTCTGGCATGCGCCACTCCGGTGCCGGGGCTCTCCACCACCACAGGCGAACCCCCGGCCTCCTTGACCGCCAGCGCCACGGCTCCCACGACCACCGGGTGGGTGGCGATGGCCATCTCGGGCGGCGTACCCATGAGGATGTTGGGCTTGAGACCTATCCGCTCTCCAGGCCTCACGAAGGCACCCATCCCCCCCAGAGGAGCCAGGAGCTCCCGCAACGCGGCCCGGACGTTCTCGATATCGTAATCCGCACAGCGGGCCGCCACCACAGCGGCGCCATCCGTCCCCGCTCGCTCGTGTGAACTCAAATAGGTCTCCCCTTCTGCCGGGTCTGCCCTTCAGTCGCCGAGGATGATGCTTCTCCGCTTCTGTAGGCAAGAACGATGCTACTCCGCCCACAAACGGCGCCAACGGCTGTCAGTCGGACGTGGCTGCTATTCTATCCTGCGGACACCAGCTCCCGCTCGACACCCACAGGAGGTCGACCGCTCATGACACCGATGACCTTCACCGGCGCTCTCTTGGAGAAGATCCCCCGTAGTTCCGACACCACGAGTTACCGCTTCTCCCGACCGCCCGAATACCAGTTCCAGGCGGGGCAGTTCTTCAAGATCGCCGTCCCCGGGCCCGACGGGCCTCTGGAGCACTACTTCAGCCATTGCGATTCGCCCGCTGAGGAGCACGTGGAACTGACCACCCGGCTGACGGGCTCCGAGTTCAAGAACGCTTTGGACTCACTCTCTCTGGGGGACGAGGCGGAGTTTGAGGGCCCACGGGGCCGCTTCCTCTTCAGGTACGACGCACCCAAGATCGCCTTCCTCACGGGCGGAATCGGGATCACACCCGTGCGCAGCATGCTGCGGCATCTCGTGGACACCGATGGAGCCGGAAGGATAGAAGGACAAGAGCTTGTCCTGTTCTACGGCTCGATGACCGCGGATGGGATCATCTATAGCGAAGAACTGGACGAGTTCGCCGCCGTCATCCCCGGATTGCGCGTGATACATGTCATCACCAAGCCGCCTGAGGATTGGAGCGGCTACTCAGGTTTCATCACCTCCGACATCGTCCGGGCCGAGCTTGGGGATGTTGGCGGGTGGACCTACTACATCGTGGGTCCGCCCCCGATGATCACGGCCATGAAGACGGTGATGGAACAAGTGGATATCCCGGAAGCGCAGACGGTGATCGAAGGCTTCGCCGGATACGATTCTTAGACGTCCGGCAGGCCTCAACGGGGGGAGACGGCCGAAGTGACAACGATCTCACTGCCTCGGGGACCGGGCACCAGCATCCTCGCGGGCGGCGGCGCCTGGCTACCGCGCTCGGGCTGCCTGCAGGGCTTCGGCGGCATCCGCGGGGACGAAGCCCTCGTGCTCCGCGATCCCTGCCGGCTCTTGACGGCCACCACCCCCGATCAGGTGCCCGCGCTCCTCGGCGAGGTGGAAGCCGAACAGCGGGCGGGCCGCTTCGTGGCCGGGTATATGTCGTACGAAGCCGGCGCCGCCTTCGGCCTGACGGTGAAGTCGGCTGCACCGGACTCCCCGCCTCTCGCCTGGATGGCCGTCTATCGGCCGGAATCGGCGCTGGTCGTTTCGAGCGCGGAATGGAGGCACTACCTCGACGGAACGGATACATCGGAGGTGGCACAGACGCTTGCAGAGGTCGAACCAAGACTCAGCGTCAGCCGTGATGAGTACATCGAGGCCATCGCGCGCGTGCGCGAGTTCATCGCCGCAGGGGACACCTACCAGGTCAACTACACGGTTCGGGGCCGTTACGAGTTGGTTCGCGGCGGTCCCAATCCGGCGGACGCCCCTGGTGTGGATGGAGCTTCCCGACCGACCGAGGCCGCCGGGCTCATCGATCCTCTCGACTACTTCCTCGCCCTGGTGATCCGCCAGCCGGTCCCCTACGCCGCCTATCTGGACCTGGGTGACGCCCAAGTCATCAGCCTATCTCCAGAGCTGTTCCTGCGCCGCGACGGAGATCGACTTGAGAGCCGCCCCATGAAGGGCACCCGCCCCCGTGGTGGCACCCACGCCGCAGATGTCGCCCTGGCTTTCGAGCTCGCCGAGACGGAGAAGGAGCGGGCGGAGAACCTCATGATCGTCGATATGGTGCGCAACGATCTGGGCCGCGTGTGCCGCACGGGTAGTATCCAGGTGCCTGTGCTCTATGCGGTCGAGCCCTACCGGACGGTGTGGCAGATGGTCAGCACGGTCACCGGGGACGTGCACCCCCGAGCGGGTCTGGCCCGGGTAATGGAAGCAGTATTCCCGGGCGCATCCATCACCGGGGCCCCGAAGTACCACACCATGGAGATCATCGCGGCCCTGGAGACCGAGCCGCGGGACGTCTACACCGGAGCACTGGGCTGCTTCTTCCCGGGCGGAGACTTCACCTGCAACATAGCCATCCGGACGATCATCCACCGCGACGGGCGGTGCAGGCTGGGCACGGGATCCGGAGTAGTCTGGGACGCAGTGGCCGAGGCGGAGTATGAAGAGACGCTGGCCAAAGCCGCCTTCGCGACGCCCCCGGCTGCAGACAGTTGGCGACCCGACCCCCTGGCCCGGCTGCGCGCGACCGGCCGGCCGCGAAAGACCGAGATGTGTCTGTTCGAGACCATCCTTTTGGAGGCTGGCGATGTTGGATCCGCCCCCCATAACCCCGCGACGCCCGTTCCAGGCGCGCGCGTCAACCAGAACCCCGTTGCGAAGCCGCCGAGCGTGTCCCTGTCGCGCTTCACCTTCCTCGAAGAACATCTGGACCGCCTGGCCGCGTCCGCAGCTGCCTTCGACTACCCGTTCGATCGGGAGGCGGCGCTCAACCTGCTGGCTTCTCTGGCGGGCGCTCATACGGAGCCCCTCGTGATTCGTCTGAAGCTAGACTCGCGGGGCGACCTTAGCCGATCGATGCGAGACCCGCAGCGCTGGCCGGCTTCGACGCCCGGTGAGACGGCCGCCCTGTTGGTCTCGCCCTTTCGAACCGATCCGGGCGATCCCCTTCTCCACCACAAGACCAGCCTACGTGGTTTCTACGACCGCGAATACAGGCGGGCCGCCGGCCTAGGCTGTCTCGATGCCCTCTTCCTGAACCGGCTGGACCGTATCACCGAGGGATCCATCACCAATATCGCTGCCCGCTTCGACGACTCTTGGGTGACTCCCCCCGTGGAGGACGGGCTGCTGCCGGGCATCTGGAGGGCGGATTTCATCGAATCTCACGGGGCAAGAGAGCGCTCCCTCAGCCTTGCGGAGTTGTTGAGCGCCGACGAGATCGTTGTCGGAAACTCGGTGCGCGGAAGCGCGCTGGTGCGGAAGCTGTTGGTGGATCCTCTGGAGTTCTAGCGGATCTCGGTAGCTCCGTCGATGAAAGCCTTCGCGTTCGAATGCGCCAGATTCTCCTCGGAGAGATAGAGTCTTCCCTCTTCGGTCATCTGGACTACGTCTGCCTGGAGCAGAATGTTGAGTGCGTCCGGCTTATAGTCACGGATCTTGAACATCCGGTCGTAGAGGCGCCCTCGCACCACCCCCAACTCCTGCGCAGTTACCGCATGTTCGTAGTCCGTCGCCCCCCGTTCACGGAACGACAACACCACATGCCTCATGCCCCGCTTGACGAGCCAGCGGGAAATGTAGACGGCTCCGACCAGAGCCCCGATCATGATTGCCACCAAGATGAGTCCTGGAACCATACCTATCCGACCACCTGTATTTCGCTGAAATGACTGCCGATCGTGGGTTTACGGTTGGTCCTTCAGACAGGCTACCACGTCTATCCGCGCAGAGCCTCTTCCACCATCTTCATGTTCATCTTGAGTTGGTCTGCGGAACGCCGGAGTGCTTCTTGCTCATCCGGCGCCAGCTCCCACTGCACGATCTCCCGGATACCCGTCCGCCCCAACCTGATGGGGACACCCATGCTCAAGCCCTGTTGTCCGTATTCACCTTCCAGGATCGCGGAGCCGGCCAGCATTTCCCCGTTGTCGTTGATAACGGCCCGAACGAGAGCAGCCAAACCGACGGCGCACGTCCAGCCCGTTGTCCTTCCCGCCTGCAACCCCTCCAGCTTCTCAAAGAACGCCCTGTATGCTTCCCGCATCGACTGCTTCTCCTCCTCGCTGAAGGACACGGAACTCCCATCGATGCGTACTGAGCTGAACAGCTGTACCTGCGTGAAACCGTGTTCACCGATGGCCAGAGCCGCCACTCGACTCACGGGGACCTGCTTGAGCCGGGCAACGAACTGCCTGAACCGAAGTGTATCGTTGAGCGAGTACCCCACGAGCTGTCGGCGTTCGAAACCGCCGGTCAGCCAGAAGGCATAGTTGAGGGCGTCCACAGGATTGACAGCTGTGATGACGATCGCGCCGGGACAGTATTCTTGGAGTCGGAGTGCCGTATCTCGCACCGTGCGGGTGTTCTTGATAAGCATATCGGTGCGGTCGGCCGTGATGTCCCCGTGCAGTCCTCCCGCGTTGATGACCAGGTCGGTACCCACCGTGTCCTCGTATCCGCCTGCCCTTACTCTCACATCCAGCGCCGATACCGCAGTACTCAGATCCATGGCATGATGCTCGACAAGATTCTCCCGCGCATCGATGAGCACTATCTCGTCGGCCAATCGCGTGGCTGCCACCTGGAAGGCGGCCGACATCCCCACCCAGCCCGCCGCGCCGATCACAGTGACTTTCATGGTCCGATCCTCCGTACCATCAAGCCGGGCATGCGGCTCCAGACTTGGTGCACCGTTGTCAACATCTTTCGCCCCGCCGCTCCGTTGCGATGTGAATTCGCAGCACCCGGGGCAGCACGCCACCGTGGCAGAAGTCCTCCAGATCGCTGGTGGAGTCGAGTCTCACCTTACAGGTGAGGGTGCGCACCTCCGCAGCCGGCGCACCGGCTACGACTGCCGACCGCCCGGACCGCACTTGGACCTGCGCCGTCCCCCCTCGCGTGAGGCCGGCGCTGATCCCCACGACATCCACGATCTCCGAGCCATCCAGACCCAGACCTGCCACCGTCACTCCCGGGTCCAGCTCGAGCGGCAGAACCCCCATGCCCACCAGATTGCTGCGGTGGATGCGCTCGAAGCTCTCGGCGACGACCGCCCGCACGCCGAGCAGGGCGGTGCCCTTAGCCGCCCAATCTCGAGAACTCCCGGTGCCGTACTCCTTCCCGGCAAAGATCACGAGGGGCGTCGCTTCCGCTCTGTAGCGCATGGCCGCCTCGTAGATCGAGACCAGTTCCCCTGAGGGATGATGGGTGGTCCACCCTCCCTCCTTGCCACCGGCCATGAGATTGCGTAGCCGCACGTTGGCGAAGGTCCCTCTGAGCAGGACCTCATGGTTGCCACGCCGGGCTCCGTACGTATTGAAGTCGGCCGGGCCGATCCCCTGCCTCATGAGGTACTGCCCCGCCGGACTCGTGGGTGCGATGGAGCCGGCCGGTGAGATGTGGTCCGTGGTCACCGAGTCTCCGAAGACCGCAAGCACCCGCGCCGACCGGATATCATCGCGCGGCGAGGGCTCGATTTCGAAATCGTCGAAGTAGGGAGGCTCCTTGACGTAGGTCGAGGTCTCGTCCCAGCCATACAAAGCACCCCGCGGCACCTCCATCGTCCGCCAAGCCCCCGTCCCCTGCAGCGCCTTTGCGTACTCGTCTCGGAACAACTCGGGCCGCAAGGCCGTGGAGGCAAGAGCGGCCAGCTCCTCTTCCGACGGCCACAGGTCCCTAAGGTACACAGGCCGTCCATCCGCGCGCGTCCCCAAGGGATCGTTCTCCAGGTCGATATCCACAGTGCCCGCCAGAGCGAAGGCCACAACCAAAGGCGGCGACGCCAGATAGTTGGCCCGCACCGCAGGATGGATCCGCGCCTCGAAGTTGCGATTGCCGCTCAGCACCGCGGCCACAACCAGCTTCTCCTTGTGGATGGCGTCGGTAAGTCCGTCCGGCAGGGGACCGCTGTTGCCGATGCAGGTGGCACAGCCGTAGCCTACCAGGCCGAACCCGACGGCTTCGAGCGGCTCGAGCAGTCCGGCTTCCGCCAGGTAGGCAGTCACGACCCGTGACCCCGGGGCGAGACTGGCCCGCACCCAGCGTTTGGGTGTAAGGCCGAGCTCCACAGCCTTTCGGGCCACCAACCCCGCGGCCAGCATCAACGCGGGATTCGACGTGTTGGTGCAACTGGTGAGCGAGGCGATGACCACATGTCCGTCGCGGATCATCTCCCGCTTACCATCAAGCTCAACCTTAGCTTCAGCCAATCCCCCTCTGCCTAGAGAGAGCACGGGCAAGTCCTCCTGGAATCTCACCGGCATGTCTTCGAGCAACACCCGCTCCTGCGGCCGCCGCGGCCCGGCAAGACTGGGGCGCACGTCGGCCAGGTCGAGTTCCACCACCCAGGAGTAGTCGGGATCGGGAGCACCCGGCTCCCGAAACATCCCCTGTGCCCGGCAGTAGGACTCCACCCGAGCGCAAAGTTCCGCGGGACGACCGGTCTGCGCCAGATAGACGACGGTCTCAGCATCAACCGGGAAGAAGCCGCAGGTGGCTCCATACTCCGGGCTCATGTTCGAGAGAGTGGCGCGGTCGGCGACGGAGAGTGTCTCGGCACCGGGGCCGAAGTACTCGGCGAAACGGTTCACCACGCCGACCGCGCGCAGAAGTTCCGTGACGGTCAAGGCCAGGTCGGTAGCCGTGGCCCGGGGCGCCAGACGCCCGGCGAGGCGGACCCCCACGACCTGCGGCACCAACATGAAGTAGGGCCGGCCGAGCATGACCGCCTCGGCCTCGATGCCCCCGACTCCCCAGCCGAGGACGCCCAGGCCGTTGATCATAGTGGTATGCGAATCGGTACCGATCACACTGTCGGGGTAGACCCAGGGGGCGGTGACCGGCTGAGTGCGCACAGCGCTGCCTTCCTCAGAGCCTGCAGCCCGCCCGGCCGGTGCCCGGTCACGCCTCACCACTTCGGCCAGATACTCCAGGTTCACCTGGTGGCAGATGCCCGTCCCCGGGGGGAAGACCCTCAGACCGCTGAATTCCCTTTGGGCCCATCGGAGCAGTGCATAGCGCTCGCCGTTGCGCTCCATCTCGATTTCCATGTTGCGCCGGCAGGCGTCCGGCACTCCGGCGTGATCCACCTGCACCGAGTGATCGATGACCATGTCCACAGGTACGCTCGGGTTGATGACCGCCGGGTCTCCACCCTGCCGGGCGACGGCCGAGCGCAGCGCGGCCAGATCGACCACACAGGGCACGCCGGTGAAGTCCTGTAACAGCACCCGGGCGGGCATGAAGGCCAGCTCCGGCCGATCGGCGGAGGTGGCATCCCAATCGAGAAGGGAGAGCACGTCCTCCTCTCCCACCACACCCCGTCCGCAGTGACGCAGGGCGTTCTCCAACAGGATGCGGATCACGTAGGGAAGACGAGGCAGCTCACGGCCGGTAGCCTGGCACAGCGCTCCCAGGTCGGCCACCACTGCGCGGCCGCCAGGCAGATCGTTCGTTGTCCAGGCCCCGAAGGGCGTGTTGCCGCTTTCAATTATCGCCACTCCGCACCTTCCCTTCTCCGGTGCCGCTTGTCCTCTCCGATGCCGAGACTCGTATCACAGGTACAGTCTGTCTCCCCGGGCACCGCCCGCCTCCCGACTCATGGCCACATTGTTGAGCGCTCGCACGTACGCCTTGGCCGATGCCTCCAGCACATCGATCGACACGGCCTGGCCCGCGTAACGTTTGCCGTCCACCTCGACGACCACTCGGACCTCGCCCAGAGAGTCCTTACCCGAGGTGATGGAGCGCACCTGATAATCAAGTAGTCTACCTGTCACGCCGACCGCGTCGTCTATGGCCAGGAAGATCGACTCCACCGACCCGTTGGAGAAGGCCTTGCCTGCTTTGTGCTCGCCCCCCGTCTGCACTCCAACCTGGCTCGAGGGGATGATGTCGGTCCCGGCCGAGACATACACGTGCTCGAGCGAGTAGACGTCTTCACGCTCCCGAAGCTCCTCACCTACCAACGCCTCCAGGTCGGCTGTGGTGACCTCCTTCTTTCGGTCCGCAGTCTCTTTGAAGCGGCGGAAGACTTCATCCAGTTGGTCCCCTGCGAGATGGATCCCTATCTCGGCCAGATGGGCTTTGAGTGCATGCCGGCCCGAGTGCTTGCCCAGGACGATATCAGAGTCCGTCAGTCCTATGTCGCGGGCGTGCATGATCTCGTACGTAGTGGGCTCCTTCAGCACCCCATCCTGATGGATCCCCGACTCGTGCGCGAACGCGTTCTTGCCCACGATGGCCTTGTTGGCCTGCACAAGGTGGCCGGTGAAACTGGATACCATGCGACTCGTGCGGGCTATCTCGGTGGTCACGATATTGACCGGCCGCTGGAGGATGTCTTGGCGGGTCTTCAAGGCCATGGCCACTTCTTCCAAGGCTGCGTTCCCCGCCCGCTCGCCCAGGCCGTTGACGGCCACCTCCACCTGGGTCGCACCCACCTCTACCGCAGCGAGCGAGTTGGCGACCGCCACCCCCAGGTCGTTGTGGCAATGCGCGCTCAGCACCACGCTCTCCAGGCCGGGGATCTTCACGTAGAGCTGCTCCATGAGCGCCGCGTATTCACCGGGCAGGCTGTAGCCCACCGTGTCCGGCACGTTAATGGTGGTAGCTCCCGCAGCCACCGCCGTAGCGAGCACCTCAGCCAGGAAGTCCACATCCGAGCGGGTGGCGTCCATGGCGGAGAACTCTACGTCGCCCGGGCACAGCGACACACTGTACTCCACCATCTCCCGGGTCATCTTCACGATCTCGGAGCGGCTCACCCGCATCTGGTGCTGCAGATGGATATCGGAGGTGGAGACGAACGTGTGAATGCGCGGCCGTTCGGCCTCCTTGATGGCTTCCCAGCAGTTGCGGATGTCGGCCTCGGTACAACGGGCGAGACCGCAGATAACGGCTCCCTTGACCTCGCGGGCTATCGTCTGCACGGCAGCGAAGTCCCCCGGGCTGCTGGCCGGAAAGCCGGCCTCGATCACATCGACGCCCAACCGCACCAGTTGATGAGCGATCTCCAGCTTCTCCGAGGCGTTCAGACTGCTGCCGGGCGACTGCTCGCCGTCCCGAAGGGTGGTGTCGAAAAAGACCACGGGCACACCGATGTTGCGGCGCGGCGCCGCAGGAGTGCTATGGCCCGTGTCGGCCCTCAAGCCGCCTCGCCCATTCTCTTCTTCAGACGCGCTGCTAACAGACATGTCCCTCTACCTCCTGAATCTATGGTGAAAATCTTGGCTGCTGGTATGCCGGATGACGCCGGCTTCGCGAATATCTCCCCCTAGCGGGGGAGCAGCAGCAGGAGGTCAAGAACGAGAGGGCGGCATGCAGGATCGGCCTGCACCATGGAACGGGCAACAGCCCCGCGACGGGGGCGGCGACGGGGGGATCCTGTCCTGCTCTCCATACCAGCGAGTTTAGCAGGACCGGCTACGAAAAGGTACACTCAGGACTGTTCAGGAGGCCCGCTCGTTGAAGCTGGAGCGGTGACGATCATGAGGTCCTCATGAGATTCTTCGATGCACATTGCGACACTATCGGTAAGGTCTGGGAACGGGGCGCTGACTTCGGCGGCCGCGACCGGGGGATCACCCCCGGTAACGCCTCCGACGACCAACCCGGTAACGTCCCCGGCGGCCAACCCCGCTACCACCCCGGTGGCGACGACCTCCACGTGACTCTACCAGGTCTGCGTGCGGCCGGAGCGCGCGCCCAGGTCTTCGCGAGTTGGGCGTGGACCGAGCGATACAGGGACCGCGAGTTCGAAGTCGCGATGAACGAGGTCAAAGCGGTCCGCCGGCTGTGCGAGCAGTACTCGGACGACCTGGTCTTGGCTCTGACCGGCGACGATATCTCGGCCGCCTGCGAGGCCAATGAGCCGAACGCGCGCATAGCCGTCATCCCAAGCCTGGAGGGTTCCGACGCGCTGTGCGGAAAGGTGGACAATCTGGCCGTGTTCCGAAACGCCGGAGTCCGCCTCGTAACCATAGCCTGGCATGACAGCCCATTCTGCGGCTCCACCTATGGGAGCGGAACCGGACTCACGGACTTGGGGATCGAGTTGGTCGAAGCCTGCGAGGACGCGGGGATATTGGTCGACCTTTCCCACTCCTCCGACCAGACCTTCTTCGACGTGTGCCGCGTCGCCACGCGGCCCTTCATAGCCAGCCACAGCAACTGCCGCGAGTTGTGCCCCAGCCCTCGCAACCTCACCGACGAGATGATCCGCGAGATCGCCGAGCGGGGGGGCGCGGTGGGCATCACCCTGGCTCCGGGCTTTCTCTCCGCCGATTACTACCGGAAGACCAAAAGCATCTATGACGAATTCTGGCGCGCCATCGAGGAACGCAGTGCCAGCTCCGACGAAGCCGGACGGCGGAGCTCCGCCGCTGAGGCGCTCATCCCACGCCCACCTCTCGATCTCATCGTGGAACACATCCGTCACGCCATCAAGGTAGGTGGAGAGGACGTGGTGGCGCTGGGCGGGGACCTGGACGGCGTCGACGCACTACCGCAGGACTTTGCCGGGGTCGAAGACTATCCCCGGGTAGTCGAGCTTCTGATGGCGGCCGGTTTCCAGCCGGAACGGATCGAAAAGGTCTGTTATCGCAATCTCGCCCGGGTCTTCCGGGAGACCGTCGGCTGACAAAACGACAGAAGGGGGTACCGTTAATGAAGGGGAACTCAGACGCAGGCGCCGAGAGCCAGGCCCCGGTCACCGCAGCCGTATGCGGGTTGTACTGCGATGCCTGCAGCATCTTCATCGGCACCCATGAGGAGCCTAAGCGGCTGGAGTGGTTCGCCGCGCGTGTGGGGTGGGATGTGGAACAGGCGCGCTGCGAGGGGTGCCGCTCGCGCAAGCGGACTCCTTACTGCGAGGCCTGCCGGCTCTACAGATGTGCCGAAGAGCGTGGGCTGGCCTTCTGCGGAGAGTGCGAGGACTACCCGTGTGCGGAACTGCAGGCGTTCCAGTGCGAGCAACCCCATCGGGCCGAACTCTGGGAAAACCTCGCCCGCATCGGTGAGATAGGTTCCAAGGCGTGGCTGGATGAGGTCCGGCAACGCTATACCTGTCCCTCCTGCGGCACACTCAATTCAGCATACGACCTCAAATGTCGCGCGTGTGGCTGTGAGCCCAGCTGCGATTACGTGGCGACGCATCGAGAGGCCATCCTGGCGGCTTCGTCGCCGCGCTGAACCGGCGGAGCAGGACCCGCGGATCACTGAGCCGGCCCGGCCTGGCGCCCTGGAGAAAGTGTCCTACCCGGTCTCCCGGCGCGCAGGCCGCGACCTCGTCCAAACGGGGTGCTCCCGCAGCGCAAGACGGCGCAAACGGCCAACGAAACGGCGCTCCCCATAGCCGACTATGACCGTGACCCCCAACACGATGAGCAGTTTCTGCACGAAAGGCATAGGGGTCCAGTGATAGGCGACGCGCTGCTTCACGATCGTTCCGAGGGGGAACTTCTCCGGGAGGCTCGCCAGCCAACCTTCGCCTTCGTCCGAGACGAAAGAGGTGGCCGGATCCTCCAAGGCGGTCACCTCCTTACCCGGGTAGTCCACCCATACATGATCGAAGGAGTAGCGCAGGGTGTACGGCAAACCTTTGGCCTCGAGAATACTGGCCATCAGCACTGTCTGGGCCTGGCAGTCCCCGGCCTGGTCGGCGATGACCTCCTCGACGGTGGGGAAGTACCAGGGCAGGCCGTAGACGGTCCAGGCGGGTTTCCAAGCGACGTACGTCTTGACGTGCTCCTCGACGATCCTGTATTCGTCGGGGAGTGAGGCGGCCATGGGGGCGGCGACCACGGCATCCACGGGTGGATTCCTGAGACGGACCAGTGAGTTGAAGAAAGGACGTGGGTCGGGGTAGACCACTACCCCGACCCACGCAGCCACCAGCACGATCACGAGACAGTGCCGGGCGACTCTCCTCATGGCCCTCCGTTCTCTAGGCGGACCTCAACTTACTCTTCAAGACCATACGCGTTCAGCTTGACCGCGTCGGACACCGTGTAATCCATATCCGTGCAGGCCTTGATGTCATCCACCGTATACCCGCGGGCTACCTCCTCCAAAACGAAGCCCTTATCGACGTGCCGCCGGAACAGCGCCCGCTCGGTGATGATGACGTCGGCCTCCCCCGCGCCCGTCAGTGGGAACGTGCACTTCTCGACGAGCTTGCTGGAACCGTCTTTGGAGCAGTGCTCGGTCAGCACGTTGACGGTCTTGGCGCCGGCCAGCAGATCCATGGCCCCACCCATACCGGCCACCAGTTTGCCCGGGATCTCGTAGCTGGCGATGTTGCCCTCACCGTCCACCTGCAGCGTCCCGAGGAAGGTCATGTCCACATGGCCGCCCCGGATCATGCCGAACGAGGTGGCCGAATCGAAATAGCTGCCGCCGGCGATGAGCGTTATGGGTGCGCCGCCTGCGTTCCCCCGATCGGGATCACTGCAAAGGGCATCCGGCGCCGGGCCTACACCTACGGCTCCGTTCTCGCTGTGGATAACCACATCCACTCCCGGCGGCACATGGTTGGCCACCAAGGTGGGGACGCCGATCCCCAGGTTGATGACCTGGCCGTCGGTGAGCTCTTGAGCCGCTCTCGCGGCAATGGTGTTCTTGATATCAGACACTTTCATCTCTCCTTGACAACGGGACTGATCAGCAGGCGGAGAGTGATGAGCCGCGGTAGTGCAGATCTGCCCTCACCACGGCCTTCACGTACAGGCCTGGGGTGTGCACGCTCTCCGGTGCGATCTCCCCGGGACTGTAGAGGTACTCCACTTCGGCAATGGTGTAGTCGGAACAGACGGCACAGACGGGGTTGTAGTTGCTGGCCGTGCCTCTATATCTGAGGTTACCCCAGGTGTCGCCATCGTGGGCGCGCACTAAGGACACGTCGGCGCGGAGGGCCTTCTCCAGCAGATACGTCCTGCCGTTCACCTCTATGTGTTGTTTGTTCTCAGCCACAACCGTTCCCAGACCGGTGGGAGTGAGGAAGCCGCCCAGCCCCGCGCCTCCGGACCGCATCTGCTCGGCCAAAGTGCCTTGGGGGATCAGTTCCACCTCCAGTTCGCCCGCGTGGTAGGCCTTCACCACGTCGGGGGTGGTACCGATGTGGCTGGCTATGAGTTTGCGGACCTTACCCAGCTTGACCAGTTCGACGATCCCACGGTCCCGGAAGCCACCGGTGCACGAGATCATGGTGAGGTCTTTGACGTCGGTGTCTTTCAACCCATGGATCAGGGTGAGCGGATCGCCCTGCGACAGAAAGCCACCGACAGCTACCGTCATCCCCGATTCAATGTGAGACATAGCCTCTTCGAGGCTCACAACCTTGTTCTTGGGCATCGCCCTCTCCTTGCCCCCCGATCGAACTTGATACTCATCACCGGGTGCGGGGCACCGGGCATCCCCAACTGAGAGCTTATTCTAGCCCCTCGGAGCTTCTATTGTCTCACGGTTGTGACGGGCTGGATGCTAGACCTCTATCGTCCGCAGATCCGGGCTGACGATGAGGGTCGCTTCGGTGACCTTCTGGACATCCTCCGCGCTCAGCCCCGGCGCCACTTCACGCAGCAGGAGGCCCTCCGCCGTTACCTCGAGCACCGCAAGATCGGTGACTACCAGGTTGACGCAGCCCTTGCCGGTGATGGGGAGCGAGCACTCCTTCAGGATCTTTGGAGACCCGTCTTTGGCACAGTGATCCATCATGATGATCACGTGCTTCGCGCCCACCACGATATCTCCGGCACCGCCCATGCCCTTGATCATCTTCCCGGGGATCATCCAGTTGGCCAGGTCGCCTTTCTCGGACACCTGCATGCCGCCCAAGACGGTCGCGTCCAGATGGCCGCCGCGCACCATGCCGAACGAATCGGCGTTCGAGAAGTAACTGCAGCCCGGCAGTTCCGTGATGGTCTCTTTACCGGCATTGATGAGGTCCGCGTCCTCCTCTCCCTCATACGGATAGGGACCGGCACCAAGGATGCCGTTCTCGGAGTGCAGAAAGATGTCCTTGCCCTCCGGCAGGTAGTTACTCACAAGCGTAGGCATGCCGATGCCGAGGTTGATGTAGTACCCATCCTCGAACTCGGCCGCCACCCTCTTCGCCTGCTGTTCCCGAGTGAGTGCCATTACTGTCTTGCCTCCTCCAGAATTGTGATCGACCGAGTAACTAGGCCTGCGGCTTCGGCCGGACTGTGCGCCGTTCGATCCACTTCTCGTAATACTCGCCCTGCACCACGCGATTGACGAAGATGCCGGGGGTATGGATGAGATCGGGGTCCAGTTCGCCCACGTCCACCAGTTGCTCGACCTCCGCGATGGTGATCCTGCCGGCGCTGGCACACAAGGGGTTGAAGTTGCGGGCGGTCTTGCGGTATACCAGATTGCCGAGGCGATCGCCCTTCCAAGCGTTCACGATGGCGAAGTCGGCCCGTATGCCTTTCTCCATCAGATACTCACGCCCATCGAACTCCCGGACTTCCTTGCCCTCGGCCAACATGGTCCCGACGGCCGTCGGAGTGTAGAAGGCCGGTATCCCTGCTCCTCCGCAGCGGATGCGCTCGGCCAAGGTGCCCTGCGGGACCAGCTCGACCTCCAACTCACCGTTCAGATACTGCTGTTCGAAATTCTTGTTCTCTCCAACGTAGCTCGAGACCATCTTCTTGACCTGGCCGGCCTTGAGCAGGATCCCCAGTCCGTAATCGTCGGTGCCACAGTTGTTGCTGATGATGGTCAGATCCTTGACACCCTTTTTGTGAAGAGCCCGGATGAGGTTCTCCGGGTTGCCACACAAGCCGAATCCGCCGCTCAGAATGGACGCCCCATCTTCGATATCGAAGATGGCAGCTTCGGCACTCGGGAACACCTTGTTCATTGTACGTCGCCTCCAAGGTACGTTGGCCTCTCGACGGTCATATCTGGTATGAGCATACCACGATTCGGAGTGCTGATGGCCACTTTCTTCGAGGGCATGGATCACCACCCAAAGACTGAAGTGAGCGACCTGAATCCCCCAGGGCTTGCATTCCCCGGCCGCGAGCCATACCCTGTCAGAGATTTTCCCATGGCTAACTGCTATTACACCTGCAATCTGCTTCCGACCGATCTTATAATCCAGACCGGCCACGTGCCCCGCTGGCTTGGCAACCACCTGCGCCGGCCGGGTGCGCCCGCGCGGAGGGGTGCCCTAAGCATCCATCCGATGACCTGTCCGTACGTGACCAAGCTGGTAGCGGCCGCCGATGAGTTGCTGGCCGGCTCGGATGACTGTCTGGTGGTGCCCGGGGGCTGTGACGCCGCCCGCCGGATGGGTGACCTGCTGGCTGCCGCTTATCCCGACCGGGTCTTCGTTCTGCCGATGCCCCGGTCCTCGGGGCTAGAGGTGGCGAAAACGCTCGCCGTCGATCTTGCCCGATTTGAGGACTGGCTCCGCACACGCCGACCCGCCGAGACGGCCCCGACCGGTGGTACGTCCCCGGACGCGGGAAACGCCACGCAGGAACCGCCCGACCTTGACTACCCGGTGCCTCCACGGCCCGGCGGGGTGTTCGTGGTCGCCGGGCCGCTGACCGATGACTCGCTGCTCCGCCTCATCGACAGGTTGGGAGTTCACGTCTCGGGATTGGAGTCCTGTACCTCTCCCGGTCGCTGGAGACGGTTGGCGGCACTGGGAGGTGCGTCGGGGGGCGCGAGGAGTAAGGACGCGCCGGTCGCAGCGGCAGCGACGCCTGACTACGAGGCTCTCGCGGTCGCGCTGCTCGAGATAGGCATGTGCCCCCGCCGCTCCACCATCGCCCGCAGGGATCATCTTGCGCGGCGGTTGGATGAGAGCCGGCCCACTTCGATCATCTACGCCCGCCAGAGCTTCTGCGATCCCGGCGCTTACGACTCCCTGCTGATCGCCGCATTGGCTGAGGAGCGGGGTCTGCGCTATCTGGAGATCGAGGTGGACTTCCCCTTCGATGCGAACGGTCCTCTTCGCACCAGAGTGGAGGCCTTCCTGGAGGCCGAGACACTCGATGATGATCTGCTCGGTGATGACTTGTTCGGCGATGAGCTATTCGGCGACGACCTGTCCGAAGAGGAGGCCTGACTACCCGTGCCCGGCATGGCCGACGTAACCGGCGACTCACTCAGCGCCTCCCTCATCCGCACCGCCTTCCTGGCCCAGACACGCTGGAAGGCGATGCAGTCCCGCACCGCCCGCCGTTATATGGAGCTCCATGCTCTGAGCGCCTCTCTCGATCTGTTTAAGCCCGGCGCCGTCGTCCCTTGGGTGTCGTACCTCTTCCCCACCGAGCTCTTGACCTCCTATAAGATCACCCCGATGATCCCCGAGATCGGCTCGGCCACCCTGACCGGCAGCGACCTGCGCGGGCCCGTGGAGGCGGCCGCGGCGCGTGCACCGTTGGCCCGGGATGTGTGCAGCTACCACCGCATCGCCTTGGCCGCCGTGGAGAACGACATGCTGCCGGTGCCGACCATGTGTTTGGGCACCACGCCGCTCTGTCTGGGCAAGGAGTGCCTCCTTGAGACGCTGGCCGTCCGCCACAACGTGCCTTTCCGGGAGATCCGAGTGCCGCTCCCCCCCGACGAGGGCGAGACGGCACCCGAGGTAATCGCAGACGTCGCGGAGCAGCTGCGGGTGCTCCACGAGGACATCGGCCGCTGGACCGGCCGCAGACCCGATCTTCAGAAGGCCATCCGCCTCTCCAACCGCGCTTCGGCCGCCTGGGGGAACATCATGTCCGAACGTCTGGCCGGCCGTCTGGAGATGGACGGCCGCCTCACCTTTGCCACCGTCTTCCTCGGCCAACTCCTGTGGGGCACCGAGGAGGGAGCCAAGGACTTCGAGCGGTTGCTGAGCGAGCGCGGCCGCCGCGACCTGATGGTACCCGTGCTGGACGGCGGCCGCAGGCTCAAACGCCTACTGTGGCTCCACACCGTGCCCCATCACGACAAGGAGATCTTCGATCTGATCCGGGATCGAGACGCGGTGGTGATCTTCGAGGAGATGGGTCAGATGCATCTGGAGACCGTCGATCCCAACGAGCCCTTTTTCGGGCTCGCCAAGCGGCTCACCGATAACGTCCTCTGGGGGACTTCGACCCGCCGGGCCCGGCTGGATGTGGCCCTGGCCAAACAGCTCAGAGTCGACGGGGTGGTGCATTTCAACCACTGGGGCTGCCGGCACGGGTTGGGCTCGGTGCCGGTTGTCCGCGCGGCCTTTTCCGAAGCGGGCATACCCTTCCTGGCCATCGACGGTGACGCCCTCGGGCGCGGAGGAGCAGAGCAGGAGAAATCGCGCCAGGCCATGGAGAGCTTCCTAGAGTTACTGTAGGCCGCTCGGGGGAACACCGAACCCCCCGGACGACAGGATTGCGGAAAACGTGCAAGAATCTACCCATTGACACACATTCTGGTGCCACTATCTTGGGGAAGGAGCACCGAGACCATATGGCAGAAACCGAACGCACCCTGGCCGTCTTCATCGACTTCGAGAACCTTGCCATCGGCTTCAAACACCGCCGTGGAGAGTTCGACATCCACAAGATCCTCGAACGTCTGGTGGAGAAGGGCAAAGTTATAGTCAAGAAGGCCTACGCCGACTGGGGAGAGTACAAGCAGTACACCAAGCCCCTCCACGAGAACGCCATCGAACTGATCGAGATCCCGCGCCGATCCATGACAGGCAAGAATTCCGCCGATATCCGGCTGGCCGTGGATGCCATGGACCTGGCTTGGTCGAAGGAACACATCGACACTTTCGTGGTCGTGTCGGGCGACTCCGATTTCTCCCCCCTCGTGTCGAAGCTCAAGGAGAACGGCAAGCACGTGATCGGCCTGGGAATGAAGGAGTCGACATCGGATCTGCTGGCCGGAAACTGCGACGAGTTCATCTTCTACGAGGACCTGGAGAAACAGCCTACGGCCACTGCCGTCGGCCCTCAGGCCGTAGACGTCCCCCCGGAGAAGCGAGAGGTCTTCGACCTGCTCCTCGAGTCCATCGCGGCCCTCATCCGGGAGAACAAGGACCCCATCTTCGCCTCCATGGTCAAGGACACCATGCAGCGCAAGAAGCCTTCTTTCAACGAGTCGGCCTACGGCTACCGCAGCTTCAGCAGCCTGTTGCTCGACGCCGAGAAGCGCAAGTACATCAAGCTGCACCGCGATAAAAAGGCGGGCTGGACGTACGTGGTGGAGGGCTTCGTAGAGTAGCAGCAAGGCGGGGCGGACCGAGTCGTCTCGCTACGCTCTCTGTACGAGTACGTGTCGCGCTACTCGCTCACCCGGTCCACCCTGCCTTGACTTTCTTCTGGGGTCTCATAAGCCACTCAGTGCAAGGCCTCACTCACCGACCCTGATCAACAGACAGCTTGTGCTGTCCGCGACAGTATCGCGAGTACTCGAGCGTGAACTGGACCGGACAGCACAAGCTGTCCTGTCAGGCCCTCCCGATCACCAGCCTCCCCGGATCGACCTCGTCGCGCAGGATGCGCAGCTCTTCCGCAGTGGGGGGTTCGGTGCGGCCGATCTCAGCGGGGATAACCAGTTCGAATCCCGTCTCCGCCTGGACCTTATCCGCCTCCACACCGGGGTGCAGAGATTCGATCTGCATGGCATGCGTGCTCTCGTCGAAGCCCATGACCGCCAAGTCGGTGATGATCTTGTACGGACCACCTTGGGGCAGACCCGCCTCTTCCCGGCCACCATCTCCACCGAGGAATCCCGGCGACGTAACGAAGTCGCACTTCTCGACGAACCGGGCCTTCTCGTGCACGGTCATGACCATGGTCCGCCAGCAAAGCGAGGCGAAATCATTGGCGCCGCCGCTCCCGGGGAATCGGACCTTGGGCTTATAATAGTCACCGATGCAGGTGGAATTGATGTTGCCGTACTTGTCTATTTGGGCCCCACCCAGGAAAGCATAGTCCACTTGGCCCCGGGCGCAGGTGGTCATCATCTCCACCATCCCGGCGGCCATGACGGCTCGGTAGAAGGTGCTCGAGTCTCCCACCGAGATAGGCATCTGCGGCAACTGGGGCGCCACTCCCCCGGCTTCAAAAAGAATGACCAGCTCCGGAGAGTTCGTCTTCTGGGCGAGCATAGCGGCTGCGCAGGGGGCTCCGGTACCCACGGCGACTGTCTTCCCGTCTTCGAGGTAGCGAGACGCCACGCAGATCATGAGTTCCATCATGTTGTATTCGGGTGCCATATCAGTCAGCTCCTTCGCCTTGCGCGCCCGTCAGTCTTCGACGAAGCTCTCGAGTTTTTGCAGCTCTTCCATCCTTTTGAGACCACCGCACCGCACCAGGTAGTCCTCGAAGCTGTCGACACCGTAGATGTAGTGATCGAGGAATTTCTTGAACTCCTCCGGATCCTTCTCCACTTTCAACCACTGGGCGAGGTGTTCCTCGTCCGAGAAGTACAGATAGGGCATGTTCCCCGGATAGCTCCCAAACGGGACCTCGACCACAGCATCCACGAGATAGAAGGGGATCGAAGTCACGGTAGGATCGTCGCGGATGATCGAGTTATTCACCAGGCGTTCCGCCGTGATGATGAGATGCTTGGCCGCCCGCGCCAGCTCCAGGTCGGCCACCGAGATGCCGCGTATCACCGAATTGCCGTACATGTCGGCCTCGTGAACGTGGATGGCGGCCACGTCCGGCCAGAGCGCCGGCACAGCCACAAACTTCTTGCCGGTGAAAGGGCATTCGACCACTTTGGCGGCCGACATCTTGAAAGTGTCGGTCCCCAGCATGCAGCGCGTCAGCCCAAACGACACCCCTTCGGCAGCAGCCCTGAGGCGGGCAGCCAAGGCGTAATTGGACCACTCCGTCACCTGGACCTCTCCGGATTCCATATACCGCCGGGCGTTCCGCGAGAGGCCGCGGGCTTCCAGTCCCACGATATAGGCGGAATCGACCCGGTTAAAGACCTTGCCTGCCGCAAGCACCTGGAAATCATGTGTGGAGGTGTGCCCCAGAAAACCGAGGTTTTTGCGCCCCTGCCTGACGATCTCATGGACTATCGCGTTAGGGATACGGTTGGCGCCGAAGCCGCCTATGGCGAGGTAACATCCGTCGGTGACGTACTTCTCCACCGCCTCCTTCTCGGTCGTCCGCTTGTCGACCATCGCCCGAGTCTTCTGCCGGAAGAAGTCACGCGCCTTATCCGGATCCGGGTCCATGAAGAGGGGATTGACCCCTTCGTCGAGCACTTTCATACTGTTCTCCTCCAACATTCAAATGGGGCCCCGAGGAAGACCCCCCCACGGCCGACAGGAAGCAACCCTGCCAAGCTCAAGAACATATCACGAAATCCCTCGCTCAGGAAATCCGCGGCTGCGGAAAACCCGGTGCTCTGACCAGGTGTGGTTCTGTTAATGGACCGGCAGCGACCCGTAATACCTCTGGAGCGCTTCCCTGTAGGCGTCCCGCTCGTTGCGTCCCTCGTCAAAGAATCCAGCGGCCTCTGTGCTCACCTCACTGGCGTCCCAGATGGCCTCGATGCCCTGGATCGTCGCGTGTAGGCGATTCCCCATGTGTAGAGCTGCCTCTTCGAGCCAGGAATATGAATCCTCGAAGCCGCGGGGCACATCAAGCGCAGCGAGTTCCGTATTTGAATTGTCCAAAGAACCCAACATGAGCGATAGCTCGTCGCGGACCCAGACGGGGACTCCCGGTGCTGAGGTGTTGATCTCCGTCGCCAGTTCCGGGATACGACGGTCGTCGTAGTCGAGCTCCGCAACCAGGGCGTCAACGGCCCGGAGATAGGCCGCCGACGGACCACCGGAGACGGATGGTCCACCCGTGGCCGACGAACCGGCGGTCGTGGTAGTAAGAGCAGGAATGGTCTGAGCGGTGGATGCCTCAGTCGTGATGCCCGGCTCCTCGATGATGCTCGACGACGTGACGTCCGGCTCTTCCCGAGTGGTCGATGAAGACACTGCGGTCGTCACGGTCTCGGTCGC
>ENA-UOXR01001468-UOXR01001468.1-bioreactor-metagenome-genome-assembly--contig:-NODE-1468-length-24692-cov-5.131631_pt1 | contig 24692 bp, 17 predicted proteins | sample MGYA00238164_ERZ764825 | MGnify/ENA primary metagenome ERZ764825 (study PRJEB28920, sample SAMN05720171) | bioreactor metagenome | isolation source: Anaerobic biogas reactor | place: USA:Washington...
GTTCAGCGTCTCGACCTGGTAGGCATAGCCCGCCTTGGCGGTGAACACGGCCCGGTCCACATCGCCGGCCGGGCAGAGGTTGCGCACCCACTCTTCGCCGACGGCCATATAGCGCGCTACGAGATCGTCCGGCTCGTAGGGGTCGCCGCAGTCGGGCGTGGGGGATGGGCCGTGCGTCGGCGAGGGGCCCGGTGTGCGCGTCAGGTCAGGGGTGGGCGTCCCGGCCAACTCGTAGAGCCACAGGCCGTACTCCCTGTTGGGCCCGAACTGGTCGCGGTTGGTGATAGTGGCCAGGGCGCGCCCGTCCGTCGGCGCGGTGAACGTGACGCGGGACGAGGGATCGCCAGGCGCCACGTCATCGTTGCTGTGCGTGATTCCCGCCACCAGGACAGAGAGCACCGTGTCGACGCCCACCGTCAGGCTAACGGTGCGCATCTCATAGACGCGCCCCGCCTTGACGTTGAACTCGACGCGGTCGATGTCGCCCGCGGGAAAAAAGCTGCGACGCTGCTGCTCGCCGTGCGAGATGGCGCTCGGCGTATAGTCGTCGGGCTCGTAGGCGTCGCCCCCCAGGGAGAGAAGGTGTAACGTATAGGCGCGATCGTGGCCGTAGAGCCCCTTATTGGTCACCGTGGCGCTGGCGATGCCGTCCACGGTGGCGTCAAATTGGACGTGTGACGAGGCATCGCCCGGCGCCACGTCGTCGTTGTGATAGGTGACGCCGTTGGCTTGCACCGTGAGGACGGTGTCGACGCCCACGGCGAGGCTGGCGGTGCGCAACTCGTAGGAGTAGCCCGCCTTGACGGGCCAGTAGACGCGGTCGATGTCGCCGTCGGGGTAAAAGGTGCGCGGCTGCGCCTCCCCCGCGGCGATCAGCTTGGGGTTCTGATCGTCCGTCTCCCACGGGTCGCCGGGCAGCTCGCTCACCAACAGGGTATAGTGCTGCTGGACGCCGTACTCGCCGCGGTTGCGCACGGTGATCTGCACCTGCTGGTCGGCGCCCGCTGGCACCTGCGCCTCCACCATCGAGGCAAACAGCGAGGGCACCGTCGACGCGGGGCACCGGCAGCCCAGAAGTGTCATCTCGCTGGGATGGCAGTCATCATTGACATAGCCGGTCTGGCCCACCGCCACCTCGAGGACGGTATCGACGCCCACGGCCCCCGGCACCGCCTGGATGCAGTAGCGCCGCCCCGCCTTGCCGAGGAAGGTTGCCCGGTCGACGTCATAGAGCGGGCTAAAGGTGCGCCACTGCACCTCGCCCACGGGGATCGCCTTGGGCTCATAGTCGTCGGGCTCGTAGGCGTCATAGAGGGTGACGGTGGCCTGGCCTGCGCCCGGCGTCGCGGCCCCGTCGATGGTGGGCGACGCGGTGAGGGGGTAGGGCGGCGTGGCCGTCGGGAGGCTGATGCGCTCCATGGCCTGCACGATGACCTGGCCCAAGTGGCCCGAGCGTTCCAGCCCACCGGCATAGGCGAGGACGTCCTCCTGGGTGAGGGCATGGCCGGTGAGGGTCAGGTCGTCGCGATACTGGTTCAGCGCGATGAGGCGGATGCGGGCGGGGTCGTAGTCGAGCAGGGACTGAAAGATGGGCTCCCAGTTGCGGTGCGTGGCAAGGGCCGTGGGCACGGCGTTCTGGGCCGCGTTGAGGGCGCGCACCGTGCGCGATAGCTCATCGGTGAGGGCGACGATCTCCGGCGCCGGTGCGCGGATGGCCGTGAGGGTCTCTTCGGCCGCCCACAAGTCGGCCTCCAGCGCGCGCACCTGATTGCGGTGGGAGCGCGCGATGAGGGCCCCGGGCACGAGCAGGACGACCAACACCGCCGCGATCACCCACACCAGGACGATGGCGGGCGCCACGACGCGCGGACGATACTGCTCGGGCAGGATGTTGAGATCGATGGGCTCGATCGTCGGCGGCTTGGGTGGCATGCTCCCCTCTGGCGAAGGCGGCGATAAATCGGATGGAGCCAGGACCGGATGTGTCGCCGAGAGTTGCCGGCATCGGACGGCGTGCGTTCACGCAGCGAGCGCCTGCATCTTCTTCCGGCAGACATTGTAACATGTCTTGGTCCACGTGTCACCTCTATGGCGTCCTATGCTCTATTATCGCGTGTACGCTGCCCCTAACAGATTATGCTATGCCGGGATGGGCCTGGGGCTCTTGGGCTCGATGGTGAAGCGGATGGCCGTCTTTTCCTCGCTCGCCACGATGACGGTGGCGAACGACGGCCGGCAGACGATGTCCATGCCCTCGGGTAGCAAGAAGCAACGGGCGATGGCAATCGCCTTGACGGACTGGTTCACCGCCCCGGCGCCGATCGCCTGCACCTCGGCGGCGCCGTGGTCGCGGATCATGCCAGCGATAGCCCCCGCCACCGCCGGGGGTTGGGAGCGGGCAGACACTTTGACGATCGACATGGTGCCCTCCCTGGTCCACCGGCGGTGGCCGCCGCCGGCGGTGCGAGGTTCTGGCAGAGCCGCGCGGCCCCCGCATGCAGGCCGCTCGGAGCGGGTGCGGCATCCCTTGGACGTAGGATGCCGCGGTGTGTGGGGGGAGCGTCTGGACGCCACGCCCAGGCGTGGAGCCCTGGGTCCACATGCCGGGTGATGATGCGCCCGGCGGTCCGTGGCATCGGCGTCGGCCACGCGATAGCCGTGGACGGCCGTACCCTAGGAGCATCTTAGGCCGGAGGGCGTCGTTTACGGGTCAAGAGGGCGTAAATTCGGGGTCAGGCCGGCGTAAAGCTAACGTCAAGTGGGGCGTTGCGCGATGGGGAGGTGAACCGAGAAGCACGAGCCCGCACCGGGAGTACTGGAGACGGTGACCGTGCCGCCGTGGGCATCGACCAGGAGCTTGACGATGGAGAGCCCCAACCCAAAGCCCTTGGCCTTGGTCGTGTAGAGGGGCTCGAACACGCGCGCCCGGTCCTCCGCCGCGATCCCCACGCCGGTGTCGGCAAAGGCAATGGACACACAGCCGTCCTCGACGCGGGTGCTGACGGTGAGGCGGCCACCCCGGGGCATCGCTTGGGCGGCGTTGTTGATGAGGTTCAAGAAAACCTGCTGCATCCGATCGGGGTCCAGGTCCACCTGGGGGAGTTCGGGGGCCAGGTCGAGACGCACCGCAACGTCGCCGGGCAGGATGGCACGTTCTAGCGTCGCCCGCATCAGGGCGTTGGGGTCCGAGGGCGCCACCCGCACCTCTCGGGCGCTGACGAAACTCATCAGATTCGTGATGATGCCGTTCGACGCCTCCACCTCGCGCCGGATGATGTCCAGATGCCGGGCCACCTTGGGGTCGGCGTCCCCCAGGCGAGCCATCAGATAGTAGGCCGAGTTGCCGATCACGCCCAAGGGGTTGCGCAGCTCGTGCGCCACGCTGGCGCCCATCTTGCCGATGACGGCCAGTCGCTCCTGGTGGAGCAGCCGCTCCTGGGCGGCCGCCAGATCCCTGGCGTATGCCTCGAGGCTGCGCTCCAGTTCACGATTCCACCCCTCCAGGCGGCGCACGAGTCGCGCGTTCTCCCACAGGGCGGCGACCTGGCTGCCCAACACGGACAGCAGCTCATCGTCGTCCTGCGCCAAGGGGGCGTGGCCACTCCCTCTGATGAGGAGAAGCGCCCCCACCGCGCCGCTGGGCGCGCGCAGGGGCACGATGAGCAGCACCGAGAGGCCGGCGGCCTCCATGGCGACGCGCAGGCCCGCCGGCGCATCGCTCACCGGTACGCGACGCACGGCATCGCCGCTCAGCAGCGCTACGAGGTCAGCGGGGGGATGGACGAGCACCTCGGGCACGGACCCGCGCGCGGCCCGCGAGGCGAGGTCGCCGGCGCCATCGGGCAGCAGCGCCACCACGCCGTCGGCGCGCCCCTCTTCGAGGATCATGTCGGCAACCTGGCCCAGCAGCGCGTCGGCATCGGTAGTCTCGAGCGCCAGCTTGCTGATGTGCAGCAGGGGGAGGAGCGTGTGCAGGCGGTGGTTCTCTTGCACTACCCGCACCTGCGTGAGGGCGTGCTCGATGGCCGCGGACAGATCGGCGGCGCTAAAGGGCTTGAGCAAAAAGTCGTGGGCGCCGGCGCGCAGCGCGCGCACCGCCAGCTCAATGCTGCCGTGACCCGTCATGATGACGGCGGCAATGTCCGGCATGCGCTTCCTCGCCTCGACGATCAGGTCGACCCCCGTGATCCCCGGCATGACGATATCGGCGAGGAGGAGGTCGAACCACTCGTCCTCGAGGATGCGGAGGGCGGCCTCGCCCGACGATGCCGGTCGAGTCTCATAGCCCATGCGCTCCAAGAGGCGGCTGCAAAAACTGACGATGCTGGGCTCGTCATCAATGACAAGGATGCGCTGCGACATGGACGATGACTCGCTTTCGGCAGGACGGTTCGCACCGTGAGCGGGCGCCCGGCGCGCGGCGGGAGCCTACAGGGAATCGGTTAGGGCGTCCGAGGCGGTTTCGGGCACGGGTTCGCTCTCGGCCACGATCTCGGACCACGCCGCGACCAGCGCGGGATCGAGCTGGGTTCCGGCTACGGCGCCGAGCCGCTCCAGCGCCGCGCCGATGGACAGAGCCCGTCGGTAGGGGCGATCGGTCGTCATAGAGTCAAAGGCGTCGACGACGGCAATGATGCGTCCCCCCAGGGGGATCGCCTCACCGGCGAGGCCGTCGGGATAGCCACTCCCGTCATAGCACTCGTGGTGGTGCTTGATCATCGGCACTACGCCCTGGAACGCGTCCAAGTCCGCCAGGATGTTGGCGCCCATCACGGGGTGCATGCGCACGCGGTCGACCTCGTCCGTGGTGAGGCGCCCCTGCTTGCGCACGGTATCGTCGCCGATGCCGATCTTGCCGAGGTCATGGAGCAGCGCCCCGATGCGGAGGTTGTCGAGTTCCTCCGCGTCGAGCCCCAGTCGTCTGCCCAGCATGTAGGCATAGCGCGATACGCGCTCGCAGTGGTCGTGGGTGTACTGATCGAACGCCTGGATGGCGGCAAAGAGGGTGCGCACCGTGGAGAGGGTGGCGCGCTCGAGATCGCGAAAGGCCTCCACCAGCCGCTGATGCGTGCGCGAGTGGAGCATGGCGATGCCGATCTGGAAGGCAAAGACGCACAGCAGCTGGGCGTCGGCCTCGGTGTAGGGCGTCGCATCGGCCGCGCGCACCAGCGTGATCCACCCCAGCACGTCGCCGCCGTTGACCAGCGGCACCGTCACCGCGCGCCCCTCGGGACGGTCGAAATCCGCCTCGTGCAGGGGGCCGGCGCTCCGCAGCGCCCAGGGGTTGCGCCGGCCGGCGATCCGCTTGGCCATCTCGCGGTCTAGGCCGGGGAACCCGAGTGCGGCGGGACACCTGGCTCCGGAGGTTGCCAGGATATCGACCGCCAGGGCAATGTCGTTGGGGCAGTCGCCCGGGGAGTCGCTTGGTGAGCCGCACCAGCCATCTTCGAACAGTACCAGGCCGATGCTCTCGGGCGCAAAGGTGCGCTGCACGAGACTGACGATGCTCTCGAGTGCCTCCCTCGAGCTGCCCACACGGCCTAGCACGCGGGAGAGTTCCACCAGTGGCTCCACGGGGGAGGTGGGCTGCGGCCGGGCGCTGCGCGTCTCGAGACAGCGGCGCACGCGCCGCGCCAGATCGTCGCCGACGAACGGCTTGCTGATATAGTCCATGGCGCCGAGGCGTATTGCCTCGACGGCGCTCGGGATGGTACCGTAGGCTGTGAGCACCACCACGTCCGTGCCGGGGTAGAGAGCGCGGCATTCCTCGAGGAGGGCAAGACCACCCTTGCGCGGCATGAGCAGGTCGGTAATGATCAGGTCGTAGCTGTCCCGGGCCAGGGCATCGAGGGCGGCCTGGCCGTCTGCCGCCTCAGTCACGTCACAGCCGGCTCCTCGCACGACGGCGCTGATCAGCCGGCGCACCGGCGCCTCATCATCGACGACCAAGACGCGGCCGCATTCCACCATTGCCTGTGTCGTCGCTCGATGCGCTGTCAACCGGTTTGCTCCATCTTGTCTGGGGTCACGGCGTACGGCGAGCCTGAACCGGATGCATCAGGCCAGGCAATGGACGTGACGGGTGGGCGATTGGCAAGGCCTCTCAGCGCCCGCAGACGGGCGTGATCCTGGCGCCGTGGCCCACTCCCCTGAGTGTAGCAGGCCACGCTGCCGGTGGTCGTAAAGAGCGCGTAAAAACGCGCCCGGAGCGGGCGCCCGCCGGGCGTCGGATCAAGGCGGGCCGGCCACATCAGCTCTCGCCCGTCCTCGCCTGGAGCATGTAGCCATGGCGCGGCACGGTGCACAGGAAAGAGGGACGCGCCGGCTGTGGCTCGATCTTGCGGCGGAGGTTGAGCACATGCATGCGCACCAGGCTCGGGTTGCCGGTGCCGGGCGGATAGCCCCACACATCTTGCAGCAGCCGCTCCGTGGCTAACACCTCACCGGCGTGGGCGGTCAGGTAGTAGAGGAGTTCGAACTCGACAGGCGTCAGCTCCACCGGCTGCCCGTCGATCAGGGCGGCCCCCGAGTTGGGGTCTACGCGGATTGGGCCCACAGCCAGCGCCCCGGAGGCCGGAGGCTTGATGGTGTGCCTGAGCAGCGCCCTGGCCCGCAACTCTAGCTCGTTCACGTTGAACGGCTTGGTGAGATAGTCGTCGCAGCCCGCCTCAAAGCCGGCGATTTTGGTCTGGATGTCCTCTTTCATGGTAAGGAAGAGGATGGGCACCGATGTGAGGGACGGGTGCATGCGCATGTGCCGGCAGACGTCGATGCCGGTGAGGGCAGGCATGACGATGTCGAGGATGACGAGATCGGGCACCGCGGCCTTGAGCCGTTCGACGGCCTCGGCGCCGGTGTGCGCCGGAATCACCTGATGGCCGGCGCGACTGAGTGTCCGCTCCACCAACAGGACGATATGGGGATCGTCGTCGGCTACCAGAATGCGTGCCATTGTCACTCCGTCGAAGGCGAGTTCCAGGGCCGGGTGCGGGGCGCGTCGCGCGCCGCCCGGCTAATCGTCCGAACCGGCCGGCGGCCGCGACGCCCGCAGTCCCGACTGCAACGACGTCCGGCGCTCGAACAGGCGCAACACGCGACTGCCCGGAGCCGAGGGCGCATCGCGCTCCTCGGCGGGAGGCGCCTCGTGTCGCACATCCACGGCGGGAGCATCTCCCGCCACCCCAAAGGGGGCGGCCGGCACTCGCTGCGCCCGCTGCAGCAGCTCGCGCTCGGCGGGATCGCGCGTGGAGCGGATCGCCTCGTCGATGCGACGGTCCAGGTCGACGCGCAGCTTGAGCGCCGCCAGGGCGTTGATGATGGTCTGCTGGCGCTCCTGGGGCGCCTCGAGCAGGGCGCCGAGCAGGGCGCTGCAGGCGGCCATCCCCTCGGATGCCAGGGCCTCGACGATCCCCGCCTGGTGTGGCTCGGGCGCCGCCAGCAGAGCGTCGGCCAGCTCGTCGCGGGCCCCGAGCGAGGCGAGGAGCTGTGCGACGGGCGCCGTTACGCGTGGATCGCTCGATCGCAGGGCGCCCAGCAGCGCCGGGCGAGCCGTCTGTCCCATGCCCAGAATGAGGCGGAAACAGCGCTCGCGCACTGGTGGGCTGTCAATGGCCAGGCCCGAGAGCAGCACGTCAAAGGCGTCCACGCCGATGCGCCCGAGCGCCTCCGAGGCGGCGTCTGCCACCGCCTCGCTGCTATCGCCGAGGGCGTGCAGCAGCGGCGTCATATCGATAAGGTCGGCAATCTCGCCCAACTCTTGAGCCGCCACGACGCGGCGGGATCGATCGCGGCTGGCAAGATCGGCGTACAGCGCGGCGGTGCGCCGAAGGAAGCGCACCTCGCGATAGTACGGCGTCTCTTCCTCGATGGCGCCGAACGCCTGCACGGCTGAGGGCCAGTTGCGGGCGCGGTACGCCTCGACGCCGATCTGATAGAGCTGCTCGCGTCGCCAGGTGGCCATCTCGGCCGAGGTCACCATGGTATCGATGCGATCGATGTCGCGATAGTGGGGTTGGAGGGCGCGGATGCTCTCGATGATCTGCCGCGCCTCGGGCCAGCGCTCCAGTTTGACGTGCTCTGTGAGTTGCCCATAGGCGGCGGCCAGGTGTCTCGCGTGCGCCAGGTCCCTCCGACGCCATGCCCGTCGGGCCACGGGGAGGGCGGCCGCTGCCAGGATGAGCAACAGCACGTAGGGGGTGCCATAGCGCGCCACGCCGTTGGCAAAGGTGCGCATCGACTGGCCCCACACGCTCTCCAGGCGCACCTCAAAGGCCAGTTCGGCTATCGGCGTAGTGCCCTCCTCCGTGACGAGGCGCGGCACGATCCACACCCGGTAGGGGAAGATGAGCCCGCCTTGGAGTTGCGTGTTGCCGTGTGCCAGGCGCAGGTCGTGCGGCAGGGCATCGGGAGAGCCGGGCGTGAGCCGCACCCGCCCGGGGACATGGTCACCATTGGCGTCCACAAACGCCACCGCATCGTCGGGCAGGGGGAGCACCATCTCCACGGGCTCGGTCGCCGACGCGGCGAGGGCTCTGGCGGACAGGGTGACGCGCCGCGCCCGGTCGCCGGTGTCGACCACCGTCAGGCGCGTCGGGTGGATGATGCGCACCTCGACGCCCGGCCGGCCGTAGGCGTCCAGCCGGATGGGCTCGCCGACGTGTCGCGCCGGCGAGGCGGCGAGGCTCACGAACCAACTCAGGGCCACGATCCCCGCCAGGGAGAGGAGGGTCACACCGACGGTGACCCTGTGGCGACCGGCCCAGTCCAAAGCCCGGCGGATGATGGCGGCCAGTGGGCGAACGTTCATGGACACAGACCCTTTCTCGTGCGGCGCGGTGGATGGCGGCGTCCCGCGCTCAGCGGCCGGTGGAACCGAACCCGGCCTTGCCCGGCGTCACGTCGTCGGGCGCCTCCTCCAGAGCATGGAAGGCACCGCGATCGACGGCCAGGGCCCACATCTGGCAGATGCGCTCACCGTGGCGGACGATGCGCGGCCACGGGCTGTACACCAGGGCACAGACCTCGCGACCGTTGAACTCGGATTCGATGAGGCCATCGTGCACGATGATGCCCCGCAAGAAGCTGCTGCTTCGCCCCGTAACGCGCACCACGGCTCCCGGCGGCATGCGCAGCGCGACCCCCGTGGGGATCCGGCGAAAGCCCCACACGAGCCGCCAGCCCCGCTCGGGAAGGCGCGCTTTGAGGTCGAGGGCGGCCCCCGCGTGGCGCTCGGGCGGCTGGGCGCCGTGCCCGACGGTCCAGTAGTCGATCACGGTACTCTCCGGCTTGGTGGTGGTATGCTGCATGTGCGATCATTGTCTTGACGCGACGACGCCCTGTCAAATGGCGGTTGCAGGTTACCCGCGCCACCTCCCGAAGATCCCCCTGCAGCAGCCTTGGCTTACAGCAGGCTGTCCGCGGGGGGACCTTCGGAAGGTCTTCTAGGTGGGAGAGGTCTCCCGGCGCCGAAGCGTCCTACGGCGTCACGAGCGAATCGGCGCTCAGGATCAAGTCCTGATCCGAGGGGAGGAGCACCGTCGAGACGCCGGGCGAGAGCCTCGTGGCCCACTCGTACTTGATGAGGTCGGGATTGCCGCGAAGCTGACCTGCGATGAGCTGTAGCGCCTCGGCCTCGGCCTGTGCCTCGACCTTGCGCGCCTCGGCGCGACCCTCGGCGGCAATGACGGCGGCCTTTTTCTGGCCCTCGGCGGTGGCGAGGGAGATCTCGACATCCTTCTGCGCCGCCTGGAGTTCGTACTGCTTTTGGAGGGCGGCCTGCTCCGCCACCTGCTTGCGCTCGATGGCGGCGTTGAATTCGTCAGAAAACTCGACGTTGGCCAGCGAGAACTGGTCGACGACGATGTTGTTCTCGGCGAGGCGCGCGGTGAGGAGTGACTGGATGTCCTCCTTGATCGCGGCGCGCTCGACGAGGATGCGCTCGACGCGGAACCGCGCCGTCGCCGCCTTGATCGCCTCGTGCATGGCGGGCGCAATGATAATGTTCTCAAAGTCGAGACCCACGTCGCGATAGAGGCTGCTGACGTCCTGGGGGTTCAGGTGATAGTTCAGCACGCCGGTCACTTGGATCAGCTGCATGTCTGAGGAGGCGGCCTCGGCGTTGACCTCCATCTTTTTCGTACGCACATCCACTTCGACTACCTGGCGCAGCACGGGCGGAACGACCAGATGGAACCCTTCGCCCAACGTGGTCTGCTCCACCCTACCCAGCATCACCACCACCCCGCGGTGTCCCGGGCCGACGATGGTATAGCTAGAAAACACGATGACTATGGCAACAAGGGCCAGAAAACCGATGCCCACCATACGCAGACTCGTGGGCTTTCGCTGCATGTTGATTCCTCCATGAGACGGTGACGTGAACGCAATGACCGTGAGATTATAGCACGATTCGGCAGGCGGTGCGACGTAGGGTGCGGGTGCGACGTCCAGGCCCTCGTTGCCGTGAGGCGCGACCTGTGCCATAATGTCGCGCGGAGGAACAATGCTCTCGCATCGCGCCCACATCGCCGCCATCTCGCTCGTGTTCGTAGCCTCGCTGTTGTCGGCCTGCGAACCATTCCCGGACAAGGGGGCTCCCCCGTTCCCCCTGAGCCAGCCGCGCCCGACCGCCGTCCCGCCGACGGCCACGCCCGAGCCCACCCGGCCCACGCCGGTGCGCGTGACGCCGCTGATCAGCACCCCTGTGGCTACGCCCATCGCCGAACTCCCCGACGACGGCTGGCTCGGGCGCGCCGGCCTCGGCCCCCACGCGGCCCCCGAGGAGGACGCCGAAGCCCTGCGCCGGGGGGCGCTCGATGAGGGGCTGGTGATGCTCTACAGCGACTCATCGCGCGGATTGACGGCGCTGGAGGCGATGGTGGACGTCCACCCGGGAATGGCTGTCGAGGGATACACCTGGAGCGCGGGTGACATCGCCCTGCGCCTTGGTGAGGACGCCAAACGGGGCTCGAGCGCAGCGGACGTGTTCCTCGTGGCCGATCCCATGCGCACCCACGATCTCGCCTCTCGTGGCTGGCTGTGGCCCTATGTGCCGAACGACCTCGGGGAGGTGCTGCCGGAGGCTCGGGTGGGCGGCCTGCCCGTTCACCATTGGAGCGCCCTCATGGTGGTGTCGGGCGGGGGTGCGGCGCCCTCGTCGGTGGACACGTGGTGGGACCTGACGCGCCCCGAGTGGGCCGGCCGGGTGGCGTTGTCGGACCCGCTGGTGGACGACCGCACCTTGTACCTGCTGGCCACCGTTGCCCAACACTCCGACGACATGGCGGAGGCCTACCGCGCCGAGTTCGAGCAGGAGCCGCCGTTGGACGACGACTGCGCCGATGCGGGGTGCCTCTGGATTCGGTCGCTGCTGGCCAACCAGCCCGTAATCCTGCATGGCGACGCCGACGTGTCGCGCTGGGTGGGGGAGGGCGGCGAGACGAGGCTGGGGCTATGCGGATACGAGCAGTATATCAAGGTCCGACGCGGGGAGCTGAGCTTTGCGCCGCTCTGGAAGCTGGCGCCCACGGCTGGCCTGCGCTGGCCGGCCGCCATTGCCATCGTCGATCGGGCGCCACACCCGCAGGCCGCCAAGCTCGCCGTGCGCTGGCTCTATGGTAGTACCGGGGGCGGCCAGGGATACGCGCCCTGGCTCGAGGCGGGCTACTACCCCGCGCGCACCGACGTCCCCGATCCGCCCGGCGCCCTGCCGCGCGACGAACTCCTGTCTCGCCTCTGGGACGTGGACCCCGTCTACACCACGGAACTACTCCCCGCGCTCCGCTCTCGCATCGCGGGCTATCTTGGGAGGTTGTAGGAACGGGTTGGTTGTGAGTTGTGGGTTATGTGTTGCGGGTTGCCGGCCGGACGGGTATGCCGTGTTGCAGGCTTCAGGTGACAGGTTGCATCCTATTGCGGATGGCCCCGCTTGTGCCTGTAACCTGCAACCTGGAACCTGCAACCGCCATATCTGTTGGGCGCGTAGCCCACAACCCGAAACTCACAACCCACAACTCATAACCGAGCTAATACGCGCGGCAGTGCACGAACTCGTCCAACATCGCCATAAAGCAGTCATAGCGGGTGCCCACGGCGATGCTGTGGCTGGAGCCCAGGATATAGCCACCGCCCTCCTTGGCGGCCGCCATCGCCTCGCGGACGTCGCGGCGCACCTCGTCGGGCGTGCCCGAAACCAGGTGCTCCACCGGCACGCCGCCCCACAGCGCCATGTGCCCCCTGGTACGCGCCTTGACCTCGGCCAGGTCCATGCTGGCGGTGGCCTGGATCGACTGGTAGCAGTCGACGCCCGCCGCCATGATGTCGTCTAGGATGGCCCAGTTGTTGCCGCAGGCGTGCTGCACGAACAGCAGCCCCGCCGCGTGGGCGGCCTGGGCGTTGTCGGCTAGGGCCGGGTAGCAAAAGCGCCGCCACATGCGTGGCGACATGAACGTGCCGGAACGAAACGCCCAGTCGGTGCCATCCATCACGGCGTCGAACCCGGGGTTCGTCCAGGCGGCGCGCTCGGCGCGGGCGCGCCCCAGGGACGACGCCAGGGCGCGCTCCATGAGGTCGGGCTCCTCCGCCATGAGCATGAGGGAGCGTTCCATGCCGCCGGGCTGCACCCACTCTTCGGCGCGGGGGAAGGGGCCGATGATGAACCGCTCGCGGCCCAGCGCCGCCACCACGGCATCCACCATCTCGAGCGTCGAGGGGTCGGGCGGCTGCGCGTCGTAGGCGAGGGGGAAATCCTCGGCCCGGATGGGTCGCGTCCACTGCTGGGGATCGTACACCAGAGTGATGTCGTCGGTGACGTCCGAGTACTTGAGCACGCGACCGTCGGCGTACTCCCAGGTCACCTCGTCGACACGGCGCGGGGCCTCGGGGCGATAGCCCTTGGGCGGCACGAGGCCGAGGGTCATGGCGCAGAGGTTGACGATGTCGTATACGTCGAGGCGGCGGTAGAGTTCGATGGTGTCCTCGATGAGGCTCTGCACCACCTCGTCGCGGCGTCCTTCCCAATAGGCGATCTGGCATTTCGCCTTGGAGCGGGCGTACGTCTCGTGCCCCAGGATGTGGCGGGCGGTGTCGGCGTCGATGGCGAAATCGCCAAGGGGCACCATGTCGGGCGCCCCGCCGCTGAGGGCGACGCGGGCGCGCTCCTTCGATGTCATGGCCACAGGCGTTCCTCCCCCGTAGGATGATCGGGCGTCCGAGACGACCCGCAGGCGCTCACAGGTTGCGCACCAGTTCCAGGTCCCCCGCGTAGGCCGCCCGGAGCACCGGCCCCATGTAGGCGTCCACCAGATCCGCCGTGAGGGGCACGGGCATGTTCTCCAGCTTCATGCGCAACTGCGGGTCCTTGGCGGCGGCCAGCGTGCGCTCCAGGAGGTCCGGCGTGACGCCGGGCACGTCGCGCAGCCGCGTGGGCAGCCCGGCGCGGTCGAGGAAGGCGATCATCGCCCGAGCCACGGCGACTCCCAGCTCTCGCCCGTGAAGCTGGTCGAGGGCGTCGCTCAGCAGCCCCGCCCGGCGATAGACGTCGCCCAGCAGGCGCAGCGGTTCCTCGCAGGCGGGGGCATAAAACACGGTATAGTAGGGCCCCAGCAGGGCGCAGGCGCGGCCGTGCGACATGACGTTCACCAGGGAAAAGCTGTTCAAGTGGGGGCCGCTGGTGCCCCCCAGCATGATGGCGTAGCCGCCCAGGTCGGTGGCCAGCGCCAGCGCCTCGCGGGCCGCGGCGTCGCGCGGCGATGCGAGGGCGACGGGCAGGTGCTCCAGCACCAGACCGACGCCCACCGGCGCCAGTTCGCACATGGCGTCATAGTGAGGCCGGCCCACGGCGCCGAGGAGTACCTCCAGGCAACTCGCGATGCCGTCCAGGGCGCCGTCGGCGGTAAGGGCGGGAGGGGCCGTATAGGTGACGGTGTGGTCGAACACGGGCCATGCCGGCGTGACCGCCTCGTCGACCACGAGCTTTTTCTGGGCGCGGGCCACGTCGGTGATGTTGGCGTACTTGGACAGGTGCGAGGCGGAGCTGGCCGCCGTCTGGACCGCCACGTGGGGCGGGAGCGCGGCCGATCGCGCCTCAAGCGCCGCCGTCACCAGACTGGTGCCGAAATAGTCGTCGATGCGGCCGCCCAGCGTCACGAGCATCATGGCCGCCTTGGCGGCGTCGATGGTGCTCCCCCCGCCAAAACTCACCACTACGTCGGGCCCGGCGGCGCGCAGCGCCTCGGTGATGCGGGCCAGGTCCTCCCGGGGGGCGTTGGGGCGGGCGCCGTCCACCTCGACGCACGTGGTGACGCCTGCGGCGGCCAGCGAGCGCCGTATCACGTCCAGGGGCTCGGCGCTGCCGGGGAAGGGATCGCGCACCAGCGCGGCGCGCGTCCCTACCGCGGCGACGCGCTCCCCGATGCGCGGTAACACGCCGGCACCATAGATGTAGGCATCACCTTTGAAGGTATGGAGTAGCTCCCTCGCTCGCTGGACCAGTGTCATGCGTCATCCCCCTCACAAATGCGTCGTAAACGTCATCGATGGTACGCGGACTCCGCAGGTTAGCCACAGATCTCCGCAGGCCTCATGGCAATCCTGGTTCCGATCAGCGGTAATCAGCGTCGGATCAGCGGAATCAGCGTCCCATCGGACCCTCATTCTTGTCGGGCACCAGGTGATCCATCAGGTAGCCGAATACGGCCCGCGTGTTGCCCTCGCCCGCCACCAAGTCCGCCATGCGCTGCGCGTCGAGTTGATCCAGCAGGCTCATCATACGGCGCAGCATGAGGGTGTTGGCGGCAAAGGCGTCCACGGCGTCCATGAGCGGGCACTTGATATCGGCGCCGATCCAACCATCGTACCCCAGGCGGTCGAGGGTATAGAGCGCCTCCAGGTACTGCCAGAAATGCACCGACCCCGAGACCATGTCCCAGTCCCCGCCGTCGCCGGTGTTGTCGTTCGAGTGCACGTAGAACAGGGCGTTGGTCTGCACGAGGAGGGCGATGGACTCGGCGGGGGTCTCGCCGGCGGCGATGGCGTGGCCGATGTCGAGGGTGGCGCCGACGTTGGGAAGGTTCACCCGCGCCAGCAGGTGCAGCAGCTTGCCCACGTTGGCCAGCATGGGGCGCGCCTGCATGTCGTGGGGTTGGTACTCGAGCGCCAGGCGCACGTCGGGGCGGTGGGCGGCGACCTCGCGCACCGACTCGGCCATGCGGCCCCAGGCGGCCAGGTGGTCCATCTGGAACGGGTACTCGTGGCCGTCGGCGAGGGGGCAGGTGGTCACCAGGTTCACGCCCATGGCGGCGGCCACGTCCATGCCGGCCTGCAGGCGCGCCACGGCGTGGCGGCGCGCCGCCGGGTCGGCGGCGGAGAGGGCGCCGTAGCGATAGTGGGCGGCGTCCTTGGTATCCACATTGACGGCCGACAGGGTCAGGTTGTGTGCGTCCAGCAGCCGCTGGACGCGGGGTACGTCCTCCAGGTCGGTCGGGTACTTACATTCGATGCCGGTGATCCCCGGCACCCGCGCCACGCGGGCGATCTTTTCCTCGAGGCTCACTGCGGGGTGATACTCGGTATAGCGGTCGCGCTGCAGCCCAAAGAAGGCGGCGTTGGCGCTCAGTTTCCAGGTGGGCATGGGCGTCTCCTTGCGCTTGGCGGTCGGCTGTCAGCTGTCGGCGATCGGCGCGCGGCTCCGGGCTGTTGGCGATTGGCTGTTGGCCCGTGGCGGCGGGCAGTGCCCGTTCATGCTAGCGCGACAAGCCGACAGCTGACAGCCGACCGCCGACAGCCTAAAGCAGCGAGTACAGATACGTCACCACGGCGTTGGGATTACGCGCGGACATGAGCTGCTCCATGCGTGCGGGGTCGACGCGGTCGGTGATGGACTCGAGCTTGCGGGTGAGTTCGACGGTGGCGCGGAAGGTCTCGACGGTGTCTATCTCTTTGGGAAAGACGTCGTAGCCGTACCAGTCGTCGTCGTAACCCAGCTTGCGGAGCGTGTAAAAGAACTCGACAAACTCCCAGGGATGGTAGGCGCCGGGGAGCATGTCCCAATCCCAACGGCCGTCGTTGTCGTTGAGGTGGACGTAGAACAAGCGCCCCGCCTTGGCGAGGAGCGCCGCCGACTGAGCCGGCCGCTCGCCGGCATAGATGGCGTGGCCGATGTCCAGCGTCACCCCCAGGTTGTCGGCGCCGACGAGCTGGCAGAAGGCGGCCGACTCGCCTGCCGTGCCGAATATGCAGCGGGCGCGGGGGTCGCTCTGCTTGTACTCGATGCACAGCCGCGTCCCTCGGTCGTGGGCGCAGGCGGAGGCAAAGGTCTCGGCGGCGTCGTCGTATGCCCGGATGTAATCCATCTCGAAGGGATAGTCGACGCCGTCGTTCAGCGGGCAGGTGGTGATGCGGCGGGCGCCGAGTTCCGCTGCGGCGTCCATGGCGCGCCGCAGGTCGTCCACCACCTGGCGGCGCTCGTCGGCCGACGCCGAGGTAAAGGAGCCGCGCCACCACATCCCGGTGCGGCGCGAGCGAAAGTTCACCGCGGCGATCCCCAGGTTGTGGCGCGCCAGCAGCTCCTTCAGCGCCCCGAGGTCGTCGAAATCGGCGGGGTAGGCGAGTTCCACCCCATCGATGCCATCGATGCCGCCGGCCATGGCGAGCTTGGTCGCTAGGGGGCGTTCCTCCTGGTAGACCATGTAGCGGTTGCGCGCCGCGCCGAGAAAGCTCGTGATGATGGCGAGTTTGTTCATGGCTCGTTCCTATCGTTGGTGACGCCGAATGCGAGGGGCGCCGCCCCTCGGGGTCTTGGCGGTTGGCTCTTGGCCTTTGGCTTGCCGGGGTCTGTGCGGCGCGGGCCGAACAGCGTTCGGCCCCTACACGGACATCGCTCGTGCGGGTGTAGGGCGCGCACACCGACGTTCCGGGGTTTGGATCTCCGTGCCGCGGGCGGGCGGCGTTCCACCCCCACACGCGGATCACGCGCCACATGGCGGGCCGAACGCCGTTCCGCCCCTACATGCGGATCCCCTCCGGGGTGTAGGGCGCGCCGCGGGGCGGCCAAGAGCCAAAGGCCAATAGCCCATCTCCCATCCCCAACGCGCCCCGCATGCCTACTGTGCGAGCAACCTCTCGAGGCGATCCGTAAGCTCCCCCACGTAGGCGAACGCCCGCTCCACGGGCTCGGGAGACGTCATGTCCACGCCGGCGAGCTTGAGCGCATCGAGCGGGTAGAGCGACGAGCCGGCGCGCAGGTAGGCGATATAGCGCTCCACCGCGCCCTCCTCGCCCGCCAGCATCCCCTCGGCCAGGGCGCGGGCCGCAGCGATGCCGGTGGTGTACTGATAGACGTAAAAGTTGGCATAGAGGTGCGTGGGGAACTCGGCCCAGGTGATCCCGACGCGGCCGGGGTCTACCACCACCTCGCCGCCGTAGGCCTCGGAAAAGAGGCCGGTCATGAGCGCCATCATGTTCTCGGCCGTCAGCGCCTCGCCCCGCTCGACGCGCTCGTGGATCTCGAGTTCGAACCGCGCCAGCGTCGGCATGAGGAACAGATAGCGGTGAAAGTTGGACATGGCCTCCTCGATGAGGCCGATCTGAAAGTCCCTGTCCGGCACGGTGCGAAAGAGAAAGTCGCGAACGAGGGCCTGGTTCGTGTTGGAGGCCACCTCGGCGACAAAGATGGAATAGTCGCTGTAGACGTACGGCTGCGATTCCCAGGTAAAGAAGGAGTGCATCGAGTGCCCCAGCTCGTGGGCCAGGGTACTGAGGCTCTCCAGGTCGTCGGCATAGTTCATCAATACATACGGATAGGTGCCGGGCATGCCGGTGGAAAAGGCGCCGGCGCGCTTGCCGCGGGTGGGATAGACGTCCACCCAGCGCTGCTCCAGCAGTCCGTGCCGCATGGTGGCCACGTATTCCTCGCCCAGGGGCTGCAGTCCCTCACTGATCCACGCAGTCGCCTGCTCGAACGGCACGACTGGCGGATTGGTGCTCAGTGGCGCCTTGATGTCGTACACGTGCTGGCGCTCGTAGCCGAGCCCCTGGCGGTGCACGCGCCAGTAGCGGTGCCAGATGGGCAGGTTGCGCACAAAGGTGTCCAGAACGTTGCGATACACCTCCACCGGGATAAAGTTGTCGCCCAGGGCGGCCTCCAGCGCCGAGGGGTAACGTCGCGCCCGGGCGCGAAAAACGTCCTGCTTGACGCCCGCCGCCAGACAGCTCGCCATGGTGTTGCGGTACGCCAGGTGGGCATCAGAGTAGCTCTCCCACGCCGTGCGCCGCACTTCCCGGTCGGGGTCGGTGAGCAGGGCGTCGATGTTGCCCTGGGCCACAGGGATCGACTCAGCCTCGGGGTCACCGTGGTGGGCGGGGGCGAAGGTGAGATCGGCGTCCGCCAGGATGCCGTGGATGCGCTCCGCGGTGGCAAAGGGATCCATCACCTCGCTGAGGAGTTGCTCCACCTCGGCCGAGCGCACGTGTTCCTGCTTGCGCTCCAGCGCATCGACGTAATGCGCATAGATGGCGAGGCGCGGCTCCTGGGCCAGCCAACGCCTCAGGGCGGGGAAGCCGAGGGCGAGGATCTCGGGCTCGGCGAACGAGATGGTGGCCATGGCGCGGGCATACAGCCCCACAGAGCGGTCGTTCATCGCCGCCGCCACCTGGTCGGTGGTGTCCACCTCGTGCTGGTTGCTGGCATAGATGAGGACGCGGCCAAGGCGACGCAGGGCGTGCTCGGCGGCCTCGAAATAGTCGGCCAACGTCGCCGGGCCGTCACTCAGGTGGCCGCGAAAGCGCGCCAGGCCGGCGGCCTCGTCGGACACGGCGGCGAACTCGTCCTCCCACTGGGCGTCCGAGCCAAAGATGGCGGCCACGTCCCAGGTGAACTCGAGCGGAACTTCACTGCGCGGGCGTACTTCCGTAGGCACAGCACTCCTCCTTGGGTAAACCGGCGGCGCGCGGTCAGGCGCGCACGTGCAACACTGCCCAGTTCTCGAGTCCCCACGGTGGGACAAAGCGGTGCCGCCCGTCGTCGACGCTGCCGGCGTCGATGCGCTCGCCGCTCAGGGGGTTGAACCAGGTGGCGGCCAGGGGCCCCGTGGCGCCCGCGATGGTCAGCCAAAAGCCCGCGCCCGTGAGATCGAGGACGACGTACTCTTGTCCCTCGGCGGCGCGGCAGTAGGTGCCGGAGGCGCGCTCGGGCCCCAGGGGGGCGGGGTTGGGCGCTAGGAGCCAGTAGCGCGTATCCTGCCAGAACTGAATGTACAGGCGATGCGGGGCATACCCCGGCGGTTCCGGCGTCGGCAGGAACAGATCCCAGGCGGTGTTGCAGAAATAGTAGTTGGGGTAGGCGCCGCCCATGGTGACCAGCCAGGTGCGCCGCAGCACCTCGCGCCAGTCCTGCCGGGCCCAGCCGGTAGGGAGGTCGTAGGCGCCCTGCTCGTAGCCGTACTCGATGTTCACGTAGGGGCGCTGGGCGGCGGTATAGTTGCGTTCGGCGTCCTCGTACCATGCCTCGTGGATCTGGTCGCTCTTGAAATCGGCCATGGCGTCGCTGAGGCGCTTGGTGGGGGCATACAGACGCGCGTTGCGCTCGCTGTGGGGCCAGTGGGGCACCGAGGCGTCGTGCACCGTCAACAGGCGCCGGTAGCCGTCCAGGTCGCGGATGAGGCCGATGCGGCTCCAGACGTACTCGGCGGGCTGGTAGTACGACTCTTTGGCCGTGTCCCAGATGACGTTGCAGAACGCCTGGTAGCGCGCCACCACGTACCGCCAAAAGCGGTCGTCGTCGAGGGAGCCGAGTTCCGGCCAGTTTACGTGCTTGTTGTACACCTGGATCATGATGTGCGCCAGGATGCCGCGATCCAGCAGGTCGAGCATGACGCGGTCATAGTGGGAAAAGAAGGCCGCGTCGAACCGGCTAAAGTCGGGCGCCTCGTTGCCGCCCACCCACGGCGCAAGATCCGGCGCCACGAGGCGGGCGTCCTCCTCCCGCTCGGGCGTCCGCATAAAGTGGTGGGCATAGGCGTTCACGGTGACCATGTTGAACCCGACGCCCTGGATGCTGTCCAGCAGGGCGTCGATGCGCGTCAGGTCCGACGGGCTCTGGTCGACCATCATGAGCCAGTTGACCTCGTAACCCACCAGGTAGCAGCGCGTGCCATCCTCGAAGCAAAAGTGGTGACGGTAGGCCGGGTCGACCATCAGCGGGCCGTGGAGGCGCGGGTGGTCGTGGGGTGTGCAGCGCACGGCGCCCCCCAGGCCGTCCATGAAGCCGGCCGCGGAGGAGACGGCGTAGCGCCAGGCCCCCTCGACGGTAGGCGAGAAGCGCACCACATAGCCGGCCTCGGCGTCATAGTAGCCGGGGATGGTGAACGCCTGCCCCTCGGGTCCCCAGAAGGTGGCGGCAAAGGGCACATCAAAGGGGTTGCCCGCCGCCGGGGCGTCGGGCGGCGCCAGGACGAGGTCGACGATATGGTAGCGCGAGACCTCGGGGGCCTCGGCGGGCGATGACACGGATCGCATGGCGGCTCTCTCCCTCGGTGGGTTGCGGCCTGACGGTGACACCGCAGCATTATGGCACAAGGGGAGCCGAGGAGACAAGCGGCGGGGCGCCCGCCGGCACCACCCGCGGCCAAGGCCGGCGGCTGAACGGACAAGCGCGCCGAGGCGCGCTGCGGAGCGACGCGCGGACGGGGTGAGCCCGCCTCGGCGGGCTTGGGGGTCCAGACGGGCCGTTTACGGCTCGGCGAGGTCGGCGAGGGGGCGCCGCTCACGCGCCCTAGCCGCCAATGGTCGCCTGTGCTATAGTGCCGCCAGCAATCGATGGCCACGAACGGGTGGCCGCCTTCGCACAGGTGATGGAGAATACCATGGTCATGTCATCCTACGAGGTCGTCAAGCGGGCCGTCCACTTTCAGGGGCCTGACCGCCTGCCGCTGCGGTTCGCTTCGCTCGGGATCAGCGACACGCATTCGGTGGCCACCAACGCCGTCGGCACCGGCGACCACGCCCTGCGCGAGACGTACGACGAGTGGGGCTGCCTCTGGACGCGCAGCGCCGTGGCCAATATGGGCCAGGTAAAGGGGCACCCGCTGGAGGACTGGAGCGCCTTCGAGCGCTACCGCTGGCCCGACCCCGACGACCCCGCCTACTATGCCGGCATGGAGGAGCGCTTTGACGGCTCGGAGGAAAAGTACGTCACCACGAGCATCTTTATGCTTCTCTTTGAACGTATGCACTCCTTGCGGGGAATGACCAACGTCCTCACCGAGCTATATACCGACCGGGGGCGCATGGAGGATCTGGCCGACCGCATCGTAGCGTTCGACGTGGCGGTGATCGGCAACATCGGCGCGCGCCTTCCCGGGCGTATCCACGGCTTCACCTTCACCGACGACTGGGGCACGGAGCTGGCCACGTTCGTCAGCCCGCGCATGTGGTGCGATTTCTTTCAGCCGCGCTACGCCCGCATCTTTGAGGCGGCCCACGCGCAGGGGTGGGACGTGTGGATGCACTCCTGTGGCAAGGTGAACGCCATCATCGAGCCGCTCATCGAGATCGGGTTGGACGTCATCAACCTGCAGCAGCCGCGCGCCCTGGGGATCGAGGAGATCGGCGAGCGGTTCGCCGGCCGCATCTGCTTCGAGTCGCTGTGCGACATCCAGGCGACGCTGCCGTTCAAGGACGCCGACGCCATCCGCGAGGAGGCGGGGCTGTTGCTGGAGCGCTGGGCCACGCCGGAGGGCGGGTTCGTCCTCTCGGACTATGGCGACGGCGAGGCGATCGGCGTGCCGTTGTGGAAGAAAGAAGTGATGCTGGAGGCGTTCCGCGAGTTCGATCGCTGGCGGCGATAGTCCTTAGCCGGTGTGTACGGGCCGAACGCGATACGGCGCGGCGATCCAAACCCCGGATCGTCGGCGTGCGCGCCCTACAGCCATGCGGCGGCCGGTTCTCGTGGGGGTGTCCACGGCCGACCAACCGTGTGTAGGGGCCGAACGCTGTTCGGCCCGCGGCCCGTGCCGGCGTGTCGCGCCCTGCCTAGCGCACCATCACCAACCACCACAGATGCGCGTCCGTCACCGCGACGAACGCCACGAGCGCCACGAGGTTGACGCTCACATAGTGCGCCGCGGCGGCGCGGGCCACCGGCCGGCGGATGGCGCCCGCCAGCGCCGGCACCGCCGGCAGCAGCGAGTAGGCGGCGATGGCATCCAGGCGGGCGGGGTGCTCGGGGTAGAGGGCTGCCAGCAGCACGAACAGCGCCGTGACGGTGACAAACAGCGCCCCCACCCCCACGAAGGCAAAGCGCCGCCCCTCGCGCGAGACGAGGGTGTTCTTGCCCCCCTTGCGGTCCGCCTCCATATCTGGGATCTCTACCAGCAGGATGAACGCAAGCCCCACCAGGAGCAGCGGAGGCACCAGCAGCCAAAAGCCGCTGTCGAGCCCTCCTTGGATGACGAGGTAGCCCATGCTGGGCACCGCCAGGCCGATGATGAGGGTGGTGGCGACCTCGCCGAACCCCCGCGCTGACAGGCGCAGCGGCGGCGCCGAGTAGAACCACCCCAGGAAGTTGCCCACTATCAGGTATCCCAAGAACCACAGAGGGAGGTCGGAGGTCAGGGCAAAGAACGCGCCCAGGAGCACCGAGCACGCCATGAGGCCGACGGCCAGCCGGAGGGCCACCGGGCGCAGGCGCGGGTTGGCGACCAACACGCCGCTACCACCGGTAAAGAGGGTGGGACGCGCCAAAGCGTCTACCTCTGTGTCAAAGTAGTCGTTGCTGTACGAGACGGACAGGTGCGCGGGGAAGAAGGCGAGGTACGCCATGATGAGGCGCCGCAACGTCAGGTCAGCGCCATGGAGCGCCGCCAGCAGCGCTCCGAAAAGGAACAGCAATAGCCCTGCGCCGATAAAGTGCAGCCGCCCCAGGCGGAGCACCTGTGCCACCGTCTTGCCCCAGCCGATCGAGGGGTTCCCCAGCATTTGCTTGGCTCGCAGCTCAATCGTGTGAACGCTAACGACGATCACCACGAATGGACAGGGCGCCGGGGGGGCGGCGTCGGGTGGGATGAGGGGGCGTCCGCGGCGCCGAGCGGGTCAGTCTCGACCTATTATAGCGGCGTCAGGCCGTGACCGCAATGGGCAGATGATACATCGGGGGCCGCACGCCGTGCGGCCCGGCACTGCGGCGATCCAAACCCCCGATCGGTCAGCGTGCGCGCCCTACAGCCCCGGTATCCCCAGGATGCGCGCCGGATTGTCGATGAGCAGGCTCTCCGCCATCTCGAGCGCATCGTCCATCGAGAACGGCTCCATGTTGGGGTGCACCAGGCTGCGCTCCATGCGTTCGGCGAGGGCCAGCGCCAGCTCGAACTTGAACATCCCGAACTTTGGCAGGACGAAATCCAGATAGTAGGCGTCGGAAAAGTAGCCGATGCTCTTGTTGCCCGGCACGGTATCGATGCGGCGGCGCACCTCCCGGGCAATGTCCGTCGGCTGATTGCTGTACCACCAGTGGCCCGAGGGGTAGACGTTGTGGCGGATCCAGGCCGCCGCGGTGAGTTCCAGCCCTGTGGTCTCGGCCAGCACCGCCGTGGGAAAACGCACCTCGGGATAGGCGTTGAATAGATAATCGTAGCCGTGCATCGAGTTCACCGAGTCAAAGAGGTCGCGCCCCGACGGCACGCCCTGAGCGTACGCGTCGCGATTCACGCCGATCATGAGGTGGAAGGGGCGGTCATACTTGCGGCAGGCGTCGGCGATGCGGTTCATGGCCCATGCCGCCCATACCTGGCGTTCCTCGGGACTCCATTCGCCCGATTCGACGAGTTGAGCCAGCAGCCGCCCGACGACCTCGTCGGCCACCTCAAAGGTGATGAGGTTGGTGGGGGTCGAGATGGCGGCGTAGCCCATGCCGTGCGCCACAAAGCGCTGGAAGGTGCGGTCGATGGCGGCGACGACGTCCTCGGGGGCGCGTAGAGGCCGCCCGAGGAAGGCGGCCAGCCCCTCGCGCTCCTGGGCGTGGTGCAGGCCGGTGACAAAGGGCTCGCACCGCAGGCAGGGCGTGTAGAACGATGTGTCCAGGCCGTCGAGATCGTCGTCATACTGGTTGGTGAGGAACACGCGACGGATGTTGGCTTGGGCGATCAGCTCCTGGCGCCACTCGGGCCGCCCCATGACCTCCACCGACTGGTCATAGATAAAGCGCCAGTTCTCCGGCTCCCACTCCCACGGGTCGATCCCCAGGTACTCGCGGGAGATGGTCATCAGCCAGTCGTACTGCACCGTGTTGCGGAGGTGGGCCAGCTTGGGCAAGATGACGCGGGTGAGCGCCTCCGGATCGTCGTACGGAAACCCGCCCTCCTGGAACGCGGCCGCGTTGGCCAGCTCGGTGTAATAGTGATAGCTGAGGATGTCGCCGATGTTCGTCGCCGTGGGCGATTTCCAGTTCACGTGGGTGTGGATGTCGACGATGGGCAGCATGTCGATGCGCTCGTACAGCTCGGTGACCAGAGCGCCGTTCATGGGCAGGGTCCTTTCCAGCCGGAGTACCTAGCGCGCAAGCGCGCGACATAAAAGAGAGCAGGCAACCACCGCGATTCGTGACGCGTCTTGGAGGCGAGGCGGGGGCTGCAGGCCGGGCGCCGGCAGCGCCGCGCCGGCATTCCGCAGCATCGCGCCGGCATTCCGCAGCATCGCGCCGG
>ENA-UOXR01001473-UOXR01001473.1-bioreactor-metagenome-genome-assembly--contig:-NODE-1473-length-24650-cov-12.171132_pt1 | contig 24650 bp, 20 predicted proteins | sample MGYA00238164_ERZ764825 | MGnify/ENA primary metagenome ERZ764825 (study PRJEB28920, sample SAMN05720171) | bioreactor metagenome | isolation source: Anaerobic biogas reactor | place: USA:Washington...
AGGTCCCTCACCGCGGTTGCAAGCACGAGGGGCGCTATCGTCCATTTTCTGTGGGCCATGTAGGCATCTTCCTCTCGTTAGCTGTCTTGGTATGAGGGAGATTCTAACTCGACGCGTGCCCTATCGGGCCTCGGCTACGGGTGTGAGCTCTACTGGCTCTGGCTGCCAGACACGAAAGAGGGCCGTCCATGGACGGCCCTCTTTCACCTTCTGCGACCCTCGGTCGATGTGCTAAGGAGTTATTGGCAAGTGCCTCCGCAGCCACCTTCGCCACCGGCGCGCATGCCCTGCCCACCGAATCCACGGCTCCCTCCGCGGGGACCGGTCTCAGTGTCGTCGATGTGGTCGGCAATGCTATCGCTCATGTGCTGCAGCATATAGGCGGCCTGCTCCTGAGTGATCCTGCCGGACGCCGCCGCTTCATCGAGTGCGGCCTGGCGAGCGGCGAGCAGTGCCGATATCAGGTCGTCGGTGCTCATGCCCTTGCTCGTTGCGATGTCGGCCAGGCTCTTGCCTGCCTGCCGCTCGGCGGCAAAGTCAGCCACGTCCATCCCGAGAGCCTTGGCTGCCGCGTCTATGCCCCGGACGCCCGCTCCCATCATCGGACCGTTTCCCTGCCCGCGGTACGCGGCGCCTAGAGATGTGCCCGCCGGGGTCTCAACCGCTGCGAACGCCGGGACCGCCACCGCCAAGGCGAGCACTACTGCCAGCACTGCCACCAGGATGCTCTTACTGCGTTTACTCATCTCACACTCTCCTTACTCGTTCTTTTCCCGTTGCCGGTCTTCGTCGAGTCGGGTCTGCCATTGTTCTTTTGGCGTCGAAGTCACTATGCCCGGCCCCTGTTGAGGCCGGGTAAGCGGAGTGTAAGGGTCTTGTGAAGGCGCAGTGGCCGGGTAGGTCTACCGAGGGGATCAGGCGGTCAGCCCGGGCGTGGCAGACGGAAGGTGACGCGAGTATACGTGCCCGGGACGCTATCTGCGCTGATGGAACCGCCCATCTGCTCGACGAGCGTCTTCACCACGGCCAGTCCGATGCCGCTGCCACCGCCGGCGCTGGATCTGGACTTGTCCACGCGGTAGAAGCGCTCGAAGATGTGGGGCAGATCAGCCGATGGGATGCCTATGCCGCTATCTTCCACGGCGAAGGCGACCGTGGCGCCCTCGCTGCGTATGTCGACCTTGATCGCTCCGCCGCGCGGCGTGTATCTGAGCGAGTTCGAGAGAAGATTCCCGAGTATCTGCGCAAACTTGTCAGGGTCGGCCCAGACATCCGGGCAAGGATCAGGACAATCGACATCGAGCGAGAGACCGGCGTTCGCGAACTGGGGCCTCAGGGGTGCAGCCACCGCCTCCACCGCCTCCGCGGCTCCCATCTGCCGGGGATGGATGGGCTCCGCCCCCGCCTCGAGGCGCGAAAGCTTCTCGACATCGGTCACCAGACGGCTCAACCGGGCCGCCTCCCTTCTCACCAGCTCGTAGGTCTCGGGCTCCTCGGGGACCACCCCGTCAACCAGTCCCTGCATGTAGCCCTCGATGGTGGCAAGCGGAGTGCGTATCTCGTGGGAGATCGTCCCCAGCAGTTCTCGCCTGATCTTCTCGGTCTGCTCGAGCTGTCCGGCCATATCGTTGAAGGCGACGGCGAACCTGCCGATCTCGTCCCGCCCCGAGTGAGAGACGCGCTGTCCGAAGTCTCCCGCAGCGATCTTCCCGGCGGCATCGGCCATGTGGGTGAGTGGGCGTGTGATCCAGCCCGAGACGAGGTAGCTTGCGATAACAGCGGCCACGAGGGCGGCCAACGCCCCCCAGAGGACGCCCTGGTTGACCCCAGCACTGATCGACGCTCGTATTTCCTCGGTCATCACGTCGCGCATGCCTCCGCTTCCCCTGCCCATTCCGGCCACGTGAGAAGTCACTGCATGGATGGCCAAGCTACGGACGGCCAGGGACAGGGCAGTCACCAAGACGACGATGACCGCCACATAGGAGAAGAACAGTCTCCAGCGGGTGCTCATGAACCCTTCGCCGGCCGATTCGGGCGGTCGCCGCCCGGCGACTGCAGCTTGTAGCCCACTCCCCGCACGGTGCGGACGAACTGGGGATCTGCGGGGTCGTCCCCGATCTTCTTGCGGAGATTGGCGATGTGGACATCCACAAGCCGGGAGTCTCCGAGATAGCTGTAACCCCAGACCGACTCCAGCAACTCTTCACGGCTGAACACCCATCCCGGGTGTTCAGCCAGTACGCGCAGGAGGTCGAACTCGGTGGTGGTCAGTTCTATCTCTCGGCCTTCGATCCTCACCTCTCGGGTCTTGTGATCGATGGTGATGGCTCCCACCGTGAGCGCCTTCTCCTCCTCTTCCTGGGGACCGAGTCCCGAGCGGCGCAGAATGGCGCGAACCCGAGCGACGAGGACTTTGGGACTGAAAGGCTTGACGAGGTAGTCATCTGCGCCGGCGTCGAAACCTTGCAGCACGTCATCTTCGCTCCCCCGCGCGGTAAGCATCAAGATCGGGATCTGCCGTTTCGCCCGGACTCGACGAGCGACCTCCAGCCCGCTGAGGCCGGGCAGCATAAGGTCGAGAAGGATCAGCTGCGGCTCGTGCTTCTCCACACTGGCAAAGGCCGCGTCGGCGTCTGCAGCCTGCTCGACCTGGTAGCCCTCGTTCTCCAGGTAGGCGGCGACCAGACGGCGCAGATTCTCATCGTCGTCTACGACCAGGATGGCAATGTGATTGTCAGGGTATGTGCTCATGGCGTCGCGCTTGTAGAATAGCGCGGATCCCGTCTTGCAGAACCGGAGCAGCGACATAGAGCCACACTCGAGCCACTCTTCAGATTCCTGGCGCCGCACCTTCGCCATCATCTTCACCGGACAGGCCTTCTCGCTCTTAGGGAGCGCTGCGGTCAATTTCGCGCTGGTGTGGTGGCTCGCCGTGGAGACCGGTTCCACAGCCATTCTGGCCTACGCGTCGATAGCCGCCATCCTCCCGCAGGGTCTACTCGGGCCGTTCGGAGGTCCGTTCGTCGACCGGTGGGACCGCCGCCGGACGATGATCTTTGCCGATTTGTTCATCGCGCTCACGAGCGCGGTGCTTATTGTGATGTTCGTCTTCGGGTGGGCCTCAGTCGGGATCGTGATCGCCATCATCGGCCTTCGCTCGCTGGGTGCGGCCTTTCACACGCCGGCGAGTCAGGCCGCCGTGCCGATGTACGTGCCCGCAGACCAGTTGATGCGGGTCGCGGGCTGGAACTACTTTCTCGGTTCGGGTGTGGCCATGGCGGGCCCGGTGCTCGGAGCGTTCCTGATGGGCGTCGCGCCCATGACGGCCGTCATCGCCATCGACATCGGCGGGGCGCTGCTGGCGGTGGGATCGCTGCTTCTCGTCCGCATCCCAAACCCGGAGCGTCAAGCCGGGGAGATCTCGCAGGGTGGGTTCATCGCCGACTTCGTGGCCGAATTCGTGGAGGGGTGGCGGGAACTCGTGCGAATCCGCGGGATACTCTGGTTGACGGTGATCCTTACGGTAGTCACCCTGCTGTACATGCCGCTGAATGCATTGTTCCCGCTCATGACGCTGGCGCACTTCGACAGGGGCGCGGTCTCGGCGAGCATCGTGGAGGTCGCCTTCGGGGCCGGCATGTTAGTGGGCTCGCTTGCGATCGGCGGCCTCTCGAGCAGGATCCCGGCCGCAAAGTTGATCGGCGGCGGCATCTGTTTGGTGGGGGTGATGCTAGGGGTCTCAGGGCTGCTGCCGTCGTCGGCCTTCTGGGCTTTCGTGGGCTTCTGCGTTGTCATGGGGCTCTCGGTACCCATGTTCGGGGCTCCACTCACCGCCATGTTCCAGACACTTATCGACCCCGCCAAGCTCGGGCGGGTGTTGTCGCTCTACACGACGTCGGCGTTGTTGGCGTCGGTGCCGGGCCTGTTGTTGGCGGGGCCGCTGGCCGAGAAGACGGGGGTCGCGCCCTGGTTCGTCATCTCGGGCGCGGCGGTACTGGTGACCGGTGTGCTGCCGTGGATCATACCCGCGGTGCGGCGGCTCGACGGTGCCATGACCGGGGCGGGACTGAACGGGGTCGATGAAGGCTTCGGTGCACCCGACGCGGGCGTCGGGGAGACTCCCTCCGCTTAGCCCGCGGAGGCGGCAGGAACGCGGCGCTTGAGGAACAGCAGCATGGCCTCGTTGTCGGCGAACGCCTCGACGTGGAACGCCTCCCAGCCGGCCTCGCCCCATTCGTTCAGAGTGGCTTGGAAGCCGAGGTCATCCGGCCCGTACTTCTGAAAAGCCACCGGGCCCAAGCTGACCCGGATCACTTGATATTCCCAGCGAGTGGTGTCGTCGTTCTGGGTCGCGCTTTGCTTGTCGCAGTCGCTCATGTCGCCTCCTTTGGCTCGAGAACATGATGCCTGAAACAGTGTCACAACTGCGCCCGCCTGAGGAGCTGGGCGTTGATGGCCACCACCACGGTGCTCGCCGACATCAGCACCGCCCCCACGGCCGGGGTCAGGAGGATGTCCCATGCAGCCAGCACGCCCGCGGCCAGGGGTATGGCGACGATGTTGTAGCCGGCCGCCCACCACAGGTTCTGCAGCATCTTCCGGTAGGTGGCCCGTGACAGATTGACGATCTTGGGGATGTCGCGCGGGTCGGATCTTACCAGCACGATGTCGCCCGCTTCCACCGCAACGTCGGTGCCCGCGCCGATGGCTATCCCGATATCGGCCGTCGCCAGAGCAGGGGCGTCGTTCACCCCGTCGCCCACCATGGCCACCCGCTTGCCCTGTGCCTGCAGTTCGCGCACCTTCGAGGCCTTATCCTCTGGAAGCACCTGGGCGAACACGGTGTCGATGCCCAACTCGGCGGCAACGGCATCCGCGACCGCCTGGGCGTCTCCCGTGAGCATGGCCACCTCGATCCCCCGGTCGTGCAGAGCGTCGATCGCTTCGCGACTCTCCTCGCGGATGGCGTCGGCCACTGCGAAGACCGCCAAGGCCCTGCCCTCGCGCACCAGGTAGATGGCAGCCTGGCCCCGATCGGCCGCGGCCTCGGCCGCCTCGCGGACCACGCCCGATACCTCTACCTTCTCTGCCTCCAGAAGGGCCGGTCCGCCCACGTGGTAGTCGACGCCTTCGATCGAGGCGGCCACCCCTTTGCCGGCCGCGGCTCGGAAGCCATCCGCAGCCGGCACTTCGATCCCCCGAGCCTCGGCCGTCCGCACTATCCCCCGCGCGATGGGATGCTCGGACTCCGTCTCCACCCCGGCTGCGATGCGGAGCGCCTCCTCCTCTGAGGCTCCTTCCGCCACCGCCATCTCCACCACGCGGAACTCACCCAGAGTGAGCGTGCCCGTCTTGTCGAAGACCACGATGTCCGCTCCTCTAGCCTCTTCCAACCCCCGCCTGTCACGCACCAGGAGGCCGTTTCTCGCGCCCAGGGTCGTGGAGATGGCCACTACCAAGGGCACGGCGAGGCCCAGCGCGTGCGGGCACGCGATGACAAGCACGGTCACCACCCTCACCACCGAGAAGTCGATCGCCGCTCCCAGGAACTGCCAGACGATCAGCGTGATCACCCCGGCTGCGATGGCTACCCCGGTCAGGAGCTGGGCGGCCCGGTCGGCCAGGTGCTGCGCCCTGGATTTCGACTGCTGTGCGTCGGCCACGAGCCGCATGATGCCGGAGAGCTTGGTCTTGTCCCCCGTGCCGGTGACCCTGACATAGAGCGAACCCTCGCCGTTAATGGTGGCGGCGATGACCTCGTCGCCCTCGTTCTTCTGGACCGGCCTCGACTCTCCCGTGAGCATCGCCTCGTTGACGGTGCTCGCCCCCTTCTGGACGGTCCCGTCCACCGGGACGCTCTCCCCCGGACGGATCAGCACGATGTCACCCTCCTGCAGATCGCCGACGGGCACGCTCTCCTCGCCCTGGTCGGTGACGCGGGTCGCGGTGTCCGGCAGCAGCTTCGCGAGCTCGTTGAGCGCTCCTTGGGCCTGCGCGATGGAGCGCATCTCGATCCAGTGACCCAGAAGCATGATGGTCACCAAGGTCGCCAGTTCCCACCACAGAGCCTCGGCGTCGATCAGCTCCAGCTCCACCACCCACGAGAAGATGAAAGCCACCAAGATGGCGAGGGAGATCAGGGTCATCATCCCCGGCAGGCGCGCCCTCAGTTCGCGGTACGCCCCCTTGAGAAAGACCGGGCCCCCGTAGAGGAAGACGACGGTGCCGATACCGGCAGGGATCCAGGTCGAGCCGGGGAACTCCGGCGCCCGATAGCCGAGCAGCTCCTGGATGTGGGCCGACCAGAACACCACTGGGATCGTAAGGACGAGAGAGAGCCAGAACCTGTCCCGGAACATCTGGGGAGTGTGGCCCTCGTGCCGGTCGTGGCCCGCGGACGCCGCGTGGTCGGCGTGCTGATGGCCTTCGTGGCCGTCGTGGGCGTCGTGGTCGGGCATGTGCTCGTTCATGGTCGCCCCCTGAGTCCTCCCGGTGGTCTCGTTGTGGTGTACCCATGACACCCTTGCCGGTGAACGTCGCAGCGAGGCAGCGATTACCCGAGCACTGCCCGATCGGGTGAAGATGCGCGTCCGTCTGGGTACTACACCTGGACAAGAGAGCAAGCGGAGCAACGGGGAGGCGGCCAAGTGGAACGGAGGAGCACGTGGATGATCCGGGCGGCTGTTGTTGTCGTGGCGTGTGTGCTGCCATTTCATCTCGCTGGTTGTGGGGATGGGCAGGGAACGGTCTTATCCCCGGCCACGAGCACGGACTCGCCGACTACCGTGGCGTCTCCGCCTTCGACCGTCGCGGAGGGGCCCTATCGGGCAACGACGGTTGTCCATGGGTTGGAGGTCCCCTGGGAGATGCGCTTCCTGCCTGACGGCCGGCTGCTCATAAGCGAGCGAGAAGGCCGGATCGTGATCGCCGACGTAGCCACGGGGACGGTGAGCCAAGTAGGCGCCATCGAGGTGGCGGCGCAGGGAGAGGCGGGCCTGATGGGGTTCGCACTGGATCCGTACTTCCCCGACACTCCGGCCATCTACGTGAGCTACACCTACGAGGCCGAGGGAAGGAAACTGAACCGGGTGAGCCGGTTCGAGCTGGAGGGTGTCGATTCCGACCAGCCCCGCCTGGGCGAGGAGCAGGTTCTCGTGGACGGTATCCGAGCCGCTTCCATCCACGACGGCAGCAGGGTGGCCTTCGGCCCCGACGGCTATCTCTGGGTGACGATGGGCGATGCCGGTGATGGCGATCTAGCTCAGCAGAACGACTCGCTCTCAGGCAAGGTGCTCAGGATGACCGCCGAAGGACAACCCGCTCTCGACAACCCCTTCATCGATCTCGCGTATCCCTTTTCGCTCATCTACACACTGGGCCATCGCAACCCGCAGGGGATCGCGTTCCACCCGCAGACCCAGGCCGCCTACGTCACCGAGCACGGGCCGTCCGACAACGACGAAGTGAACCGGCTGCAGCCGGGCGGCAACTACGGATGGCCCGAACTCCGCGGCCAGGTAGGCAGGCTGGGCTTCGTCGATCCCCTCACTACCTGGAGTCCGACTATCGCTCCCGCGGGGTGCATCTTCTACACGGCGTCCCTCTTGCCCGATCTACAGGGGGCGTTCTTGTTCGTCACGCTCAAGGGTAGCGACCTGCGGGTCCTGCTTCCGGCAGAAGCGGCCGACTTTCTGACGGTCCAGGAGGAGAGGGTGCTGTTCGACGAACAGTTCGGCCGCTTGCGGGCAGTAGCTCAGGGACCAGACGGCGCCCTCTACATAGCCACCAGCAACCGCGACGGTCGAGGTGACCCGGACGAGTCCGACGATCGGGTCATCCGTATCGAGCCGGCCAGGTAGGCGGCGGCGAACGAAGTGGCCGATGAAATGCTGGACGGGCTACTCGGATGTCGGCAGGGTAGCGGCCAATTCCAGGACTTTCTCGACCGCGAAGCGGATTCGTTTGTTGAAGCAGATTTCTTCTCCTCCGCTCGAGAAGAACTCGTTGCGTACGTGCTCGTCTCGGAGGGAAGGGTATCCGGTCAGCTCGGAGCATAGAAAGGAACCTTGGTTGAGCAGCCAATCATCGTAGAACCTCTGGGATGCGGCTTCCACGGGTTCCGCGACGCACCCCGGAGGCTCTTCCCGGCCGGCGTACAGGGAGAGAGCTATTATGCCCGCGCAGAATGCTCCACAAGGTCCCCCGCTACCGCCGACCCCTCCCCCGAATCCGGCGGCGCTATACCGCGACTGAGGCCACGGCAGGGGCAGGTTGACACGCAGGAGCTCCATGGTGATGTCGGCGCAGCTGCAGTGCGGGCCGATATCAATGACGTCGAGCACCTCTTTGAGAGCCTTGTCGAAGTCGAAGTCGTTTGGTCTGGTCATGGGTGGCACTCCTCCTGGGTTGATTTCATCTGGTGCATCCGCCACGCAGCCATCTACACACAACTTCCTCGCGGGCCGGTCCGGAGCCTCAGCCGGCGGCCGGCGCGAACTCGAGGAACTTCCTCGGGTTGTCGACGAGCAACGCGTGGATGTCGTCCTCGCTCAAACCGACCGCCTTCATCACGGGCGGCAGATTGACCAGGATGTGGTGGTAGCCGTACCCGCCGTAGCTCGCCAGTACGCACTTGAAACAGTAGTCTTGCGCCATAAGGATCCGGTCTCTGTAGCCCTCTGCGATCCATTCGGCGATCGCCTCGAGCCGTCCCATGTCGCTCAAGCGGTTCAGCACCTTTCCCGCGTACGGTATGTGATAGACGGCTTGGCCGAAGCCGTCGTATTCCAGATAGCAGCCGGCTTCGAGTATCCTGCGCACGGTGTCTGTCCGGAAGTTGAATCCGTCGATATGGCTTATGGCTACGCGGGTGAGATCGGCTCCGGATTCGCGTAGTTCCCGTATGTTCTCCAGCACCAGGTCGTCGTCGACGCTCGGATGTACGTTGAGCGGCGCCCCGGTTCGGCGCTGCGCGATGGCGCATCCACGCATGACTTTCCGCTCGTTCTCGGTGAAGGGGACCGAGCATCCTATCTCTCCGATGATCCCGGCTCGGATGCCGGTGTCGCCCACACCCTCGAGCAGGTCTGTCACGATCTCGTCTGCGATGTCCTGCCCGGTCTTGTCGTCCATGTCGGCCGGATGCGAATCGGCGACGTAGTAGCCGCTGCCCATGACTATGTTGAGGCCGGTTGCCTCCGAGACCCGGGCCAGACCGGAAGGATCCCGCGCCATGCCGCGGTTGCTCATTTCAACCACGGTACCGCCGCCGGCTTCTTTGAACGGTGTCAACTCCTTGATGGCGAGCGCTTCATCGGTCTGGAACAGATTGTCCATGTTGGCGCCCGGCCGGGTGCGGATCCAATGGAGGTTCTCCATCGTGACGGGCTCGTGGGCGCGTCTCCTATCGGACTCATCCTGCGGTTCTTTGTAGTAGCCCAGGAAGTCCCACAGTACGTGCTCGTGACAAGATGTGAGACCCAAAGCTTCCCCGTCGATGGTCCCGAGTACCGTCTGCACTCTGCCTGCGAGATCCAAACCGGCCATGTCTGCACTCTCCTCGTCGTCATCCAAGCTGGTGGGTGCCGTTCGCCGAGCTACTCCCAAAGTATCACCCGCCGGCAGGGAATGATGGACCCGGGCCGACGAGTCTCCGGTGAAGCCGGTGCATCGGTAGAATACGGTTGTTCCCGCTCACATGACATGGAACGTCACCTACAGGAGAGAATCGTGGACGAGAGAGTCGCTCTGACTGCGCCCTGCGGACTAGACTGCTTCAATTGCCAGATTCTGGAGGCCAATCTGACCGACGAGATCATTGAGCTGTTCCATACCAAGTTCGGCGTCCCCAAGGAGGCGATAGCGTGCAGGGGCTGCCGTCAGCAGGACGGGAAGCATTTCCACCTGCCGCCGGACGGATGTGCCACCCTCGATTGTGTCAAGGCCAAAGGTGTGGATCTGTGCTGCGATTGCGACGACTTCCCATGCGCCTTTCTGGCGCCGACCGCAGATCAGGCCGCTCGCTTTCCGCACAACATGAAGCTATACAATCTCTGCCGGATACAGAAGGTCGGGCTTGAACGCTGGATCGAGGAAGAGGCAGAATCGATACGAAAGAAGTACTTCACCGGCACGTTCGCCGTGGGTAAAGGGCAGGCGGACTGATCTTCCAGCTCGACGGCTCGACGGCGGAACTCGCCGCAGAACGGCCCGCCTCAGGGTGAGAACAGATCGACGAGTTGCTCGATGATCGAGCCTGTCTCGCCCTGCTCGACGAGGACGAGGCCCAACTCCGGTGCGTAGTACTTCACCTTCGACATGCCGGGCTCGGAGGAAGTCGACTCCTTGATCTTCACGACCCGCTGGAACGAGCCGTACTCGATCTCGATGGTGGCATCCACCTCCAGCACCTCAGCCATGATCTCCGCCCGGCCGTCGACATACCCTTGGTGGTAGATGTCGCCCACCCGCGGTTCACCCTTCATGACTATGCACGGGACTGCTCCGTCGACGCCGGCTTCCCACGAACCGGCGGTGCCGACCACCTCACCTTTTTCGTATTCCGTGACCTGCCGGCCGAAACACCACACGTTGCCGAGTTGGTCCTCCGCGTACCAGGCGATGGTATCGGTGTGGGATCTGTTCACGGGATCGTCCAGGTAGGCGTATCCGGTGAACACGGTACACTCCACCCCCTGAACGATCCGGGTTTGAGTCGTTGGCGTGAGGGTCACTCTGGCGCTGCCATTCTCGTCGTGGCGTTCGTACAGGTAGATGAGGCCCGGCGTGGCCGCGAAATACTCGTTGGTGAAGGTCGTGGTCATTGCCGTGGTCTGGGGCCCGCTGAGCGTTGTTGTAACGGCCTCATCATCGCAACCCGAGAGCAGCGCGGTCGGCACGGACAGTGAGAGCGAGAGGGCCACGATGAGGATGCCGGTCGGCACGCGCTTCATCTCATCTCCTCGCGGGAGAGTCGTCCTCCCAACGGCAACCGCCCTGGCCGGGCCCGCCCTGGGCAGACCCTTGAGGGCCTGCCCAGGTCCGCGGATGGTCTAGCTTTGGGCCGGCGTGCCGATGATCACGCCTGCCGGCCCGCCAAGGTCGATCAGCCCTTCACGCCCTTGGCGATGCGGTCGCCGGTCTCCTTGTCGATGTTCCGCCAGTATTCAAGAGCGCGTTCGAGCACGGGCTCGCTCACGCCGCCCTTGAGGTGTCCGACCACATTGGCGACCAGACGGTCACGCTCGGCGTCGTTCATCACTTTTCGCACCAGGGTACCGGGCTGGCCCCAGTCGTCGTCATCCTTGCGAAGGGTGTAGGCCGCGCGTATGAACTCGCCACTGGTATCCCACACCGCATCCTCGGGATAGCGATCGGCGTCAGGCACGGGGCCACCTTTGGAGTTGGGCGCGTACACCGGATCGGACACGTTGTCCATCCGCATGGCGCCGCCCTTGTTGTAGCTGTTCACCTGGCTCTTGGGTCTGTTGACGGGGATCTGCTTATAGTTGGCTCCCAGCCGGGCCCGGTGGGCGTCGGCGTAGGAAAGGAGCCGGGCCAAGAGCATCTTGTCGGGGCTGGGACCGATGCCGGGCACCAGGTTGTTGGGCTCGAAGGCCGCCTGCTCGATCTCGGTGTGAAAATCGCTGGGGTTGCGGTCCAGGGTCAGCCGGCCCACCTCGTGCAGAGGATAGTCTCCGTGCGGCCACACCTTGGTGAGGTCGAAGGGGTTGAAGCGATAGGTGGCTGCTTCCTCGAAGGGCATGATCTGCACCTTGAGCGTCCAGCTGGGGTATTCGCCCCCAGCGATGGCCTCGAACAGATCGCGGCGGTGGTAGTCGGCGTCCTGGCCCGCGATACGGTCGCCCTCTTCCTGGGTCAGGAACTCGATACCCTGGTCGGTCTTGAAGTGGTACTTCACCCAGAAACGTTCGCCCTTGGCGTTCACCCACATGTAGGTGTGGCTCGTGTAGCCGTTCATGTGGCGGTAGCTCTTGGGGATACCGCGGTCGCTCATGAGGATGGTGACCTGATGCGCCGACTCGGGGGACAGAGTCCAGAAGTCCCATTGCATGTCGTTGTCGCGCAGGCCGCTATCGGCGCGCCGCTTCTGCGAGTGGATGAAGTGGTGGAACTTCATGGGGTCCCGGATGAAGAACACCGGCGTGTTGTTGCCCACCATGTCGTAGTTGCCCTCGGTGGTGTAGAACTTGAGGGCGAAACCACGCACGTCGCGCCAGGTGTCGGGGCTGCCGCTCTCACCTGCGACGGTGGAGAACCGGGCCAGTGCCTCGGTTTTCGCGCCCGGCTGAAACAGGGCCGCCTTGGTATAGGCGCTCACGTCCTGGGTCACTTCGAAGTGCCCGAAGGCTCCTGAACCCTTCGCATGTGGCTGGCGGTCAGGGATCATCTCCCGGTTGAAGGCGGCCATCTGCTCCACCAGATAGTGATCGTGGAGCACGATGGGACCGTCAGGTCCCACGGTGAGCGAGTGCTCCTGGCTCGACACTGGGATTCCAGCATCTGTGGTTGTGTGCTTGTACTTGTCGTCCTTCATAGTGGCGCTCCTCCAAGCTCGTCGCTCGACTCTGCCTGCAGATCACGTCTCTCACCCACAACAGCCTCGGCGTCCGCGGCGATGGGCTGAATCGGTCAGGTCTTTGTCTACCCACACACGCAGTTCTGTACTCCTAATCAGCATCCACCGGCACATTCCGGCCAAAGGACTTCTCTATTGCAGCCGATACGTGATTACCTATGCCAACAAGACGTTTAGGAGTGATGAGTGATGGCGCTCCTCCCTCGACACAAGACTCGTATCGTCTGCACCATAGGGCCGGCATCGCAGGCGAGAGGCACGCTTGAACGTATGATCCGCGACGGAATGGACGTCGCCCGCCTCAATCTTGCCCACGGCGACTTCGAGAGCCACCGGGCCACCATCGTGGCCATCCGGTCGGCAGCGGCACGAGTTGGGCTTGGTGTCACGCTCTTGGCCGATCTACCCGGCCCGAAATTGCGCGTGGGCCGGCTGGCCTCAGACCAGATCGAACTCAAACAGGGTCAAACGGTGAGACTTCTGGCCCTCGATGAGCCCGAATCTCCCATGCCCGAAGCCGCGGCACGGATGCCAACGCCCCGTATGCTCGAGCTCCCTCTCACGCTGCCGTCATTCCCCGATGCCCTGAAAGCCGGCGATGACATCTTCCTCGACGACGGCCTCATCCGGTTGCGAGTGGTTGCTCCAGACAAGAACGCCCGTCCCGGTCGCAGGTTGGCCCGGGTCCTGGTGGGAGGCCTACTTCGGTCGCGTGACGGTGTTGCTCTCCCCGGCATCGATCTAGGCATTTCAACCTTCACCAGCCGAGACCACGAACTGCTTGCCTTCGCACTCTCAGAGGGCATCGAAGCCATAGGGATCTCTTTCGTGCAGGGACCTCAGGACATCAGCGCCGTGCGCGAGGCTGCGGCCACCCTGGGTTTCGACCCATTCATAGTGGCAAAGATCGAGCGGGCTCAGGCGGTCGAACGTATCGACACGATCCTCGAGGTCTCCGACGCCATCATGGTGGCCCGTGGAGATCTTGGTGTGGACATACCGATCGAACGGATCACCGTCGCCCAGAAACTCCTGATCGCTCGGGCGAACGCAGTCGGCAAGCCGGTCATCACCGCCACACAGATGCTGGAGTCGATGACCATCCACCGTCGCCCCAGCCGAGCCGAAGTAGCCGACGTGTCCAACGCCATCCTCGACGGCACCGACTGTGTCATGCTTTCAGAGGAGACCGCCATAGGCAGATACCCTGTGGAGGCGGTGACAGTGATGAGCCGGGTGGCCGACTTGACTGAACGCCACCTCCCCGGAACATATCGTCCACCCATGAATGCCACCACGGTGCGAGGAGTGCTCGCCGAGGAAGCCACGACTACAGCCGAGCGGCTCGATGCCCGCTACATCATCGTTCCCACCGAGACCGGCACCGCAGCTCGCACCATCGCACGTCTGCGTCCCGAGGCGTGGATCGTGGCTTTCAGTCCGTTTGAGGAAACCTGCCGGCGCCTCCAGTTCTCACGCGGGGTCTATCCGGTCTTCGTTCCAGAAGCTGTGCGTCTGCCCATGAGCAATTGGCACAATATCGCCCGCCGCTGGTTCCGCGAACAGAAGCTCCGGCCGGGACTGGCCGTCATGGTCCAGGGCGATAACCGGCTGGAGGTCATCGACCTCGCCACCGGCGAGTAGGGGCTCGTTGGCGCCGCCCACGACACAGCCGATTCGGGGCGACGGTCTCGGGGTATAGACGTGCAGACGAAAGTTCGAATCGAACAGGAGTGAGATCATGCTGCTGCGGCGCATCGAAAGCCCTGGCTATCCGCATTACTCCTACGTGGTGGCCGATGGTTCCTCGGGCCTGGTCATCGACCCCCAGCGCGATGTTGATGTCTACCTTGATATCGCCGCTTCGGAGGGATTTCATATCGCAGACATCTTGGAGACCCACCGTCACGAGGATTTCGTCTCGGGCTCCAAGGAGTTGGCCGGACGGACGGGGGCCACTGTCTGGCGCTCCGCTGAAGACGGGGTGGAGGGGTATGCCTCGGCTTTGAGCGAGGGGCAGGAGTGGGTCGTGGGATCCCACGTTTTGCGCGCCGTCCGTACACCCGGCCATACGCCGGGCAGTACCTGCTTTCTGCTGGAGGAGAGCCAAGGCGGGCCTTGGGTGTTGTTCACGGGCGACACGCTCTTCGCCGGGGAAGTGGGGCGTACCGACCTATTCGGCCCCGAGCGCGCTCCCGATATGGCGCGCGCGCTCCATGCCTCCCTCATGAACGGGCTGGGCCCGCTGCCCGACGACGTCGTAGTCATGCCGGCCCACGGGGTCGGGTCAGTCTGCGGCGCCGCGATCGCGGACAGGCCACTGACTACACTGGGCCTCGAGCGGCGGACGAATCCCAAGCTGTCGATGGATGAGGCGGATTTCGTGGCTGCCGCAGCCCCCGACCGGCTTCCGCCCTACCTGGAGACCATGCGCCACCTGAATACTCATGGGGCCCAGCCGATGGGTGATCTTCGCGAGCCGGCCGCACTGTCTCCCGGCGACTTCGCCCGTCTCATTTCCCAGGCCCAGGTAGTCGACGCCCGCCCAACGACGTCCTTCGCCACTTCGCATGTCCCCGGCGCGCTTTCCCTTCATCCCGAGGGGTTCTTCGCTTACGCGGGCTGGTTCCTGTCCTATGATCGTCCGGTGCTGCTGGTCTGCGAGCCGTGGCAGCTGGACCATACCGTCACACTGCTTCACCGACTCGGGGTGGACCGGGTCGACGCGTATCTGGCGGGAGGGATGATAGCCTGGCACACCGCGGCCCTGGAGGCCGAGCGAACGCTCACCATGCCTGTCCGGGACGCCTGTACTTCTCTGGATGAAGACCCCTCCGGCTGGCTGCTGGATGTTCGCCGCCCGGGCGAGCTCGCCACCCAGGGTGAGATCCACAACGCCCACAATATCCCCCTGCAGGAGCTTGAGGAACGGTTGGATGAAGTACCGTCCGACCGCAACATCTACATCTTCTGCGGGAGCGGGGTGCGCTCGGGCATGGCGGCGAGCGTACTGGCGCGGGGAAGGGGCCTTCAGTCGACCGTGATGCTGGGTGGTTTCACCGGCTGGCGTTCCACGGCCTGTCCGTACGAGCCGCCGGGCCAGGAATGACGCGTGGAGCGGTGACTCGAATACTGTCTACACCACCGCTCTCACGAAGTCTTCCCGGAACCGTCGCCGTCCCGCGGCCCGCGAACGGTTGCGTCGATGGTCTCGGACGCGATCTCGACACCGGCCTCATCGAGCCGCCGCGTGATGCGACGGAAGAGGCCGTCCTTGACCGATCTGGACGTCCGCACGGGCACGATGAAACGCGCCGCCAACTCCATCCAGTTGTCGGTTGCCCGCACGAAGACATGCGGCTCCACCTCGACCCGCGGCACCGGGTATCGCTTGAGCATGAGTTCCATCGCCTCCTGGGCGCCCTCTGAGCGAGAGACCGCCCGCGCCTCCTCCAGCATGATCTTCTCGGCCAAGATCCAGTCGGAGTCATGGGAGATGGGAATGGTGAGTTCCTCCCATATGAACTCGAAGGTGGCGGAGAAGTTGAACACCGGATCGGTGAACGTCTTCTTGTTGGACACCGTCACGATCCGGCCCGTGTACTGTCTTCCCTTCACCCAGGTACCGCTGTCTGTCGGCGAACCGATCTCCATCAGCTTCGTACGCAGCAGCGTGATGTCGATGACATCTCCCCGCACGCCGGCGATCTCGATGCGGTCGCCCACCCGGTACATCCCTCCGGAAACGATGTTCGTCCAACCCGCTACAGCACCGATGACCTCCTGCAGGGCGAACGCCAGACCCGCTCCCAGCAATCCGATCACCAGTCCGAGTTGCCCCGCGAACGGACGCCAGACGAACCCCAGCGCGATGAGCGCCAGGATGACGATCGCGTAGCGGGCGATCTTGCGGGAGTGGTATCTCACCGCCGGATCCTCGATACGCCAGCTAAACAGGAACCGCATCCCGACGATGATGAGAACAGCGACCACTACTGTGAGCGCCGATATCACGAGCTTGCTGCTCACGGTCTGGCCGTCGAAGAGAGACGCAAGAGTGACGGATGACATCCGGGATTCGCCTCCGCTCAGTAACGGTAGATCGCGGCTATCCCTGTGTCGGTCGGCATCCGTTCGGCGGGGACGATCACGACGTGCCCGCCCATCTTCAAGGTCGACTCCCCCAAGTCGTCGAGCACCTCATCGACCTCCGGGTCTGCCGAGTCCTCGAACTCGATGTCGCCGGTCTCGGCGTCGATACGGCCGGGAATCCGGCGGTCGGCTTCGATAAGTAGAGTCGCGACCCGCCCGGCGACGACCGCCTTGGCGACGTGCAGCACATCCTCCTCGCCGAGATCCTTGGCCTTTGCTGTACCGAACTCCTCAACAAGTGTGGCCAGCCGTTCCAGGTAGTGAGGCTCGACGACCTGCCAGGCACGCTGACGGAGTTCGTCCGCAGGCAGGGCGTCCGGGTGGATGTCGATGCCTTCGTCCATGAGGAACGGGTTATGGCTGACCTGATGGAACAGCTGACGATGTTCCGGCAACGTCGCCAAGATCAACGGAACGGACGATGGCCGCGAGTGGTACTCCAGGACCCCGCGGTCGACGGCGCGGAAGAAGCGTTCCGCGTCGATGTCCACTTCGGCGTCCTTGCCACCATGGCCGTGGTGCATCGCCGAGCGCGGCCCACCGGCGCCGCCGTACGAGGCGACGGTCTGGTGTGGCTCGGTCAATTCTGCCCCCAGCGCCTCGGTGATCGTCTGCGGGACGCCTGGGGCCGGATCGATCTCATCCAAGGCGTCGCGGTCTCCCTCAAAGAGCCTGATGCCCTGCCGGCTCAGGCCGAGGACTTGATAGCGGTCGGCCGACTGAAGCATGCGCAGCAGCGGCCTCGTATGGAAACTATCGGCCACAACGGCCAATTCGGGCACCGGTCGGGGGAGTTTGTAGACTCGGAAGAAGCCTTGCGCGCCGAGGACCGCCAGGCCGTCGAGGGTGTGTTCCCAGAAGTCGCGGTCTTCCGCCAACGCCCGGAAGGGGTCCAGAAGCGTCTTGCTCTCACGCTTCGGATACTTCCGCAGCAGCGATTCCTCCAGCGTCTTCACGAGGTTCCCGAACCTGATGGGATCCTGCTGGTTTGCCGGACGGTGCCGGTGAGTCGGCTGGTAGAGCGAGAGGCAGGGGGGTTCAGAGGCCCAGAAGAGCCCCGCAGCGTAGTCCTTGTCGAGTGAGTCCACTGGTCTTCTCCTCGGCGCGATCGCACATTGTTGGCGTTTGTGGTTGTCTCTCTTGTCGGTACCCCATCTGGGCTAGGCCGAACCGTCGTATCCATGCCTGACCTCGACGGCCAATCTTTGTCTCAAGATATCTAGCTGTCGGGCTCAGTACGGCCTCAGGGCGATTGCGGCCGGGTTGCTGAGCGCAGGCATGAGGCAGCATTCGGGCACACCCACGGTGTTATGGTCGGCGATGCTGCACTGGTCCTCTGGCCTAGTGCTCTTCCGGAGACTCCTCTGGGTCTTTGACATGAGGCTCCTTCATGAGTCGTCCGACCGTATCCCACAAGAGTGGGTCGTGTGCTCGGTGCAGAGAGAGGAGCTGGCGCGCGACTTCTAGTTCTGGCTTGCAGAACTGCTCAACGATGTGGGAGATCGGGCGTCCGGTGAGCCTCGCTAGTTCGCGCAGAGTCTCGATATCCTCACTGGGTAGCGTGATCGATAGCCGTTCGACCTGGGATCCACGTCTTACCACCGCTTGCCTCCGAGTAGCGTCTTGCCGGCCATCACTCTTGGCTCTGCGAGTCTAGCAAACGTCTCGCAGCGGCGCAGTTGAAGCGACGCCTCAGTCGCGCGGCAGCGTCTACCCTGGCGGATGTTCGGACCGGCGTAATCGGCAGTACCAGCGCATAGAAGTATTACCTAGAGAAACACTTTTACTTGCAATATAGCGTTTTCTCTATCAGAATCATCATACGAGAGTACCACGCGTGTTGTGCAAGAGCGCCTCGATCGGCTCAGATTCGATGGCCGACGGGAAAGGATGTGAGTCATGGATGCTGGCGATGTTCTCATCCGAGTGGCTGCCGTCATCGGTGTGGGTGCGGGGGCGTCGTTCATCGGTTACGGTATTCCTGCCCTGCTGAGAAAGCTGCGGCCATCAAAGCGCCGCGATGCTGGTTCTTCCCAGGCCTCGGCGACGGACAACCGTGCGGCCCGAGGATAGTCAAGACGACTTCATCCAGGACTACTCAGCCAGCGCGCCCCCCGGCTCCTTGGAGCCAGGACCGATCTTTACGGGATGTCCTGTCCTAGTCTGACTATCATCACCGCGGCTTGGGCCCGGGTTAGATTCGACAGAGGCATGAGATGGAGGCCGGTGCCGCCGACGCTTCCCTGCACCACCTGGTGATAGACCAGATAGGCGGTCTGCGGGGCATGAACCGCGGCCAGCAGGGATCTATCAGCGAAGGGTGCGAGAACCGCGGCTCCCTCGGCGGCGTACCAGTCGGCGAGCGTCGGGTAAGTCGCTCGGCTTCCCTGAATGAAGCCGCGGTCCGCAAGCTCCTTGGCCGAGAGGTACCGCCCGAGGATGGTGTTTGCCTGCTGTCGGGTGATCGGCTGCTCCGGACGGTAGCTGTTGCCCGCGAAGCCGCTCAGCAAGCCGGCCTGCGCTCCCCCTTGGATCCACGGGAAGAACACGTGTCCGGCCGGTACATCCATGAAGATCGGCGGGCCGTAAACCGCTTTCGCGATACCGAGGCCGTCAACCACCATCTTGGTGAACTGGGCCCGGGTAATGAGGGCGTTGGGGCGGAAGGCGCCGTCGGCGCCGCCGTCGGCCACGCGGTCGATCTCGGCGGCGGTGACGCCGTAGATGGTCTGCCACTGGTCGTCGGTGATGTCGGTCCAGCGGTTCGAGACGGGCGGAGCCTGTTCGTCCACGTTGGTGACGGTGACGGAGATCGCCTGGACGTCCCTGAAGGAGCCGTCCGAGACTAGGACCGTCACCAAGTAGACGTTGTTGCGGTCGGCGTCGGCCGGATGCTCGTAATCGGGAGCGCTGAGGAAGCTGAGTACGCCAGTCGAGGCACTGATGCCGAACATGGCCGCATCGGGTCCACCGAAGACGCCGTAGGTGAGGCTGTCGCCATCCGGATCGACGCCGGTGACCGTAGTCACGGCTGTGGTGTTCTCCGGTACGGAGATGTAGGCGGCGTCGCCGCCCCCGTTACTGGTGATGTGCGGGGAGTGCTCAACGGGGACTGGCGGCTGCACCCGTAGCACCGTGACACTGAGCGTCTGGGTATCGGCAAGAGCCGGGGCTCCGTCGTCTGTCACCCTGACCGTCACTTCATAGACGTTGTCGTGATCAGCGTCTTCGGGGCCGTAGAAATCGGGAGCGTGCAGGAATCTGAGCGTTCCGCGGGCCGGGTCGATGGTGAAGAGCGCGGCGTCGACGCCGCCCGCGATGCTGTAGGTCAGCGCATCACCGTTAGGGTCGGCGGCGGTGACCGTAGTCACGAAGGTGGTGCCCTCGTCGATGGCGACAGAGGCGGTAGCTCCGCTGCCGTTGCTGGTGATGGTGGGGGCCTGGTTGACGTCGGTCACACTGATCACGAACTGCTCGTCGTAGCTGAGGCCGCCCGCATCGGTGACGCGCACGGTTATGGTGTAGCTGGACTTGGCCTCGTAATCGAAGGATGCGTTGGCTCGTAGTTCGGTGCCGCTGATGTTGAAGAGGGTGTTGTCGTCGGTGGCGGCAGGCAGGCTGAAGGTGAGGGAGTCACCAACGTCGGGATCGGTGCCGGAGAGCGTGCCCACCAGGGCGTTCGGGCCGGCATTTTCGGGCAGGCTCGTGCTGGAGAGGCTGATGTCCGTGGGCGCCCGGTTGCTTTCAATCACGGTTAGGGTGAAGCTCTGGCTGGCATCGGGCGATATCCCGTTCACAGCCTTGATACTGAGTGGGTAGATGCCGCCGGTGCCGGCGGCCGGGGTGCCGCTGAGGCTGGCGATGCCGTTGGGATAGGTGGTGAAGACGACGCCCGAAGGAAGAGTGCCGGTATAGCTGAGAGACGGAATGGGTGCGCCCCAAGCCACGATGTAGAACGAGCCGGCAGTGCCCGTGGTGAAGGTCGCCTCGGTCGCACTTTTCATGACCGGGGCCTCGTTGATCGTGACCGTCAAGGTCTGGGTAGCATCGGGCGATACCCCGTTCGCAGCTGTGACGGTGAACGTCCAAATGCCGCCGGTGTTGGCCACGGGGGCGCCGCTGAAAGTGGCCGTGCCGTCGCCGTTGTCGGTGAAGGTGATCCCGTGGGGCGCTCCGGCTATGCTGATGGCTGGGACGGGCCAGCCCGTCGCAGTTATTGGGAAGGAGCCGAAGGTGCCCGCGATGAAGGTGGTGCTGTCGGCGCTGGTAATGGCCGGGGCCTCACCGTACTCGTAGGCTCCCATATCCACCCGCCCATTGATGATGCGGGACTTGCCGGCCAGGTCGGTCGTGATACCGGCGGGCACGGCCGAGTTATCCCCGGCATCGATCGCGGGAGATGTGGGCGAGAGGCTATAGTCGCCCGCGCCCACGAAGAGAGGTTCTGCGTTCAAATTGGTGACGCCGCCGGTTACCGCGGATGATTTCGTCGGGTCGTAGATGCAGTAGCTGAGCTCAGCTCGGTTGCTGCCGTAAACGTCCTCATGGGTGGGAATTGTCGCGGTGTTTCCCCAAAAGGATGGAGTTCGTGAGAGTGAGGTGCGGGTCGTGGTCAGGGAGGACGGCAACGGCGCCTCCTGCGTAAGCGCTGTTCTGAGTGAAGGTGGAGTTACTGACCTCCACGTTGTAGGCGGCCACGTTGAGGGCGCCTCCCAACGTGACAGAATTCTCACTGCAGTAGTTGCCGGCGAACAAGCAGTTGGCCAGTGTCGTGGTGTCGCTCACGTTTTGACCGTCCACCTTGATGGCGCCGCCCTGACTCACTGCCTCGTTGTTCTTGAAGACAGCATTCTTCACCGTTGCGCCGCCTGTGTAGAAGTAGATGCCTCCTCCATGTGTTGCCCGATTCTCCTCGAACACGACATCGTCGAGGACGGCCGAGCCATCGCGAACGTAAAGGCCGCCGCCATGCCCCTCGGCCTGGTTATTGGCGAAGGTGACGAGATGAAGGGCGGGCGCGAAGGCGCCGGCAATCAGCAAACCGCCTCCACAGCCAGTCGCAGACAATGGACTCACCCGAGTGACGGAGTTATTGCGGAAAGTGACGTCATCGAGGACCGCGGTTGAGTAGTAGAGCATCATGCCGCCGCCACCAAGCCGGCTGTCCGCGTTGTCTGTTCCCGTACGTGTCTGGTTACTCTCGATGACCAGATGTCTGAAGGTGGCGTTGCCTTCAGAATAGACTCCAGCCCCGCAGTCATAGCGATCAACGGGAGCCGGGGAGGGAGGGGACAAGGTCAAGGGGCCATCGGCGTTCCCACCGGTAATGGTGAAGCCATCGAGAACGGCTCCAGTGTGGTTCACGCATACGACCACCCGGTAGGAGTTGTCGGACGTGTCACCCTCCGTTACGAGGTCGCCTGAAAGGATCGTCTCGTTCGCGACCCAATCGCGATCGACCCACTCGGGGTCGCCGCTCGCCGGGAAGCCTCCGTAGAGAGCCACCTCGCTCTTGAGCTCAAATGAGACCGTGCGATCGGTGCCGGGCGTGGGCCAGTACGTCCCCGTCGCCACCCATATCTGGTCCCCCGAGGCGGCGGTTGCCAATGCGTCCTGAAGGTCCTGATACGCATCCGCCCAACTCGTCCCTGTGTCCGCGCCGGCGGCGGCCGCATTGACATAGATGGTGGCCGGAGCGGCCAAAACGCTGCCGCCGGCAGCGAAGGTGAGAGCTACGATGAGAAGAAGAAACGCGAAGAGTAGTAGGCATCGTCTGGACGCTCGGTTTGAGCCCACGCCGTTTCTCCTTTGCCCGCACTGGACTAGACTTCATTCTATGTTTCGGTACCGTGCCACGACGTGGTGTCTGGACCATCGTGTCTTCGCAGGGTCTTCACAGCTTAACCGTCGGCCGACCGTAATGCCAACACACATTCGAAGCGAGGTGATGAGGTATGACAGCACCAGGTGGCACGTTGCCCACACTGCTTCCGATTCGAGACGTCTCCCTGTTCGTCGAAGTGCTCGGGCGCGGACACCCGTTGGTGCTCATGCATGGCGGCCCTGGGGCGGATCACTGGTCGATGTTGCCGTTCCGGCGGCTGTCCGACCAGTTCACACTCGTCTTCTACGACCATCGCTGCAACGGACGGTCAGAGGGGCCGCCAGTCACATCCATGAGTTGGGAGAATCTGACGGGCGATGCTGACGCGCTGCGCCAAAGGCTGGGGTTCGAACGCTGGGCGGTGCTCGGCCATTCCTTCGGTGGCATGGTCGCTATCGAGTACGCCCTGCGCTATCCGGACAGTCTGTCTCACCTCGTGCTTGTCGACGCGGGGGGCGACAGCTATTGGCAGCAGCAGAACGCGCCGGAGATCCTCGCCAAACGCGGCTATCGACCGGGAACGGTGGCGCTGGCTCGGCGGTTCTTCAACGGCCAGATCGAACCCAAGGAGATGGTCCCAGCCTTGATGGTGAGATTTGGCGGGGCCTACTACCGCCATCCCCGCTCGCCGCGCGTGCTGCTCGAACTGGCCCGAGAGCGGCGGGTGAAGGCGCGGCCGGAGGCGCTCATCTTCGGGGCCGGCAGTCTACTGAGAGGCTGGACTGTCATGGATCGCCTCGGTGCTATCGAGATACCGACGCTGGTGATGGCGGGACGCGACGACTTCCAATTCCCTCCCGAGCATCAGGCCCAGCTCGCGGCGAGGATTCCCAATGCACGGCTCGAGATCATCGAGCGTGCTGGGCACAACGCGCAGGCCGAGCGACCTGCCGAGGTTTGCCGGGCTGTCCGCGACTTCATCGCCCCGGATGTCTAGCTACGCCGACAGTGTCTTGGTTGGCGATTCTGGACCGGCTCTCTTGCCTAGGGCTCTTCCTGAGACTCCTTCATGAGTCACCGCTGCAGCAGGTTCCACAGGAGTACGCAGACCTCAGCCCGGGTGGCCCGCTGCCAGAAGTCGTAGCTCGGCCCTATCCCGGGGAGCCCTTCCAGCAGCCCGGCGTGCATCGCCCTGCGCGCCCATGGGTAGTGGTCGGCGGAGAATTGGCCGAAGGGCGGGGTGTAACCGGCCGGCGGCTCGGGCAGCCCGGTCGACCGAGCGACCATGGTGATGAGCTGGGCCCGGGTGATGTTGGCGTACGGGGAGAACTTGGTCGGGTCGCTCGTGCCCTGAGTGATGCCGGCGGTGGCGCACACGGCCACGTACTTGTCGGGATAGAGCGGGTCGGTCTGGTCCAACCCGCCTGCCACGTCGGTGAAGGGAGACTTCTCGTTGCCGGTCACCGGCAGGGCGAGCGTCTTCACGATCATCTTGGCGAACTGCTGGCGCGTGACCAACTTCTCCGGGCCGACCGACCCGTCATCGAATCCCCTGATGATCCTCAGGGCGGCGAGGTCGCGGATCTGGCGGTAGAACGGATGAGCGGGCGTGACGTCGGTGAAGTCGGGCTGTGCCTGTCCGAACAGCGCGCCGTGCACGATCCTTGCGCCCGACCCAGTCGAATCCGGTCCCGGGACCTCCACGATGACGTAGGGGGATTCGCCGGGCTCCAGAGTGTCGACGAACAGACGCTCGGTCCCGTCGGACATGCGCACCCATTCCATCCCCATACCGGTCCGCTCGAAGGGCCTGGTGGCCAGTATCCGGGTGGTGGAGCCGACCGGATCGGTGAGCATGATGTCCACGGTGTCCTGGTTGTGGCGCTGGTAGGCGATCCAGTCTCCGCTCGGTGACCACCGCGGCGAGTAGGTGTTTATCTCGCCCACGCGCGCGATACGTACTGCGGGTAGCCTGGTCTCGACGGCTGTGGCCACGTCATATGTGTACATGGCGACGAGGTCGGGGTCGAAGCGGGCCCGAGGATAGCTGGCGAACACCACTTTCTTGCCGTC
>ENA-UOXR01001474-UOXR01001474.1-bioreactor-metagenome-genome-assembly--contig:-NODE-1474-length-24634-cov-18.860857_pt1 | contig 24634 bp, 24 predicted proteins | sample MGYA00238164_ERZ764825 | MGnify/ENA primary metagenome ERZ764825 (study PRJEB28920, sample SAMN05720171) | bioreactor metagenome | isolation source: Anaerobic biogas reactor | place: USA:Washington...
TGCTGCGGAAAACACGCCGGTGTGGTCTGATGATCAACCAGGGTCCCAAGGAGCGTGTTAGTTTTCATAAAGGGATAATGCAACACTTGAATCTCAAAGATCGCCAATCTGCCTGTGTTGGCAGCTGTTATGTTCGCGGCAGGCTGGAACAAGCCGGATTTGAGGTTTCCTGTGAACAGATTGAACACGATTTCGGTCAGCCCGTCGATTCCCTGGAAGAATCTGTGGCGTTCTTGCGGAACCAATTGTTTTTGGATGAAACCTATGAAGAAAGGCTAAAAGAAATCGCGTTTGACTACGTCGAGAATGTCAATGGTCAGATGGTACTGCCGATCAAACGGAATAATTGTATGCTGCGCTTTTTCGTTCCGGGCTGCAATTAGTTTCCCTCAGGAAAGGTCAATAATACTGTCATGCGGATTTTGAATCTCAATCAAAATTGGAAGGGTGAGCGTTTCGAATTCCGCTACACCACTACCCACTACTATCGCGTTGAAGTCAGTTACATCGAAAATGGTATGTCGTTCGAATTAAAACGCGAACAACTGCCGGAACCATTAGAGAAATCATTTACTACCAGTCTTTTTTCAGATTGGCTAATCTCCCCAGAAGATTACGGCGTTTTTGAGCGTGATCGTCTGCTCGGGTTTATTGAACTTTCCATGGAAGATTGGAACAATCGACTCAGGATAGCCAACATTTGGGTCGACGAAGATCATCGCCGCAAGGGAATTGGGAAGAGACTGATCGCCAAAGCCGTACAAGTGGCGCAAAAAAGAGACTGCCGCAGCATAGTCCTCGAAACACAGAGTTGCAACGACCCTGCTATTCATTTTTATCATAACTGCGGTTTTAAACTGGTAGGGCTGGACGTGAACCACTATACCAATCAAGATATCGAGCGGGGCGAAGTTCGCCTCGAATTCGCTATGATCGTGCCCGAAAGCCCTGCCCCAACCGAAAATCATTAGCCAGTTATCCACTTGTAGAATCATCGAGTTTCTTTTTAATTCAGGGTTTATTACACTTGTCGAATAACTGCTTGGAAGGAGAGAAAATGACCGACTCAGTACAAAAAGCCGTCGAAACGCAACTAAAGAACATCCAGGAGCGAACTGGAAAGAGTCTGACAGAACTTTACTCATTCATCAAAGACTCAGGTTTGGAAAAACATGGGCAGATCAGGTCAATGCTGATCGAGAAATTGGGCATGGGTTACGGAGACGCCAATACGCTGGCAGCGGTTTTCCTGCAACCCAACACAGCCGATTCTCAGCCACCAGCCGGTGAAGATATGCTTGACACTTACTACGCCGGCAGCAAAGTAGCCCTTCGACCGATCCATGAGGCTGTGATGACCGAAATCAATAAGTTGGGTGAATTCGAGATTTCCCCCAAAAAGACATATGTTAGCCTGCGCCGCAAACGCCAATTTGCTATGCTGGGACCCGCTTCAAAAGGGCGGGTGGAACTTGGTCTTAACATGAAGGGGTTGGACGGGACTGATAGATTGCTTCCGCAGCCTGCCGGCGACATGTGCCAGTATAAGGTTTTCCTTACCAGCACAGATGAAGTCGATGACGAACTGTTAGGATGGATCAAAACAGCCTACGCTTCCGCAGGCTAAATTGACATGGGCTTACCAGGAAAGTAAAACAGCGTCTACTTTGGCGCTGTTGTTTCTGGTCTGATGTGGGGGCGAATAACCCCGATTTTGATTTTCTCGAACAACAGTGGGCTCCACCATGAAACCCAAAAGCCTATAAGGGTATACCGAAGTAAACGCAGGAACATACTCAGCAACCCCGCATCGTCGGGGAAAATGCTTCCGAGTCCCGCGTAAAGCGCGAAAACACCAACCAAGCCGATGATATACCGCAGTAGCTTCTGCCAGGTGCCTTGATCGCTGACTAGAAGCCCTCTTTGGTGGCGCAGGATGACAAAACCAGCCAGCATACCCGCCCAAAGACCAGCCGTGGTTAGCGCGCCTTCCATATTCATCGGATCTATCGCTCCAGCAAGAGCCAACCATTCGGCTGGTATTTGCCAGGTATGGTTGAGCAGATGAACTGCGGCTGGCAGCGCGATAAATAAGAAAGTCGAGAGCAGGATCAGACCCAACAAAGATTTGAAAGACATTTGATCCAGTTTCTGAGAGATCATTTTCAACCTCGACGCCAGAAGCCAGACTAACAATGCGCCAATCAGCCACCCAAGCAAGACGTCACTGATAAAGTGAACCCCTAATACGATCCGCGAAAAACCGATCAGAAAAATCAGGATCGCCAATACCCAATGAGCCCACGGACGGTTAAGTTCCCTCGCCGTCCATCCCCACACCGCGGCAGAGTTCATTGCATGACCGGAAGGCAGCCCAAACGAATCGTGGTGCGCAGTCATCTCGATGCGGTCGCTGACCCAGAAAGGTCGCGGACTTTTAAAGATCATTTTCAGGAAGCCATTGAGAAACGACGAGAATATCAGCACTATTCCAATACGAAGTCCCGCCAGGGCGTCAACGCACCAGTAGATCATGGGCATGAAGAGCAGGTAGAAGGTCTCATCCCCCAGGAAGGTGATGTCAAGCCAAACTGGTTGCAGAACCTTAAATATGTTTTGCAGTACTTCGATGATCGGTAATTCGATTTGGTGCATAGGTTCGATCCTTTTATTCGATTGTTGAGTCAGGTCAAAGTGTAATTATATAAGACGGGTCGATTTCTACAATCAATTCGCCAGTTTTTTTATCGGCGAAGCCCCTGGGTTGCCTCTGCGGTGGGTGACAAACCCTCAAACCCACGAAAAGACGGTGGGCAGGGTGTCTTTTGTTATAATAATCTCCTGAGAATAACTTCACACAAAAACCAGGAGGCTCACCCCATGTCCGGTCCCAGAGAAATCCACGCTCCAACAGGCACCCAACTGACTTGTAAAAATTGGCTGATTGAAGCCGCTTACCGCATGATCCAAAACAACCTTGATCCCGCCGTCGCCGAAGACCCGGATCGACTGGTTGTTTATGGGGGACGCGGGCAGGCTGCCCGTTCCTGGGAAGCATTTGACGCCATCCTGGCATCTCTGAAGGATCTTAACGAAGACGAGACCCTTTTGGTGCAATCGGGCAAACCAGTGGGCATCTTCCGCACCCACCCGGACGCGCCCAGAGTGCTGATTGCCAACTCGAACCTTGTCCCTGCCTGGGCCACTCAACAACACTTTGATGAACTGGCAGCCAAAGGGCTGATCATGTACGGTCAGATGACCGCCGGCTCCTGGATCTACATCGGTACGCAGGGCATCCTGCAGGGCACCTATGAAACCCTGGGCTCACTCGCTCACCAACAGGGCTGGCCTTCATTGAAAGGCAAGTTTGTGCTGACGGCTGGTCTGGGTGGAATGGGCGGTGCTCAACCCATGGCAGTCACAATGAACGAGGGTGTGGCTCTGGTGGTCGAAGTTGACCCCGATCGTGCCCAAAAACGCCTCGAGATCGGCTATGTGGACGTCGTCACAGACAACCTTGAAGACGCCATGACCCAGGTGGAAGAAGCGCTCGAACAACAGATCCCCAGATCTATCGGGCTAATTGGCAATGCCGCTGATATTCACAGCGAACTGCTCGCCCGAGGGGTGGTCCCCGACGTATTAACCGACCAAACCTCTGCTCATGACCCGCTTTCTTACGTTCCCAGTGGCATGAGTCTGACAGCAGCCTATCAACTGCGGAATGATGACCCGCAAAGGTACATCGAACTCTCGTTGAAAACCATGGCAAAGCACGTAGAAGCCATGCTTGGTTTCCAGAAAAAAGGCGCCATCACATTCGATTACGGCAACAACATCCGTCAGCGTGCATACGACCAGGGTGTTGAAAACGCTTTCGATTTCCCCGGCTTCGTGCCAGCCTATATTCGTCCTCTTTTCTGCGAAGGTAAAGGTCCTTTCCGCTGGGTAGCACTCTCCGGGGACCCTGAAGATATCTATAAGACAGATGAGAAATTAATGGAGCTCTTCCCCGAAGATGCCCACCTGCATCGTTGGTTGAAAATGGCCAAAGAACAGGTCCCGTTCCAGGGGCTGCCCTCGCGTATCTGCTGGCTCGGTTACGGCGAGCGCGACAAAGCCGGTCTGGCGTTCAACAAGATGGTTGCCGATGGCACCCTGAAAGCTCCAATCGTGATCGGGCGCGACCACCTGGATGCCGGTTCGGTGGCTTCGCCCAACCGCGAAACGGAATCGATGCGGGATGGCACAGACGCCGTCAGTGACTGGCCTATCTTGAACGCCCTTCTCAACACCGCCAACGGCTCCACCTGGGTCAGTTTTCACCACGGCGGCGGCGTTGGCATTGGTTACAGTCAGCATGCCGGGCAAGTGATCGTTGCCGATGGAACCCCTGAAGCCGCCAAACGCCTGAAGCGCGTGTTATTGGGTGACCCGGGAATGGGTGTCATCCGCCATGCTGATGCTGGATATCCCGAAGCGATCCAATTTGCCAAAGAACATGAGGTCAAAGTGCCGATGATTCCCAAGGAATGAAGGATGAAATCCAGGCGGATCTTCTTTTTCACGCTTGCCATTCTGTTGGGTATAGCTGCTGGGTTGGCTTTTGGCTGGCTGGTGATGCCGCCCAAGGCTCCCAGCAACGCACCCATGCAGCGTTTACGGGTGGATTACGAGACCGACCTGGTATTGATGACGGCAGAGTACTTCCAGGGCGATCCAGACACCTTGCTCGCACTGAACCAGTTGGCAAAAATCAGCCCGGAAGACCCCCTCACTCTGGTTGGCAACAGCCTCACCTACGCCCGTCAGATCGGTTATCCACAAACCGACCTTTTATTAATTGAAAACCTGCTCACCAACATCGACCCACAGCTTTACCAGGAATGGAAGCAGAAGCAAGGGGTGAATTGATGGAAACAAAACAGGACCAAACCCATTGGTACCTATTGACCGGTTTGTTATTAGGTCTTGCGATCGGGTTGGTGATCGCACTTCTGATCGCACCGTCGGAAAACGCAGATGCGCTGCCCAGCGAACTAAGCCCGCAAGCCAAAGATGATTATCGGGCGACGATCGCTCTTGCCTATTCGGGCAACCAGGACCTTGAAAGAGCTCTCAGTCGGCTGGAGCTGCTGGAAGAGCCGGATACTGTTGATCTGCTGGTAGCCCAGGCGCAAAATGTCCTGGCGGAAGGCGGCTCTGAAAATGTGGCGCGCGCCCTGGCTGCCCTCGCTACGCGCCTGAGCCAATACCTGCCGCCAACACCATAATCTAGTAAGGCTCAACGAACGCTCTGATCGCCTTCATCCCCTAAATCAGCAGTCATTGCGAGCCGTTTTGCCATCAATCCTTAAATCTCGGGTTTCCTTTGCCTGGCAAAACGGCGTGGCAATCTGCAGTTTCATTTTTCTAATATCAAACTTCTGTTCAAAATAGGCAGACTGCCACGACCCTTTGCAAAACCCAATTCACGCTGATCCCTTTATATATGATGGCAAAGGGTCTCGCAGTGACTGAAGAATAGAAATATTGGCTCCTAGTAATGAATATCATGGAAACCAAAAAGAGCGGCAATAAGCGCTCTTTTTGTTGAGGTAAATCCTGCGTAAATAGGCTTTGAGTCGATTTTCTTAATTCGGTTTTGGAGGCGGGATTGGCAGATCGTTCTTAGGAGTGCCCTGCCACTTGTCGCCTTCATCGATCAGCATTATCGGGATTTCTTCCCAAACCGGATACTTGCGGTCACAGGTTTTGCAGATCAGCCAACTCTCCTGATAGAACTCCAGATCACCGGTTTTTTCTTTAACGCAAACCGGACAGCGTAACAAATCCAACAATTCTTGATTGATCACAGGTATCTCCAATTCTTCTTTGATATACGTATCCAATACCTGAATTTTACCATAGCGTTCTCGCTACGATCAGGGGATATCGGTTCCCGGACCGTAAGTATAGCCGGCTGGCCAGGCAACATAATTCGTCCGGATGGTATCCTGTAAGGTAACTGTACCATTGACTGTCACAGTACGGTAGACCTCGACGGTAGCGCCATTTACAGGCCAATCGACCTGTTTGATCGTACCACTTGGCAAATCGGGGTCCTCCCGGTAAATCGGATCGGGGGGTGTGACGACGTCCGTAATGCCAGTGGTCCACCAATCTACTTCGCGACCATCACTGGTGGAATAAAACTTCCAGGTCAGTGAAGTATCAGTTGGATAGGTCTCCATCAGCAGCCAATAGGGTGTATCGTTGCGGAATTTGAAATCGACCAACGGCACATATACAGTCGCGTCCAGCCCAGCCAGACTGTTATCGACCCAGCCGTTGGACTGCTGCTCGTAATAACCAACGCGATAGGCGTGCGGATGTCGTTCCACGATTGGGAAACCGCCATAAAACGCGTTGCGAAATACGGTGGTACTCACCTGACAAATTCCTCCGCCAATGCCATCAACGGTTTGGTCGCCAACGATAATCGGCGCTTCAGCATAGCCGTTATCCAGGCTGATATCGGTCAGATACTCAGCCATGGAGAAAACCTCACCTGGACCAACCATGACACCATGAAAGTTGGCAGCCGCTGCGCGAATATTCTGGATTCGGGCAGCAGCCGAACCATAATAGTAAGAAGTTGTCTCTGCAACCAGCTCGGTGATTCCCAGTTCTGCTGCAGTACTGGTATCTTTGACTGCCGGTTCAACCATCTGCATCACCAGGCTTGCCTGGTGCTCGCCGTTTTGCAGTTTTTCAAGGATACTGTCTACGCTCTTTTCAATATCAACGGATCCACCTGCTACTGAATTAGCTATCAGTTCCAGTTGACGTGTATCGTCATTGAACATCATGCGTGCATTAACTGGATCGTTCTGAAGAGCTGGAGCGATGCTGGAGATGTAGGCGACCAGGGCTGGTCGGTTGAGCGTCAGGGTATAGGTGCGGTTTCCTTCGATACTTTTTTGTTCAATGGTCAGCAAACTTGCCAGGGCTTCAGGCTCAATTGTCCATGGACCCTGACCTGCAGTGTCATCTGCCGGGTTGACCGTGAATGCCTGGCTCAAGATGGTTTCTGCCAATTGAGCGGTATCTTCCACATTAACACTGAGAGGCGTTTGTTCTTTGATCACCATTGGCACATTACCGCTCTGCTGTAAAAGTAAAAATGGTTCAATATTCCTCAAGGTTGCCTGAACGTCTACGGTTCTTCCAGCCTGCCCGGTAATCACATTGACAGTGGTACTGTCCAAACTAATGTTTGGCTCAACCAGGGGGATATCCGTTTGGGCGGCCAACCCCTGGATGACGTTGTAAGCCTTTGCCTGGTTATATACAATGGAGGGTGTAATATCAATTCCTTGGTTTCTTGCTTTCAATTGTTCCCCCAGGTTTACCATTGTGCCCTTACCACGCCCAATATCAAAAGCCGCCTTCGCTACTTCAACTGGATCGTAGGAAAACCCTAAATCATCCGGGGTATAAACCCAGTTGTCTTGTCCGTTGCTAAAATGAAGTTGCCCAAGGCGCCCATAGGTCAGGTTCGCGTTGAGGTTCACCACAGCTTGTCCAAGCGTCAACCCGGAAAGATCCACGCCAGCCACAGTAACTCCCGGATGAATTTTATCGGCGTAGTCACGCTCGTACTTAAGGATAACTGCCGACAGGATGAGGATAGCGAGCAGCAGCCCCACACCGAGAATAAAAGCTATCTGTCGTTGAATTGGATAAGCTTGGTTTCTATTTTTCACCCCAACAGGGGTTGTGTCAAAATTTTCATTTTCTGTCATTATTTGCCTTATGCGAATTCACCTGATAAGAACAAGTGAATTGTGTTTTAGTTTACTATATCCATCGAATATGGTCCGTTTTAGATAAAAGGTGCCTCAATATTCTTAGTTAACGACGAAATAGGGATGCGAAGGTTCCAAAAGGCGAAAAGCATGCATTCCTGCCAGGGTATTCATCGAACACGGAAAAGGGTCATAGTACTGTATTAATTAATTCACACTTGATGAGCTATGGTCATCATTTCCTATAACTAAAGCCTGACTATTGCCTGACATTTTTCGGCTTAAAGCATGAGATTAACCGAATCAGCTATAATGTAGAAATTCAGTAATGACTGTACATTATGAAGAATCCGGAAAAAATTATTTATTTTCTTTTTGTACTCTGCCTGATTGGCGGTTTCTTTCTGGCTGCCTTGCCCAAGGTAAGTGCTGAACCTTTGGCTCAGGCTGAAACACCACCTGCTGCCGCCGCGATTGCACCAACACTCAATCAGAATCTTTATATTCAGACTGCCACTCCTGGTCTTAATGGTGAGATACGGCACACAGTTTTGCCCGACCAGTTTCTTTACCACATCGTCCAGTTGTATGGGATCAGCCTGGAGGATTTGCTCAGCCTTAATAACCTGAGCGAGGATTCACCCATCTATCCGGGAGACCAGCTGATCATCGTCAAAGGCGGTGAAATGGACCTGGGTCAGGGCACCCTCACCCCTGAACTGATCCTACCGGAGACTACCCCAACTCCCAGCCCAACCGCAGAAGTGGTTCTGTTGAAAGTCCCTCAAGAGAACCCGGAGCCAACGCCCACGGTAGAATCCGGTTTTTTCCAACGCGTATTCTCTTCCAATGCCCGTTTCCTGGCGTTGGGAGTGCTGGCACTGGTTGTATTTGGGGTCATACTCCTGATCATCAGTTCCAGAAGAATCCAATGATCGCTTTGTGGCACCATCATCATTTGAAGATAGTGTGGATCACTAGCGTGCTATAATCTTGCTCTGAAGGTTTATTTCTATGAAATTTTTAATCACAGGCGGAGCTGGTTTTATTGGCGTTGCACTGAGCAATCGGCTGGCAAGCCAGGGTCATCAGGTGCTGGTGCTGGATGATTGCTCGGCTGGAGACCCATCCCTGCTATCCAGGGAAGTTCGCTTTACCAAAGGCAACATCTCCGATAAGACCTTGCTCTGGACGCTTCTGCAGGATGTGGACTGTGTCTTTCACCTGGCAGCCCGGGTTTCTGTGCCAGAGTCAATTCTTTTTCCAAGTGGTTACAATCATGTCAATGTAACCGGAACGGTAACATTGATGGAAGCAGTACGGGATACTCGCGTCAAGCGTATCGTCTTAGCCTCCTCCGGCGCAATTTATGGGGATCAAACTCAAATCCCTTACAAAGAATCTTACGAAGTCAAACCTCGTTCACCTTACGCAGTCTCAAAATTGGCAGCCGAGCATTACGTCCGCACCATTGGTCTGCAGGCTGGTGTCGAAGCGGTTTGTTTGCGCATTTTTAATGCCTACGGTCCCGGTCAGCGTATTCCGCCTTCTCATCCCCCGATCATTCCGAGTTTTCTAAGAAACGCACTCTCCAATAGTTCAGTCGTGATCCATGGCGACGGCAAACAAACCCGCGATTACCTTTACATTGATGATCTTGTCAACGCCATGGTGACCTCAGCCACGGCAGTTGGAGTAGACCAGGAAGTGATTAACATCGGAAGTGGTGTCGAAACCAGCGTTCTGGAATTGGTGCGCCTGGTTCGGCTGGTTACTGGTAAAAAGCCCGAAGAAATCTTCAACCCCCACAAACCTGGAGGGGCAGAACGCATGTGTGCTGACATAAGCAAGGCTACTGAAAAACTAAATTTTCTCCCTATGGTGCCCCTGGAGACCGGTCTGCGCCTGACTATGGAAAAAATCCAAAGCACGAAACCAATTGCCGGGTAATGTTGAAAGCTGACTTCTTCGAACGTCCTGCTCCATTGCTCGCTCCGGATTTGCTTGGTAAGGTGCTGGTACGTCAATTCAATGGCAAGCGGTTGGTTGGAATCATCACAGAGACCGAAGCATACCAGGGACAGGAAGATCTAGCCTGCCATGCCCGTGTTGGTAAAACCAGGCGAAACCAGGTGATGTATGGAGAGGCTGGTCGAGCCTATATTTATTTCACCTACGGTATGCACTGGCTGCTTAATATCGTGGCTGACAAGGTGGATATGCCTGCAGCTGTCCTCATCCGGTCAGTGTTCCCGTTGGCAGGCGTTGACGCAATGGCTGTCAACCGCCCTCACCTCGCTCACAGCAGCCAATGGCTCAACGGGCCTGCAAAACTGACCCAGGCATTTTCCCTGGATGGCAGTTTGAATGGTCATGATCTGCGTGAAAGTGGCAGTGAACTTTTCCTGGCAGAAGCCCTCGTTGTACCTCAACATAAAATTAAAGCCAGCCCCCGGATTGGGCTCGGAAACACCCCTGAGCCCTGGCTGTCGCTGCCCTGGCGCTGGGAAGTTGGTCGGCAAGACCTGCAAGAACTGATCGCAGAACAAAAGAAGGATTAATCCATGCTGTTTTCAAAGAAAAAAGACACCCCAACATTTATTCCCGATACAACCAAAAGCCAGGTGACTTCCGTGATTGGACCCGGCATTAACTGGCTGGGTGACCTGCGCGGTAGCGGCGGAGTCCGTATTGAAGGCACGATCACCGGTGAAATCGCCATCTCCGGCTTGGTGGTTGTGGGAGAATCAGGCAAGGTGGAATGTGAGCAGCTTAAAGCGGACACCGTCATCATTGCCGGCACGGTAAAGGGAAATATCACCTGTCAGAAACTTGAAATACGTTCAACAGGGAAGGTCTGGGGTGATCTGGTGACATCCTCGTTCAGTAGTGAAGATGGAGCGTTTTTTCGGGGACAAATGCGAATGGAAGAACAGGTCGAACCGGTTGAAGCTCCGGCAGAAATGTTCTTTGAAGTACAAAGCCCGGAAAATGAATCTGAACCCTTAGAAAACGGTTCTTGACCTACTTGCCACCTCTATCCCAGTGTGAATATGGGTATTATCAAAGGTATCCGTGTACAGAATAGTCAGTTCCAGCTCTTCCCAGCGTAAAAAGCATTCGATCAGTTTTTGATTAATTCAGCCTCGAGTGTGATCTCCACGCCTGCCAGAGCCCTGGAGATCGTGCAGCCTTCTCTGCTCGCTTCTGCGATCTGCAGAAATTCCTCTTCAGAAATCCCTGGCACAATAGCACGGCAGACGATGTGGCTGTTTACAATCGTGGCTTTTCCATCAATCCGTCTCAAGGCTATTCTTGCTGTGGCGTCAATTTTTTCGGGGGTGTATCCAGCCCGACCAAGTGCTGAGCTTACGGACATCGCATAGCATCCGGCATGTGCAGCCCCCAACAGCTCTTCCGGGTTGGTACCGGTACCTTCTTCAAAACGGGATGAATAACTGAATTGCCCCTCGTAATCAGCAAAGTGCATTGTTCCTTTGCCTGATTTTATATCTCCTTGCCAAGTTGCTGTTGCTTGTCTGTCTGCCATGGTTGCTCCTGTTTCTTTTACTGCTGAAATCATATCAAGCCTGATTCAGCAATCAAAATTGTTGTAAAGTCCTTCAAGCCAGTACGATGTCTTTTGCCAGCCTCTTAAAACAACAAGCCGGTTTTTTATCACCGGCTTGTTCTGTTATTTCAGAAAAAAAACTAAATCCAACCTCTTAGCTTCATTGCCTTGACAACTTTGTCGATCGCAACCATATAGGCAGCATCACGCGTATTGACGTTTTTGTTCAAAGACATTTGCAGAACGGAACTAAAGGCACTGGTCATCTTCTGGTCCAGGCGGGAGCGAACCTCGCTTACATCCCAGTAGAAGTTTTGATCGTTCTGAACTCCTTCAAAATAGGAAACTGTAACGCCACCGGCATTACAGAGGAAGTCAGGGATAACAAAGACACCTCTCTCGACCAGGATCTGGTCAGCTTCGAGGGTGGTTGGACCGTTGGCAGCTTCAGCCAGGATCTTGACCTGGTCGCTAACCTGGTGGACAGATTCGGCATTGATCTGACCTTCCAGTGCAGCCGGAATGAGAACATCCACATCCTTGCTGATCCAGGCGTTGCCATCTTCAATCAGATAGCCGGCTTCGCGGGCTTTCTCTTTATCGATAGTGCCGTACTGGTCAGTGATGGTCTTCAGGTAGAGTGGGTCAATTCCTTCTTCTTTGGTAAAAGTATAAGATTTCTTGTCGGCTCTGTCCCAACAGGAAACACAAACAACTTTTCCACCCAGGAACTGGCGGTATCCGATGGCGGCATATTGTGCAACGTTTCCAAAACCCTGAATAGAGGCTGTGGTTGTGGTGGGATCGATTCCAAGATGTTTCATCGCTTCACGGATGGTGAAGATGACACCAAAGCCTGTTGCCTCAGTGCGGCCTTCTGAACCGCCGCCCCCCAGAGGTTTGCCCGTGATCACACCAGGGGTGTAGTTGCCGTTGATGGAAGAATACTCATCCATCATCCAACCCATCATCTGTGCGGTAGTACCAACATCAGGAGCAGGAACGTCCTGGCGGGGACCAATATTTTTCCATATTGCTTTAACATAACCACGAACCAGTCGCTCTTTTTCGCCATCTGAGAGGGTTGAGGGGTCAACATCTACGCCACCTTTACCACCACCCAGGGGGATATCAGCAACAGCGGTTTTCCAGGTCATCCACATTGAAAGGGCACGCACAGTGTCGGCTGTTTCACCAGCGGCAAAACGCAGACCACCTTTGTTGGGACCACGGGAATCATTATGTTGGATTCTGTACGCCTGGAATACGCGGATTTTGCCGTCATCCATACGCACAGGGATGCGGAAGTGGAACTCGCGCATGGGCCAGCGCAAAAAATCTCGTACTGACTGGTCTAACTCGAGTTGGTCGGCTACTTTATCGAACTGAGCTTGCGCCATCTGAAAAGCATTTGTACTACCTGACATTAAACTCTCCTTTGATTAGCTGTTTGAATTGGGTTAATAGAACAAAACGAGCGTAAATAGCTACCGCCCGTAATTGGTATGAGTGAGGTCTTTGATTTTTGGTGAGCGTCATCCTTGCCTCTGATTATGATAGTTAACCTTATCCCAAAAATTGTCTTTGGTCAAGATGGCAGAATCCTGATTTCAGTATTTTTCAATGCAGTTTTATCTATCAATCAAGAAAACGTCTGTCGACAGTGTCAATCGAGTCTGAATGATATAATACAAAAAATCCTGTTGACGGAAAGAGGTAAACATGAGTTGTTGCTGCACTAAAAAGGAGACGTTTTTTTGCGAAAACGCACCCGCTGCTATTGGTCCTTATTCTGTAGCAGTTTCCACCGGTTCGCTGGTCTTTGTTTCGGGACAGTTAGGTTTGGAAAAAGAAACCGGAAGTTTGGTTGCCGGAGGGATCCAGGCTCAAACACGCAAAGCCCTTGAAAACATGAAGGCAATCCTTGAAAGTGCCGGTCTTGGCATGGAAAACGTGGTAAAAACCACCGTATTTATGCTCGATATGGGTCAATTTGCGGATATGAACGCGGTTTATTCCGAATTCTTCACCAGCGATTTTCCAGCTCGTTCCGCCATCCAGGTTGCCGGGCTTCCGAAAAATGGTATCGTTGAAATTGAAGCCATTGCCGTGAAACCGCATGACCACGAAGATGAGAATTGCTGCTGCCACGATAATTAAACAGGGTAATTGACAATCAATGAATCCGCTTGTGTCCGTGATCATTCCGTGTCGGAATGAAGAAAAAACCATACACCTTGTATTACAGGCTCTCTTCCAGCAAAGTTTCCCGTTGCAGGATATGGAAATTATAATTGCTGATGGTCTTTCCACCGACGGCACAAGGCGTGCTATTCATGCATTTAGCCAAGCTCACCCATCACTGGTAATTCGCCTCGTCGATAACCCCAAACAAATCATTCCAACAGGCTTGAATACAGCCATCAAAGCCTCGAATGGCAATTTGATCGTGCGGATGGACGCGCATTCTCTGCCCAACCCAGACTATGTCCAGCGCTGTTACGACGCGCACAATGAAGGCAAGGCTGAAAATGTGGGCGGGGTATGGAAGATCAGCCCACAAAACAACAGTTGGATGGCACGTTCGATCGCTGCAGCAGCTGCCAATCCATTTGCCGTTGGTGATGCCCACTATCGCTTCACAGAAAAAGCAGCCTATGTTGATACCGTTCCTTATGGTTCTTATAAGCGGGATCTTTTTGATAAGATAGGGTTCTTTGACGAATCGCTTCTTGCTAACGAAGATTACGAGTTTAATACCCGAATTCGACAGTCTGGCGGTCGTATTTGGTTGGATCCTGCCATCCAATGCACCTACTTTGCGCGGGCAAGCTTCTGGGCGCTTGCCAAACAATACTGGGGGTATGGCTTCTGGAAAGCACAAATGCTCAAACGCTATCCGGAAACGCTGCGCTGGCGACAAGCTTTGCCACCTGTGTTTGTATTAGGTGTGATCTTGCTGGCACTGGTTGGTTTTTTCTGGCATCCTGCCTGGTTAGTGTTAGCAGTCATATTCGGTCTTTATTTGATTATTCAACTGATTCCAGCAATACAAATCTCACTTAAGGATGGAAACATCCTGGTGAGTTTGGGGGTCGTTCTTGCTACTTTGGTTATGCATTTTTCCTGGGGGACCGCACTCATTGTGGGGTTATTTTCTAAGCCTGATAGGAAAAAATAATGGAAGAAAAACTGAACGGTCGACCCAATGGAAAGTTTCGCTTTGAACGCAGAGAACAAACCCTGCTGTTGGTTTTAGGTGATTTTGTTGCTGCAATGCTTGCTCTGGGTATTGCGCTATTGATCTGGGCAAGGGGTGATACCTGGTTGGGACTTTCTATCGCTTTTTTACGAGAGCGCATTCCGGTCTGGTTTTATTTCCTGCCACTGCTTTGGATGGTTTTGATGGCAGATTCTTATGACATCCGTAAAGCCGGCAACCTCAAATTGACACTTAAATCACTGGGCATATCCCTAATTGCCTCTGCCGCCGTCTACCTGGTGATCTATTTTGCGTCTGAGCCTAACAGCCTCCCGCGCTTTGGCGTGGCAATCTTCCTGGTGTTGGCGGTTCTGATCACCTTCTTCTGGAGACTGATCTACGTTCGTCTTTTTACAACTGCCAGCAGGCAAAAACGCGCGCTCATCATTGGCGCGGGTAGAGCTGGATCAGCCCTCGCCCAAATCGTCACAGAGCAAGATCCACCGCCCTTCACGTTGGTTGGTCTAATTGATGACGACCCTGCTAAAAAGGGCACTTTTATCGAAGGCTTTCCGGTGCTTGGCAGCCACAAGGATCTCAAGGAGATCGTTGAAGAAAATCACATCACGGATATGATCCTCGCCATTTCCAACGAAATGAGCCCTGGCATGTTCCAGAAAATCCTGACAGCCCAGGAAAAGGGCATGAACATGGCGACCATGCAGGATACTTACGAATCTTTGACCAATCGGGTTCCGATTGCTCTTCTCGAGTCTGACTGGATCATCCGTTCCTTTATTGACCGCAAACCCACCAGTGGGCTCTACCGTCTCTCCAAACGGATAATGGACCTGTTCTTTAGCCTGATTGGAATGGTGGCACTAGCAGTCCTTTCCCCGATATTGGTTCTTCTCATCCGGCTTGATTCTAAGGGTCCCATCATTTTCAAACAAACCCGTCTCGGTCGCGGAGGTAATCCTTATACCATCTTCAAATTTCGCACGATGAAAGACAACCAGGACATGGAAAGAGAAGCCCTGGTCACTTCGACGAATGACCCTCGTGTAACCCGGATTGGTCGCTATCTGCGTAAGACTCACCTGGACGAGCTTCCGCAGATCTGGAATGTTTTACGTGGTGAGATGAGTTTTGTAGGTCCACGTTCAGAGCGGGAGGAATTGGTATGCATTTTTCAACGGGAAGTACCATTTTATCGAGCCCGCATGCTGGTAAAACCTGGCATCACTGGTTGGGCACAGATCCATCAAAACTACGCAGAAACCGTGGCTGAAACAGCGATCAAGCTTGAATACGACCTGTATTACATTGAGAATGCTTCCATTCTGATGGACATCTCCATCCTTTTGCGCACAGTCACCTCGGTGCTGGGGTTTAAAGGACGATAATATGCCTGTGGGTTCTCAGGAAGGGCAGAAAACCAACCTGCTTCAGGCTTATCCTGACGCTCACCTGCTGCAATCGCCGGAATGGGCTGAATTCAAGAGACATTTCGGTTGGCAAGCCCAGGTTTTCAGCAGCCAATCTGCTTATGCCCAGGTCTTGTTCCGAAGGCTGCCTTTGGGTTACTCGATTGCTTATCTACCTAAAGGACCACTCGGAAATGATTGGTCCAGCCTTTGGGAACAAATTGACCAGGAATGCAAAAAACGCAAAGCAGTCTTTTTACAAGTTGAGCCTGATCTACATTTGCCTCTTCCTCCAGAAGTGGAAGCCCATTTTTCACAAGGCTTCATCCGGGAAGAACACACCCTTCAGCCCCGCCGAACAATTTCCGTTACCCTGCAAGCTGCTGAAGAGGAATTATTGGCAGCCATGAAGCAAAAAACCCGTTATAACATCCGCCTGGCTTCCAAAAAAGGCGTCATTGTTCGACCAACAGCAGATGTAAAAGGTTTTTACGAGATGATGCTCACCACCGGTAACCGCGATGGGTTTGCCGTGCATAATCTCGATTATTATCAAAAAGTCTTCAATATTTTTGCGCCTTCCGGTAAGTGTGTATTGCTGGGAGCTTTCTTTGAAGAAACCCCATTGGCTTACCTGATGCTTTTCTTATCTGGGTCACGCTCCTGGTATTTCTATGGCGCCTCTGACAACACCCAACGTAACTTAATGCCTACTTACCTGCTCCAATGGGAAGCCATGCTCTGGGCTAAAGCTCATGGTGCTTCTGAATACGACCTCTGGGGCATCCCCGATGCTGAGGAGAATGAGCTGGAAGCCAGTTTTTCCGATCGTTCTGACGGATTATGGGGAGTCTACCGCTTTAAACGCGGTTTTGGCGGTCAGATCGTCCGCAGCAGCCCGGCTTTCATCAAAGTTTACAAGCCGCTGCTCTACAAGCTTTACCTCAAATATCGTGCCGGGAGGATGGTAGATTAATATGTACCAGCTCGCCTCCGACCAGGTAAAAGATTGGAACCAGTACTTACTTGAATTCCCCGAAGCTCACATTTTGCAAACCTTGCAATGGGCGGAGGCGAAAAAACAAAACGGCTGGGGTCCAATGTTCTTCTGGAGTGGATCCAGCAGACACAACCTGGGCGCGCTTGTGATGGTATTGCGCAGGCAAATAAGCTTCTTGGGCATGAAATTTACAGTTCTCTACGCCCCCAAGGGTCCCACCCTGGACTGGACTGACCAGGCAGTAGTGACACAAACACTCGACTTTTTACAGGCACTTACTCGCAAGCAAAAAGCGGTTTTCATCAAGATTGACCCGGATGTTTTACTCGGCACAGGGTTTCCCGGCAGTGAGGAAGAGCAACCTGACCTCAACGGATTCGCACTACAACAGGAACTGAACAAGCGCGGCTGGCATTTCTCACAAGATCAAATCCAATACCGCAACACGGTTTTGGTGGATTTACGCCAAAGCGAAGAAGAACTGTTGGCAGCCATGAAACAAAAAACACGTTATAACATCCGCCTCGCTGTCAAAAAAGGCGTTACGATCCGGCAAGGCAAAGAGAGTGAGCTGCCAGCGCTTTACAAGATGTACGCGCAAACGGCTGTACGGGATGGTTTTGTTGTCCGCCATGAAGAGTATTATCTCAATACATGGCATGCCTTCCTTGATGCGGACATGGCAAAGATTCTGGTGGCGGAAGTTGAGGGGCAACCTGTCGCAGCCTTGATCCTGTTTCATTTCAACGGAACCTGCCGCTATATGTACGGCATGTCCACCGAACAATACCGCGAGCTTATGCCCAACCATTTATTGCAATGGGAAGCCATCCGACTTTCCAAACAGATGGGTTGCCACACTTACGACATGTGGGGCGCGCCGGACGTTTTTAACGAATCAGACGCAATGTGGGGGGTCTACCGCTTCAAACAGGGTTTCAATGGCGTCACTGCCCGTCACCTGGGTGCCTGGGATTTCAGCCCCCGCCCCCTGCTTTACAAAGCCTACACCCAAACCTTGCCCAAGCTGTTGGATATCATGCGCAGGCGGGGGAAGTCTGAGAACCAAAAGCAGGTACAGCATGATTGAACGCGTTCCTCTGGCTCACTTGCCGACACCCATTGAAGCATTGCCGCATCTATCACGTCTTCTCGGTGGACCGCAGCTTTTTATCAAGCGTGATGATCTGACCGGACTTGGTCTTGGCGGAAACAAGACTCGCAAACTGGAATACCTGGCAGCTGATGCCCTGGCAAAAGGTGCTAAAACACTGATCAGTACTGGCGCTGTCCAATCGAACCATTGCCGCCAGGTTGCAGCCGCTGCCGCCAAACTTGGCTTGGGTTGTCAACTTATCCTGGCTGGCGATGAACCGGGCGAAGCACAGGGAAACCTGTTGTTGGATAAATTGAGCGGCGCTCAGATCTTCTTTACCAGCAAAGCCAACCGGGACCAGGAACTGCAGTTACGTTTTCAACAAGCGCAGCGAGACGGACAAAAGCCCTATCTCATTCCTTATGGCGGCTCGAACACGATCGGCGCCCTGGGCTATCTGAACGCCATGGTTGAATTAAAGGATCAAGGCTTGGAACCAGATTGGATTGTATTTGCCACTTCCTCCGGAGGCACGCAGGCGGGTTTGATATTGGGCGCTCACATCACCGGTTTCAGAGGCAAGATTCTCGGCATCAGCATCGAACACTCATCCGATCCGTTTTCCGCCCAGATTGCTGATCTGGTCAACAAGACAGTCGATGAATTAGGATATGACTGGTCGGTCACATCGAGAGAAGTGTTGATCAACGACTCTTACTGCCAGGCTGGGTATGGTGTGTTGACCTCGGCTGAGATCGAGACGGTCAATCTGCTCGCTCGCACCGAAGGAATCCTGCTCGACCCGGTCTACACCGGGCGTGCGGCAGCAGGCTTGCTGGACTTGATTCGAAAAGGCTTTTTCAGACCTGAGGAAAAGGTTTTGTTCTGGCATACCGGAGGTACCCCAGCTCTCTTTGCCGAACCGTATTCCCAGGGTTTGCTGGATAAGTAAAGTCAAATTGCCGCGCCGCTACGCTCCTCGCTAAGACGATCTAAAAAAAGAGCTCCATCATCTGGAGCTCTACTAATCTAACTGAGTTGAAAGCCTAAACTTTTCCGGCTGCCCGGTCTTTCAGGTGCTTCTTATAACTGATCGACTTCATCACCTCAGCGGCAATGGTAGGAATCAATACCAGTGGTAAGATTTCAGCCCACTCGATCCAACGCAGGGAGACAGTGTCAAAAATGACTTGCAGGAAAGGCACATAGACAACTAGCAGCACGAGGACCACAGAAAACAGCACAGCCATGTTCATATTCTTGCTGGAGAAAATGCCGATCTTGGTCAATGGATAATACTCGGATCTGGCAGTGTAAGCTCTGAAAAGTTCTGAAAGCGAGAGTGTTACAAAAGCAAAGGTTTCAGATAAAATCCGCGCTTCGGCAGTGGAACCTTTCAGTGCTCCGCCGCCCAACCAAAAAGCAGTCAGTGTCGTTGCTGTGATAGCAATGGTCTGGACGATGATCCCTCTTACCATGAATTTGTTGATGATCGGTTCGCTGGCTGGACGTGGCGGATGCTCCATGATATCAGGGTCACCCTTCTCAGTGCCCAATGCCAGAGCTGGAGCGCCATCACTAATCAGGTTTAACCAGAGCAGTTGGATAGGCGCCAAAGGAGTATTCCAGTTGAACAGAATCGCCAGGAAGATGATCATGATCTCGGCAATGTTACAGGAGATCAAGTAGTAGACAAACTTGCGGATATTGCTGTAAATGATACGACCCTGCTCAACAGCAGAAACGATGGAAGCGTAGTTGTCATCGGTCAGGACCATATCGGCAGTCTCTTTGGCAACATCAGTACCAGTGATGCCCATGGCAACGCCAATATCAGCACGCTTGATGGCAGGAGCGTCATTGACACCATCACCGGTCATTGCCACCACTTCACCGTTGTCCCGCAGAGCGTCCACGATTTTCATCTTGTGTTCAGGGCTGACACGAGCATAGACATCGGTGATCTTGACGATCTCGCGCATTTCTTCTTCAGTCGAGTCTTCAATATCGGCACCGGTCAACACCTGGTGTCCAGGCTGCAGCAGACCGATATCTTCGGCAATCGCTTTCGCCGTGTTGGGATAGTCACCCGTGATCATGACCGAACGAATACCAGCATCCTGAGCTTCCTTGAGAGCAGGCTTTACCTCAGGTCTGGAGGGATCGATCATACCAATCAGGCCCACAAAAATCAGGTCTTGTTCAAGATTTTCAGCGCTCAGGTCAGTGGGCATTTCGGGAACTGGACGGTAAGCAACACCCAAAACGCGCAGGGCGTGGCTGGTCATTTCGTCGTTCGCAGCCAGAACTTCATCACGCATCTCCTGAGTCAGCTCGACCGGGTTATTATGCATATCGGATTTGTAGCGGCAAAGGTTCAGCACCACATCCGGAGCGCCCTTTACTGCAATGGTATACCAGTTGGTTTTCTCATCAGTTACGTAAGGGGAAATATCACCGTGACCAGGGTTAAGAATGTTATGGATGGTGACCATACGTTTGCGGGTGGAATCGAAGGGGATTTCCTGCTTGCGCGGATAGTTTTGGTTGACCACATTTGCAGCCGCGCCTGCCTTGAGGGCAGCCACTAAAATGGAGCCTTCAGTCGGATCGCCAACCATACGGTAGGATGTCTTCCCTTCGCTTTCGCCTGCTGGTTCCAGTTGGGCATCGTTATTGATCGTGCCCACCCAAAGGGCTGTGCGGGCAGCCGGATAACGCATCAGGTCAACGCTTTCACCGCCTACTTTAAATTCACCCACGGGTTCGTAACCAATACCCGTGATATCAACAAACTGCCCATCCACCCACAACCTGGTGACAGTCATCTGATTTTGGGTCAGGGTGCCGGTCTTATCGGTGCAAATGGTGGTGACTGAGCCAAGGGTTTCGACAGAAGAGAGTCTGCGGATCAGGGCATGGCGGCTTACCATTTCGCGCATGCCACCAGCAAGGCTGATGGTAACAACAGCTGGCAGCCCTTCCGGGACGGCAGCAATCGCTAGCGATACGGCGACCATGAAGAGTGCCAAAGCTTCATCCCAGAATTCCTTTGAACCAAAGGCAACCACTTCTGGCGGAGTAAGAAGACGAAAAACGCCAATAACAAAAACAAGCGCACAGACGATGAGGGCTGCAATACCCAGCGTTTTGCCCAGCTCTTCGAGACGCTTCTGCAAGGGAGTTTGCTCTTGTTCCACCGATTGGAGCATGGTGGCAATCAGACCGAGCTGGGTATGCATACCGGTGCTGATGACCACGCCTTTACCGCGTCCATAACTGACAGTTGTGCCGGAAAAAGCCGTGTTCTCGCGGTCGCCCAAGGGGATATCCGCCTGCAGGTTGCTTTCAGCATCTTTCTTTGCCGGAACAGATTCTCCGGTCAAAGATGCCTCATCAATGCTCAGATTGACGGCATCCAGGAGGCGAATGTCGGCTGGAATAAAGTTACCTGCTTCGATGAAGACAATGTCGCCCGGTACCAGCTCCCGCGAGGGCACCATGATGCGGTGACCGCCGCGCAGAACCTGGGCTTCGGGGGCAGCCATCTTTTTGAGCGCTGCCAGCGAGGCTTCAGCACGAGATTCCTGGATGATGCCCATAATGGCATTCAAAACCACGATCAGAAGGATTGCGCCTGCTTCCACCCAGTCTCCCAAAACGGCTGAAATGACCGCGGCACCGATAAGCAGCCAGATCACAAAACTGTTAATCTGCTCCCATAATTTCTGCAGGAAGGTTCTTCCGGCTTGCTCTTGCAGTTCGTTGTAACCGAACTTCTCGAGTCGCTCTTTCACCTCGACATCGCTCAAACCTGTTTCAACAGGGACATCCAGGCTATCGAGCACTTCGTCTGCCTGAAGCGCATGCCAGGAGACATTGATCACATCTTCCGCGTTCTTGATTACTTGCTTAGGTTGTTCACTCATAGATTTTCAACTCCTAATATTTAAAGACCGTTCAATTATAAGGCATTTATGTGTCAGTTTATGAGACTGATACAAGTAAAAATCCCCCGCATCAAGTGGACTTATGTAATTCGAAATCGACAATCCGCTCCCCAGATTGGGCATTAAAAGAGCCGGACGCCTTCGATCAAAGTCAATTTGAGCCTGGCTGGCTGTTACGTGCTAAAATCCAGTCATGTTATGGAATATCCTCGGTCATGAAACCGCCATCAGTTTTCTGAAAAACCACGCCAAACCCGGTCACACCCGCCATGCCTATCTGATCACAGGACCGGATGGGGTTGGCAGAGAAACCCTGGCATTGGCGTTCGCGAAAGCCATTAATTGCCAGAATCCACCTGCTGAAGGTGAGTTTTGCGGGAAATGCCTGGCTTGCCGGCAGATCAACGAACAGCGTTATCCTGATCTGATGGTTTTACGCGTCATGGAAGGCAGCAAAGATCTGAAGATCGACCAGATCCGGGAAATGCAGCAGACCTTGGCGTTGGCACCCTATCAGTCACGCTACCGCATGGTGCTTATCCCGGATTTTCAGAACGCCACGATCGGTGCTTCAAACGCACTTTTGAAATCGCTTGAAGAACCTCCTTCGAGAGCCCTCCTGATATTGACTGCAGATGCCAAGGAAAGCTTGCTGGAGACGATTGCCTCACGCTGCGAAGTAGTGCGCCTGCGCCCCACTTCCATTGAAACCCTTGAGTATTACTTGCAGGAAGAAAAAAAGATCGCTCCAGCCAGAGCAAAACGGCTTGCCCACCTCTCCGGCGGGCGGGTTGGCACCGCCTTGAGTTTTGATCAGAATCAGGATTTATTGGATGCTTATGACGATGCCCTTACCGATCTGGCTGATCTGCTGAACGCGCGATTACGTCAACGTCTGCAATACGTGGAAAGGCTGCAACAAAGAAAAGGGGCGTCGCGGGAACAATTCGCTTTTCTGATTGCCACCTGGTTGACCTTCTGGCGGGACGTCATGATCCGACGTGAAGGAGCGAATATCCCGCTGGTAAATATTGACCATGGACAGCAGATCAACGAAACTGCCCAATTGATCCCATCCGGGCAGATTGAAAAGATCCTAAAAGACCATGAAAAAGCCCTGGTTAACCTCGATGCCAACCTTAACCCCCGCCTTGTGATTGAGAACCTGATCCTCGGGTTTCCTCTGCTGAGGGTTGCATAATGACTGAAGAGCAACACGCTTCTGAATCAGTCCAGGTACAAAACTCCATTGCGGACGAACAATTCGACCATACCATGGCGCAAAAATCGACTCATAAATCCCGTTTATTGGAATTATTCCTCGTAACCCTAAAAATTGGCTTGACCAGTTTTGGCGCTCCCACCGCCCACATTGCCATGATGGAAAACGAGTTTGTCCGTAAGCGAAAATGGATTACCGAAGAGCATTTTTTGGATTTGCTGGCTGCCGCCAACCTGATTCCTGGTCCGAATGCCAGTGAAACCTGCTATCACGTCGGCTATGTCCGTGCCGGGTATCCCGGCTTGGTCACCGCCGGACTTGGTTTTATTGCTCCAGCTTTTGCCTTCAGTCTGCTTTTCGCTTGGATTTATGTCAGTTACGGCAGCCTGCCACAAATCGAAGGCATATTCTACTTGTTAAATCCTTTGGTTTTGGCAATTGTGCTTGAAACGACCTGGCGTATCGGTAAAGCCAGTTTTAGCGGCTGGAAACAGGTGCTCATTTTTGTGTTGGCAGTCGCAGCAAAACTGCTGGGTGTCAACGAAGCGATCATCTTAATTGGCGGTGGGCTGGCAGGCATCCTCTTGCACCACGTCATGGTCAAATGGGAAAATGGCTCCCCCCCAACCCAGCTATTAATGGCATTGCTACCTTTGCCTGCCATCTCAGAATTTGTAGGTAAGGTTGCCGAGCAGACGAGAGAGACTTTTTGTAACATTTTCATCTATTTCTTTCGGACTGGTTCCATTCTTTTCGGTTCGTCCCTGGTGCTATTCGCATTAATCGAGGAAGATGTTGTCAATCGTTTTGGCTGGCTCACAGCCCAACAACTGACCGATTCGATCGCCTTGGGGCAGATCACTCCCGGACCAGTACTCTCAGCCAGCACTTTTGTAGGCTATATTGCCGGTGGTGCTGGAGGAGCAGTTGCATCAACCCTGGGTGTCTTTTTACCGTCTTTCCTGATCGTTGCCGTGACTGCGCCCCTGGTCAAGAAAATGCGTGAAAATCATCTCACCAGCAGTTTTCTAAAAGGAATTAACCCTGCTGTGGTTGCCCTGATCATTTTTGTTTGCATCAACCTGGGGCAAAACGCATTGGTGGATGTTTGGACAGTTTTGGCACTACTGGCAGGGTTGGCAGTGATGCTTTTCACCAATGCCCAACCTTATGTGCTCGTTCTCGCCGGCTTTGTTTTAGGTATCTTAAGGATTTTGATCATCACCTGAGGAACGCGGCTTGTGCCTTTATGGGCTTTCGTAAGGAATGGCTTTGTGCCATTCCGTTTCCTCCCTTGGAAATTTTTTTCGGGTTTTTCTTTCGTAAATTCATTCACCGTTTTTTGGAAGGGGTCAAGCCCCTTCCCTACACGG
>ENA-UOXR01001495-UOXR01001495.1-bioreactor-metagenome-genome-assembly--contig:-NODE-1495-length-24393-cov-107.877270_pt1 | contig 24393 bp, 26 predicted proteins | sample MGYA00238164_ERZ764825 | MGnify/ENA primary metagenome ERZ764825 (study PRJEB28920, sample SAMN05720171) | bioreactor metagenome | isolation source: Anaerobic biogas reactor | place...
GGCGGAGGAGATCCTCCACCGGAGCAAGCGCGATCCCCTGCTGGAGCCCCTCCACATCCACGTTCGTGTAGAGGAGCGATCCGGCGCCGAGGCCCTCGAACCGCTCCGCCCAGGAAAGATAGCTCCCCGCCGGACGCTCCCAGCCCTCGATCATCACCTCGCCTCCGCGGGCGTCGACCCCCGCCATGACCCGAACGCTGCCGAACTCGCCGGCAAGCGCCCGGATCACCTCCGGTTCCCGGACGGCGAGGGTCGAGAGGATCACCCGGTCGACCCCGACATCGAGCCAGCCTGCAGCGTCCTCTACGCTCCTGATACCCCCGCCGAGCTCGACAAAGGCGTTCGTCTCGCGGATGAACTTCCGGATCAGGTCGACGTTCTTCTGCGCCCGGCCAAACGCCCCATCGAGGTTGATGATGTGGATGCCGTCCGCTCCCTCCTCAAGCCACCGGTGTGCCCAGGCGGCCGGGTCGCCGTAGACCGTCGCCGCCTCCGGCCGGCCCTGCACGAGCTGCACGCACCGGCCGTCCAGTATATCGACTGCAGGATAGATCTCCATGCTCTCAGCGTATGATCCGTTCGATGGGCATGACTAATATGTCTTTTGCGCCCGCCCGCTTCAACTGGTTGATCAGTTGATACACCCGCTCCTCTTTCACGACGGCGTGAACGGCGACCAGGTTCTCGTCGGATGCCACGTCCATCACCGTCGGGCCGGAGAGGCCGGGCAGCACCTGCCGGACGTCGGGAAGAGCGCTCCGGTGGACGTTCATCATCAGGTAACACTGCCCCTTCGCCCGGATGACGCTCTCGAGGGCAAGGACGATCTCGTCGATCTTCTCCCGCTTTGCCGTGAGGGCGGTGGGGTTTGCCACCAGGACCGTCGTCGACGTGAGAACCTCGCCGATGACCCGGAGATGGTTCGTCCGGAGCGTCGTCCCCGACGAAGAGAGGTCGACGATGGCATCGGCGATACCGAGGTGCGGTGTCGCCTCGCACGCCCCCCCGACGGTCACCACCGTCACGGTGACGCCGTGCTCCGCAAAGAACGCACGGGTGATCGCCGGGAACTCGGTCGCCACCTTGGCACCGTCAAGGTCGGCGGGCGCCCTGACGTCGGACTCCTCCGGCACGGCCACGACGAGCGTTGCCCTGCCGATCTGCAGGTCGAGCACCTGCTCGACCGCCGAGCCCCGCTCCATGACCATATCCCTCCCGGTGATGCCGAGGTCGGCAACGCCGCTCGCCACGTACTCCGGTATGTCGATCGGGCGGGCAAAGAGGATCTCCACGTTCGGGTCATGCGTCCGGGTGATGAGCCTCCGCTCTCCGCCGTCGACCAGGTGGAGGCCGCTCTTCTCGATCAGCTCGTTGACGGGCCCGGATATCCTGCCTTTGTTCGGGATGGCAAGACGGATGAGACCGGGCTCCTGCTGCCTGAATGGTGATCTGCTCATAGGGTGCGACAACTCCGGAACCGGGAGGGTTAGAAGGTGGAGAGTTCTCCCCTGATGACCTTCTCGGTTATGGTGGTGATCTCGTCCATCCACCCGTTGATGATCCCCTCGATATCGGGCTGGATCGACCTGACGGTCGTGCCCGGCTTCGTGAGTATCTGGGCGCTCGCCACGTGGGGCTCGTCGATCGGGTGGCCGATCTGGGAGAGGATGCGGACGTACATCTCCTCGATGCCGTCGATCTCGGCGATACAGTCCTGGGCGATCCGGGTCGCGAGAAGGTTGTAGATCTTGCCGATGTGGTTGATCGGGTTCTTCCCGCTCGTCGCCTCCATGCTCATGGGGCGGTTCGGGGTGATCAGCCCGTTTGCGCGGTTGCCGCGGCCGACGGACCCGTCGTCGCCCATCTCGGCCGATGTCCCGGAGACCGTCAAGAAGACGCTCCCACAGTCGAGATCGTCGGCGGTGTTGATCGCGACGTTGATCTTCCGGTTCGTGAACCGCTGTGCAACCGCCGCTATCTGCTCGGTCAGGACGTTCTTCTGCTCGATATACTCGGTGATGCCCGAACAGTAGCGGTCCACGAACGCCATGGCGACCGTGAGGGTGATGGCATCGCCGTCGCGCAGGCACATGATCTTGCAGTCCTGGCCGATGACGGGATACTTCGGGCGGAGCGTGTCGTCAAGATACGCGGAGACGCCTTTAACGATGCTCTCCGCCTCGCTGAACGGTGCGTGCCCGACGCCAAACGACGTGTCGTTCGCCCGCGGGATCTTTCCCTCGCAGGACCGGAAGACGTCCTGCAGGTCGGTCGACCCGTTCCCCATCCGGCAGTCGACGATGACGTCGCGCTCCATGTTGAGGGTGGGGAGGATCTTCCGGATGTAGGTCCGTGCCGCCTCGACGGCGATCGCGTCGGCAGGTATGTTCACGCCGTTGAAGGTCTTCGTGGCCCGACCCGATATGAGGAAGTAGATCGGTTTTGTTATCCGGCCGCCGCCGAACTTCGGTATCGACTCCCCCGCGACGACCTCGCCCTGGTCGGTGTTGTGGTGCAGGACGCTGCCGCACTCCTCGAAATACGACCGGCTGAGCGCCCGGCTGATCGACTCCGCGATGCCGTCTGCAAGGCTGTCCGGGTGCCCGAGGCACTTCCTCTCCACCAGTTCTATCCGCTGTCTCTCTATCGGGATCTGGTCAAGCCCTTCTACGCTGATGTTCCTGGTCATCAAATCCACCGTAGTTCTAAAGTATGATAAGAGAAATGATTGCAACTCATATAACCATTTCTAACCATCACTCCGGACGCGGATGTCGGAGCGGATGCCGATCTTGCAGTTGCCGCCCCTGAATATGCGCACCATGCCCCCGCTCTCGGAGACCGTTATGCCGATGGCCGGTATCTCGTAGGTGATGGATGCGGTTGCCCGGTGCCGCCCCCCGAGTCCCCCCGGGAGGGATATGCCCCGCCCGGTGACGTCGAGGTAGCGCCCCGCCGACCGCACCTCGCCGTTCTTATCGATGACGAAGACGCCGTCGAGCTGGGCGAACTCCTTGACGCTCTCCCAATTATCCTTGTTCTTGATGTCGCGGAGGGTGGCGGGCTGCCCCTGGTAGGGGTTGAGGATCGCCTGGTGGGAGTGCCGGAAGATCTCTTCGGGATCCCCTATGATGAACGCGGTCCCGATGGACCTCCCCTCCCTCCCCTCGACCGCGATCTCAAGGGCGAGCGAGAGGACCGCGTGGAGCACCTCGCGGGGGGCGATGTCGGAGAAGTCCTTGAGGTTGATGAAGTTCTTCCCCTCCTCGATGTCGTATATGATGACGGCGTAGGGAAAGACGCCGACGACGAGGCCGTTCTCCAGGTTCCGCCGGAGGTAGAGGTGGACGGCGGCGTCGAGCATATGCCGCTCGCTCACCTCCAGTATGTCGTGCATGGTGAGGTCTTTTAAGACGTCGAGCTGGAGTTCCTGCACCCGTATGATCGGGACCGAAGGCACGCCCGGGGGGATCGGTATGGGATCGACGAACGAGACGACCGCCCGTGCGCCGATCTTCGCCGCCACCTCGCAGGCGGTGGCGAGCATCAGGTCGCTGTTCATAGCACCTCGCGGATCAGCCCCGGTATCTCTGAAGGCCGGGACGCGACCGGTATGCCGAGGGCGGCCAGCCGCCGCACCTTGGAGCGGGCGTCGCCCTCGCCGCCCTCGATGATCGCGCCCGCGTGGCCCATCCTCTTCTCGGGGGGAGCGCTCACGCCGGCGATGTAGGTGACGACCGGAAGATCGGTCGACCGGACCCCCTCCTCTTCGAGGTTTCCGCCCACCTCGCCTATGACGACGACCGCCTTTGTCAGGGGATCGTCCTCGAACCGCGCGAGCACGTCCACGAACGTCTGGCCGATAACGGGGTCGCCGCCTATGCCGACGACCGTGCTCTGGCCGATGCCGGCGCGGGTGAGTTCGTCGACCACCTCGTAGGTGAGGGTGCCGCTCCGGGAGACGACGCCGACATTACCGCGGGTGGCAAGATGGGCCGGCATGATGCCGAGTTTGCACTCCCCGGGCGAGAGGAGGCCGGGGCAGTTCGGGCCGATGACCGTGCAGTCGTGGAGCCTTGCGTAGGCGATCGCCTTCATCGCGTCGTGGACCGGTATATGCTCGGTGATGACGACGGCAAGCGTGATCCCCGCGTGCGCCGCCTCCATGATCGAGTCGCCCGCGGCGCCCCCGGGCACGAAGACGACACTTCTGGTCGCATCGTGTTCGCGGAGCGCCTCCTTTACGGTGTTATAGACCGGGACGCCGTGGACCTCGCGGCCCCCCTTGCCGGGCGCGACACCGGCGACGACACCCCGGCCGCCGAGATCGCGGGCGTAGGCGTTCATCAGCTCCGTGTGGAACATGCCCTGCCTGCCGGTGATGTTCTGGACGATCACCCCGAGGCTCTTATCGCCGTATATCATGGCGCGACCTCCATCGCCGCCCGGACGGCCGCATCCATGCTCTCGAGCATGCGGTAGCCGTGTTCGCCGAGCAGTTGCCGGCCCTCCGCCTCGTTCGTCCCGGCCATCCGGACGATGACCGTCGGGGCGACGCCGGCGGCGATGATGCCCTTTGCCACTTCGTCGCACCGGGTGATCCCGCCAAGGAGGTTGACGACGATCACCGAGACGTCCGGCATGCTTGCGACGAGCCGGACGGCGTGCATAACGCGCTCCTGGTCGGCGCCGCCCCCGACGTCGAGGAAGTTTGCCGCCCGGCCCCGGTAGTACTCGATCAGGTCGAGCGTCGACATCGTGAGACCGGCGCCGTTCCCGATGACACCGATGGTCCCGTCCAGTTCGACGTAGGAGAACCCGTGCTTCTCGGCCTCGCGCTCGCGCTCCGAGAGGTCGCGGTTGACCGCTATCCCCTGGCGGGCGAGGGCGTTGTCGTCGACGATCAGTTTCGCGTCCGCCGCATAGACCCCCTGCGGCGTCGTCACGAGCGGGTTCACTTCCGCGAGCATGGCATCTTTCTCCTGGAATACGCGGTAGAGGCGGTTGATGACGGGCGCAAGATCCTTCGGGGCTCCTCCGAGGAGTTCGCGCATGAGAAATGGCGGTATATCCCGGAGCAGCGGGGATACGATGACCTTCCGGACGGCCGATGCCGCACTCTCGATCTCTACCCCGCCGGCGTCGGCAAAGAGGACCGCCGGCTGCCGGCTCGACCGGTCGACGGCGATGCTGACGTAGTACTCGTGCTCTATCGCGAGGCGCTCCTCGATAAGGACCTCCCTGACCGGGATGCCCTTGATCTCCCGCGCGAAGAGTTCGCGGGCGGTATCGACCGCCGTCTTTGCATCGGCAAAGAGGACGCCGCCGGCCTTTCCCCTCCCGCCGACGTCCACCTGCGCCTTCAGCACAACGGCGCCGCCCGTCTCCGGCAGGTGCGCCGCGGCCTCTTCGGGCGCCCGTATGAGCGCTCCCTTCGGGACCGGTATGCCGTACTCCGAAAAGATCTGTTTTGCCTCGTACTCCAGTAGTTTCATAAGTTACACACTCGCTCTCCGAGTTCAAATCCGCGTTTCAGTGCTTTCATGTTCAGGTTCTCGGTGCCCTTGGGGACGCTGTCGAGCACCGCACGCTCGATCGCCTCCCTGCTCACGATGCCGGTCGAGGTCACGAGGGCGCCGATCATGACGATGTTTGCGACGATCTCCCGGCCGAGGACGGTCTTTGCCTCCGCCGTCGCCGGTATCTCATAGTAGCGGCATCCCGGGCGGGACCGGACGAGATCGGTATCCAGGAGCATGACCGCGTCCGGCCGGGCCCTGACCCCGTACTTCTCAAACCCCTGCTGCGACATGATGGCGTATATGTCGGGGTCGGCCACCTCGGGGTAGAGGATCGGGCGATCGTCGATCACCACCTGTCCCATCGATGCCCCGCCCCGGGCCTCCGGGCCGTAGACCTGTGTCTGGACGGCGTGCTTCCCGTCGTAGAGCGCCGCCGCCCGCCCGAGTATGACCGCGGAGAGGATGATCCCCTGGCCGCCGTATCCCGAGAACCTGACCTCGTGCCTCATCGCCGCACCCCCATCGCCGGCCGGTTCCGCCGGACGAGTTCGCCGATGGTGAAGATATCCTCCGGGACCGGTCTTCCCTCTCGGACCAGGCGGTCGCGCTTCTCGATGAGCATCGCGTGGCTCCGGATGTGTTCGATCATGGCCGGGACGGTCCTGAGCTTGTTGTGGCGGCCGTAGTTCGTCGGGCACTGGGTCCTTGCCTCGATGAACGCAAACCCCGGCGTCCGCATGCCGGCGGCGATGGCCTTCGTGAGCTCTTTGACGTGATAGGACGTCCAGCGGGCGACGTAGTTCGCGCCGGCGGCGACCGCGAGTTCCGCAAGATCGAAGGCCGGTTCGCTCATGCCGTAGGGCGTCGTCGTCGATATGGCCCCCGGCGGGGTGGTCGGGCTCCCCTGGCCGCCGGTCATGCCGTAGATATGGTTGTTCATGCAGACCACCGTCATGTCCACGTTCCGGCGGCAGGCGTGGATGAAGTGGTTGCCGCCGATGGCGGCAAGGTCGCCGTCGCCCGTGAAGACGACGACGTTGAACTCCGGCCGCGCCATCTTCACACCCGTAGCGAACGCGAGCGCCCGGCCGTGGGTGGTGTGCAGCGAGTCGGTGAGTATGTAGCCGGGGGCGCGGGAAGAGCACCCGATACCGGAGACGAAGACCGTTTCGTCCCGTTTCCAGCCCATCTCCTCCACCGCCGCGAGGGTGCAGTTGATGACCGTCCCGTTGCCGCACCCGGTGCAGTATATGTGGGGCAGGCGGTCCTCCCTGAGCCAGTCGGGCGCGATCATCGGTGCGCCTCCAGGGCCCGGACGAGTTCGGCGGGGGTGTGGAGTTCGCCGCCGATCTTTCCGAGGGGGACGACCGGCCGGTCGACGTGGCGCTCGACCTCCCGGACCACCTGGCCCATGTTCAGCTCCGGCACGATATAGGTCTCTGCGTTCGGGAACTCGTGGAGCGCGAACTCCGGGAACGGCCAGACGACCCTGAGCCGGAGGTGGCCGACGGCGTCGTCGGGGTAATCGCGCATCACCTGTTCGACCGTCCGGGACGGCGGGCCGTAGGTGACGAAGACCGTCCCGGCGTCGGGGTTCGTGACCTCGTAGTCGGCGATATCGCGCCGCGCCGACTCGACCTTCGCGACGAGCCTCCTCACCAGTCGGTCGTGCGCCGCGGGATCGGTCGTGTCCGGGTAGCCGCGCTCGTCGTGGGTGAGCCCGGTCACGTGGACCGCCCTCCCCGAGCCGAAGGGCGCAAACCCGGGTATCCCGTCGTCGCCGGCCTCGAACGGTAGAGAGCTTTCCGCGAGCGGGGAGGAGCGGGTGATATCGACCGCATCGGGGATGGTCACCCGCTCCCGCATGTGGCCGACGATCTCGTCGGTCATCAGGAAGGTGGGAACCCTGAACCGGTCGGCGAGATCGAACGCCTTCGCCGTCAGGTCGAATGTCTCCTGGACGGAGTTCGGCGTGAGCGCTATGATGCTGTAGTCGCCGTGCGACCCGAACCGGCACTGGAGCATGTCGCCCTGCGCCGCCCGCGTCGGCTGGCCGGTGCTCGGGCCGCCTCGCTGGACGTTGACGATGACGCACGGCGTCTCGGTCATGGCCGCGTAGCCTATGTTCTCCATCATCAGAGAGAACCCCGGGCCGCTCGTCGCGGTCATGGCCCGGACGCCCGTCCAGGCGGCGCCGATGACCGCGGCGATGCTCGCGAGTTCGTCCTCCATGGATATGAAGACCCCGCCGGCCTTCGGGAGCCGCCGGGCCATCGCTTCGGCGATCTCGGTCGAGGGCGTGATCGGGTAGCCGCCGAAGAACCGGCACCCGGCAGCAAGCGCCCCCTCCGCGCAGGCGGCGTTCCCCTGCATGAACTCAACCCTGCTCAAAACTCCACCTCCACCCTGTGCGGCTCAAACGGCTTCTCCTCGACCCAGGAGATGGCCTGGTCGGGGCAGATCATGTGGCAGATCCCGCAGAGCATCCGCCCGTAGAGAGCCTGCAGCCGGCAGTTCGTGCACCGCTCGGGGCGGTCGAGGACGGGGGAGACGATCCCCCGGCTGTTGAGTTCCGTCCCTTCTCGAAAGATCCCGTAGGGGCAGACCAGCACGCAGAGGTTGCACCCCTTGCAGCGGCTTTCATCGATGACAAGTTTCATGAGACGGTATCCTACCTGATATTGAAGCGCTGGTGAAATTGTGTTTTCGCTTTCTCGCGTACTGCACTGAAGAGATCGCCGCCGCGGGCGTCGATGCCGACCGTCAGCGGGAGGTGATCCGCCTCGATGATCCAGACCGCTTCGGCCATGCCGAGGTCCTCAAAATAGACGCCGGAGAGGCTCATCCGGTCAGCGGCAAGGGCTGCGCAGCCTCCCGTGAACGCGAGGTAGACGGCGCGCCCCCGGAGCTGCTCGACCACCTCCGGCCCCATTCCCCCCTTGCCGATGAGGGCGCGGACGCCCGCGTCGATGAGGAACCCCGTGAGAGCGTTCATCCGCGCGGATGTGGTGGGTCCGGCGACGACGAGACGGCCGTCCCGGACCACCGGGCCGCAGTGGTAGACCGCGGCGCCCACGGGGTCGAAGGGGATGCCTTCCTCCATCATGCGGAGGTGGGCCTCGTCCCGTGCGGTGTAGATCGTTCCCGTGAGGGTGACCCGGTCGCCCGCCCGGAGGTCGAGGACCTCGTCGCCGAGCGGTGTGGTAAGGTTCACCGCTCCACCTCCACGGTAGCCCGGCGGCATGCCCAGCACTGGACGTTCACCGCCACCGGGAGGGATGCGGTGTGGCAGTCTCTGCGCTTCACCTTCACGGCAAGCGCCGTCGTCTCGCCCCCTAGACCCATCGGCCCTATGCCGAGGGCGTTGACCGCGTCGCAGATCTCCTGCTCGTAGTCGTCCATGGTGTCGACCGGGAGGAGGAGGGCCTCCTTTGCGAGCGCCGCGGCCCCGTCAAACGTTCCGCCGATACCGACGCCGAGGAAGACCGGCGGGCAGGGTTTGCCGCCCGCGATGAGCATCGTCTCCGCGACGAACCGGGGGATATCCGCTGCCTGCGAGGGGAGGAGCATCCCGATCCTGGATGCGTTCTCAGAGCCCGCGCCCTTCGGGAGGACCGTCACCGTGAGCCGGTCGCCGAAAACGACGTGAACCGCGGGCATGCCGGCCCCGGTGTTGTCGCCGGTGTTCTCCCGGGTCAGGGGATCGACGACGTTCGGGCGGAGCGGGATCGCGGTGGTTGCCCGGCGCACTCCTTCCCGGATTCCCGCGAAAAGGTCGGGCGTGAACGGAACGTCGGGCGGGAGGGTGAGGTAGACCACCGGCACGCCGGTGTCCTGGCAGATCGGCACCTGCCGCTCTCCGGCGAGAGCGATGTTCTCGAGGATAAGGGCGAATTCCTGCCGGGCGACCTCGTTCTTCTCGGCCGCGGCCGCCCTCCGGAGCGCCGCGAGGACGTCCGTGGGGAGCCGGATCTCGGCCTCTAGAAGAGCCTTCTCGGTGGCGGTGGCGAGCGCGCGCAGGAGCGCCGGGTCTGCCGGATGAGTCATTATTATTACTGGTGGGAAGAGGCTATAAATACTCTATTCCCGCCGGCCTCAGTTCCGCCCTCTGCGAACCGTTCGGCGCAAAAAAGAATTGGGCGTTGTGCAGGCCTACGCTTCCATGGTCTGCTCTTCGACGATCCGTGCGGGGGTCGGTATCTTGTAGATGCCGCGTTTGAGAGAGACCTTCGCCTTCTCGGCGTACTGGGGGGTTGTCCAGACGGAGAAGACTTTCTGGCCGCTCTGGACCCGCGCCGCGGTGCCGACGGCCTTTCCGAAGGCAAGACGCATGCCTTCGGAGACACGGTCGGCTCCTGCGCCGGTCGCCTGCTTGTTCTCGCGGAGGACGTGGTGGGGGAAGGTCCGTATCTTCAAGTGATAGTTTGCCCTCCCGACCTCCTTCAAGAGCTGCCGGTTGATGCCGATACGGGCGGCCTCGAGGGCCGTGTGGCGTATCTGGCAGGTCTCTTCGACGACGATGGAGAGTTCGACCGGGAAGTCCTGGGTGAGGTTGCCCATATCAAACTGCACGATCTTGCTGCCCGGCACGCCGCCCATGTATTCCCTGCGTGTATATGCTTTCTTTGCGAGATTCCTGTACATCTTCGCTGGTTTTCGTACCATCGTTAAAAACTCCTGCCGATCTATGAGTGCTTTATAAAATGGGGATTTTGTCTAATAAACCTTACTGGACGCTTCCCGTCTCGTTGATCATATCGAGCACCCGCCGGCGGACCTCGGCGAACCCGGCACTGGTCCGGTCCCGCGGCCGTGGCCAGGGGATGGCGATGTCCTCGCGGACCGTCGCCGGCCGTGGCGAGAGGACGATGATCCGGTCGGCGAGGTAGACCGCCTCGTCGACGCTGTGGGTGACGAAGACGATCGTCTGTTTCGTCTTGTCCCGGAGAGAGAGGAGCTCTTTTTGCATCCGGTTCCGGGTCTGGGCATCGAGCGCCCCGAACGGTTCGTCCATGAGGAGGACGTCGGGGTCGTTTGCGAGCGCTCGTGCTATCGCGACCCGCTGCCGCATACCGCCGGAGAGTTCGTAGGGGTAGGCATCCCGGAACTGGGAGAGGCCGACCATGTCGATGTAGTAATCCGCCGTCTTGTGGCGCTCCTCTTTCTTGACTCCTTTCATCTCGAGGCCGAAGGCGACGTTGTCGATCACCCGCCGCCAGGGGAAGAGGGAGTACTCCTGAAAGACCATGCCCCGCTTCGGGTCCGGGCCGGTGACGGCGCGGCCGTCGACGGTCACCTCTCCGGTGGTCGCGGTCTCAAGCCCGGCTATGATCCGTAAGAGCGTCGTCTTTCCGCACCCCGACGGCCCGACCAGGCAGATGAACTCTTCGTCCCGGATCTCGAGGTCGATGCCCTTGAGCGCCTGCGTGACGGTGCCGTCCTCCTTCGGGAAGGCCTTGCCGAGGTCCCGTATCGATACGTCGCCCATTTAAGCCACCTCCCCTGCGTGCCACCGCAGGAGCCGTCCATCCACGTAGTTTCGGAAGATGCGGTCGATGATGAGGCCCGTGAACCCCAGGATCAGCATGTAGACGACGACGTTGGGCATCTGGTGGAGGTAGTAGTTGTGCCAGAGCTGGTAGCCGAGGCCGTAATTTGATACGCCGAACATCTCGGCACCTACGAGGCACATCCACCCGACGCCCATCGCTATCCTGATGCCGGAGGCGATCGCCGGTATGGCGGCGGGGAGGGCGACGTGGCGGATCAGTTCAAACGATGTGTTGCACCCGAGCACCTTGCCCGCCTCGACAAAGACCTTCGGTATGGACCGGAACGCGGTGTATGTCGCGGTCAGGATGGGGAAGAAGGCTCCGACGAAGATCATGAAGCCCGCTGCCTGGGTGGTGAGTCCGAACCAGATGATGGAGAACGGTATCCAGGCAAGCGGCGGAATGGGGCGGAAGACCTCGATGATCGGGTCAAGGAGGAAGTCTGCCGTTCGGAACCACCCCATCAGTATCCCTATCGGGACGCCGAGGAAGAACGCCGCGAGGAGCCCGATCCCGAAGTGTTCAAGGCTTACGGTGATATCGGTAAGGAGAGTGCCGGACCCGATGAGATCTACGAATGCGCTGATGACATCGGTGACGCTCGGGAGGATGAACGATCGCCCTACCACGTATTCGGCTATGATCTGCCAGATCACGGCCACGGTGACGAGCGCTGTGATGCCAAGGAGTCGTTTCTGTGTCTGTCGATTCATGTCTCGATTCCGCTGCTCAAAGGTATTCCTGCCGGGAGGAATTGTCTATCGATCCTCCCGGTATATTCTTCAGTACTTTATCGGCATCGCAGCAAAAGATACTTTGGGGGGAAAATGGTGGGGTTTGGTCCCGGGTTATGCCCGGGCCTTCTCGTAGAACGAGAGATCGAAGAGGTCATCCTGGGTCAGGGGCTTCTTGATGTAGCCAAGCTCGTACTGGAGGTTTGTGTACTCGATCGTGGACGGTATGATGATCCGCGGGTCGGCGGTCCAGGTGCCGTCCCAGATCTTGAAGGATGCCTTCACGGTATCGAGGTTCTGTCCGGTCTTCGCGGAGTAGAGCTCTGCAGCCTCATCCTGGTGCTCGAAGTTGTACTCCGTCGCCTTGATGTGAGTCCGGACAATCTGTTCGACGATGTCGGGGTGTTCGCGGATAAGGGAGCCGGTTGCAACGAGGACGCAGCAGGCGTGGTCCTTCATCATCTCGCCGGACTGCACGATGGTCCTCCCCGTGCCCTCTGCTATGATGATCGCCGGGTAGGGATCGGGCAGGAAGACGCCGTCGACCTTGCCCGCAGCGATGGCGGTGGTGGCCGCACCGGGGTCCATGGGTTTGATGATGACCTTCGCGGGGTCGACACCGTTCTTCTCAAGCCAGGTCCGGAGGAGTGTATCCTGGATCGAGCCCGGGTGGTAGGTGGCGATCTCTTTGCCCACGAGGTCCTGAGGGCTCTCGTATGCGATGTCGTTCCTGAGCATGAGGTCGGATCCTTGAGTCTGCACTGCGGCGATGATCTTTGCGTCAAGGCCGCTTGCCAGGGCGGATACGACCGGTGCTGCGCCGACGTAGGCGATATCGAGTTCTCCGGCAAGCATTGCCTGCATCTCGGGCGGGCCGGTGCCGAACTGGTTGTCGGTCACCTTTGTGATGCCGAGGGGCGCGAGGTCTTCCTGCCACCATCCCTTCTCCATCGCGGTGAAGTGAGCGATCTGGTGGGTGCTCGGCTGGTAGCCGATCCGCAGGTGCGTCATGTCGTCGGCGCCGGTGCCCGTGCACCCGGCGATGCACGCAAACGCCGCGACCATGGCCACGACCAGAAGAGTTGCTGTGATCGATCTCATAGGTATCTCCTATGTGTGTAATCTTCATGCTGGCGATATATAGCGTTACCGAAAAATCGGTTTATTGTTATACTTCAGTATTAATTTTAATGTATGAATTATCCTTTAAGGATGATCAGGTGGGGGTGCAGGAGGCCGGCCGGGGCGCTGCCGCCGTGCGCGGAGACGAGAGATGGCGCGGGGCGCCCCCGCAAAAGAGCGCGAAGGCGAGGCCGGCCGCCCCCACCCCACCCACGCCTCCGGCCTCCTCCCCCGCCCCCGCCCGGGGCCGTGCAGTGCCCGGGCATATATCTGGTGGGCGGCCGTGCCCGGCTCTTCTCCAGTCTATCCCCCACGCCTTCAGGACCCGGCTCGCCGCCCCCTGCCGCCAACCCGCAGCCGCCGGCATCCTCCTCCCGCGTGAGCCCCGGCTCGCCGCCCGTTCCCCACCCCGGGCGTGGTTTTAATCTCTTCCCGGGCCAAACGATACACAGGACTGTTGATAGCATGCGTTCGGATCAGATTCGGCAGGGCCGTCTTTCCGGCGAGCGTTCGGCCGACCTCGAGCATTTTCTCGCCTCGATGGCCGCCGACCGCTGGATCGCGGAGGCGGACCTCCTCGTGGATATGGCGCACCTCCTCGGCCTCTCGCGGCAGGGGATCATCGACGAAGCCCCGGCCCGTGCGCTGATGGCGGCGCTCCTCGACCTCCACGACCACGGCCTCCCGGAGGAGGCGTTCGATGAGCACTACGAAGACATCCACGCCGGGAAAGAGGCCTACCTCATCGGCCGGGCCGGGGAGGACTTCGGCGGCCGCCTCCACATGGGCCGGTCCCGAAACGACGAGGTCGCGACCTGTATCAGGATACGCCTGAAGCAGGAACTCATCGCCCTCGTCCAATCGCTCGCCGGCCTCCGGCGGACCCTCCTCGACGTTGCCGCCGCCCATACGGAGACGGTGATGCCGGGCTTCACCCACCTGCAGCATGCCCAGCCCACGACGCTCGCCCACCACCTCCTCGCCTACGAGCAGGCCTTCTCCCGCGATACCGCCCGGCTCCGGGAGGCCTACGCCCGGGTGGACGTATCCCCCCTCGGTTCGGCGGCGTTCGCCTCGACCGGTTTCCCCCTCGACCGCGACTACACCGCCCGGCTCCTCGGCTTCTCCCGGCCGGCGCCAAACAGCATGGACGCGGTCGCCGCCCGGGACTTCGCAATCGAGGTGCTCGGGGATATCGCGGCCCTGATGACGACGGCAAGCCGGTTCTGCGAAGAACTGGTGATCTGGAGCAGCGCGTTCGTCGGGTTCGTCCACCTCGACGACGCCTACTGCTCCTCCTCCTCGATCATGCCCCAGAAGAAGAACCCCGACGTGGCGGAGATCATGCGGGCCAGGGCCGGGTCGGCCGCCGGTTCGCTTATCGCGGCGATCACCATCGTGAAGGGTCTCCCCATGAGCTACAACCGCGACCTCCAGGAACTGACTCCCCACCTCTGGCGGGGTGTGGAGGCCGCTCGCCGGAGCATCCCCCTGCTGTCCGGCATGATCGCCACCGCGGCCTTCAACACCGAACGGATGGCCGCCGAGGCGGGCAGAGGGTTCTCGACCGCGACGGAACTTGCCGACGTCCTCGTCAGGGAGTACGGACTTCCCTTCCGCACCGCCCACCGGATCGTCGGGCGGGCGGTCCGGCACGGCTCGCTCGACATCGCGACGCTCGAAGGAGCCGCCCGCGAAGCGGCCGGCCTATCGGTCGTCGACCTCGGGCTGACAGAGGAGCGGATCGCCCTCGCCCTTGACCCGCGCCACGCCGTCGCGGTGCGGACGATCGTCGGCGGCCCGGCACCCGCGGCGGTCGCGGTGCAGCTTACTGAGCAGGAAGAACTCCTCGCCCGGGACAGGGCATGGGCGGAGGAGACGGATACGGCGCTCTCTCGCGCTTTTGAAGATCTCATATCGGAATCACGGAGGCTGATACTATAACGGAATCACTCGAGGCCGGAGACCGGGTGCGCTACGCCAACGGCGGGACCGCACTCACCGGCATCTACATCGCCGAGCGGGACGGCATGGCCGTCATCAAGCTCGACAGCGGCTACAACATCGGGGCATCCCCCGAGAAGCTTGAACGGGTCGGGCGTGCAGCCCCGCAGCCGCCGGCCGGGGCCGGCATCGTCATCCAGGACCCCGCCCTCCCGGAACTCTCCATCATATCCACCGGCGGGACGATCGCAAGCCGGATCGACTACCGGACCGGGGCGGTGACGAGCCAGTTCTCGGCAAACGACATACTCCGGTCGATCCCGGAACTCGGGGATATCGCCCGCTACCGCGACCGCCAGGTGGCAAGCATCCTCTCCGAGAACATGCGTCCTGCGATCTGGCAGGCCCTTGCACGGGCGATCTACGACGAGATCCGGCACGGCACGTCCGGCGTCATCGTCACCCACGGCACCGACACGATGGCGTCATCGGCCGCGGCGGTCAGGTTCATGCTCAGGACGCCGGTGCCGGTCGTCTTCGTCGGGTCGCAGCGGTCGGCGGACCGCCCGAGCTCCGACAACGCCATGAACACCCTCTGCAGCGCCGCTGTTGCCGCCGGCGATCTCGGCGAGGTGGCGGTGGTGATGCACGCGACGACAAACGACGACCGGTGCGCCGTCCACCGGGCGACGCGGGTCCGCAAAATGCACACATCCCGGCGCGACGCTTTCCAGAGCATGGGCATGGCCCCGCTCGGCTCCGTCGACTACCCCTCGCTCGCGGTCACCCTCTCGGATGAGGCGGTGCGCCGGGGGGCGGAGGAGCCCGGGCTCCACGATACACTCGAGGAGCGCTGCGCCCTCCTCCAGTTCTACCCCGGCATGCCGCCCGGCATCCTCGACGCCTTCGAGGGCTACGCGGGCCTCGTCATCGTCGGGACCGGACTCGGGCACGTTGCGACGGACTGGATCCCGAAACTCCGGGATAGGATCGAGGGCGGGACGACCGTCGTCATGACGTCGCAGTGCCTGCACGGGAGGGTCTGCGACCGGGTCTACAACACCGGAAGAGACCTCCTCCGCGCCGGCGTCATCGAGGGCGAGGATATGCTCCCCGAGGTGGCGCTCGTGAAACTGATGTGGGTGCTCGGGAACGAGCCCGACCCCGAACGGGCCGGCGTGCTGATGCAGACCGATCTCGCGGGCGAGATCCGGCGGAGGTCGATCTGAATGGATTACAAAGACCTCGGCCTCAAGGCCGGCATCGAGATCCACCAGCAGCTCGACACCGCCGAGAAACTCTTCTGCCGGTGCCCCACCGTCCTCCGGGATGTTGCCGACCGGACGGGCGAGTTCTACCGCTACCTCCGGGCGACGGAGAGCGAGCTCGGGGAGATCGACCGGGCGGCCGAAGAGGAGATGAAACTCGTCCGGAAGTTCTGCTACTACACCTACGACACGGTCTGTCTCGTGGACCACGACGAGGAGCCCCCGACGCCGATGAACCCCGAGGCGCTCGACATCTGCCTCACGATAGCGAAGATGCTCGACATGACCCCCGTCGAACAGATCCACACGATGAGAAAGCTCGTCGTCGACGGATCGAACACCAGCGGGTTCCAGCGGACGGCGCTCGTCGCTCTCTCCGGCGCCCTCCCCGACGGGTGCCGGATCGAGACGATCTGCCTTGAGGAGGAGGCGGCGCAGCGGGTGGAGGGCGAGACCTTCTCCCTCGACCGTCTCGGCATACCGCTCGTCGAGATCACCACCGCCCCCTGCATGCGCACACCCGAGGCCGTCCAGGAAGTCGCCGCATATATCGGTATGGTGCTCCGGTCGACCGGCAGGGTGAAGCGGGGCCTCGGGACGATCCGCCAGGACATCAACGTCTCCATAGCAGGCGGCGCACGGGTCGAGATCAAGGGCGTCCAGGAACTCGACCTCATCGCCGAGGTGGTCAGGCGCGAGGTCGACCGGCAGACAAACCTCCTTGCCATCCGCGACGCCCTCCGGGATCGCGGCGCCCGGGTGGACCGCACCGTCGTCGACGTCACGGCCCTCTTTGCCGGGACGAAGTCCGCCGTACTGAAGAAGGCGAAATTCATCCTCGCGATCCGGCTCTGTGGGTTTGCAGGGCTCGTCGGGCGGGAGATCCAGCCCGGCCGCCGCCTCGGCAGCGAGATGTCCGACTACGCGAAGAAGTGCGGTGTCGGCGGCATATTCCACACCGACGAACTCCCCGCCTACGGCGTCACCGCCGAAGAGGTGGCGCGCCTCCGCGAGTTCGTCGGCGCCGGCGACGATGACTGCGTCGCCATCGTTGCGGCGAGCCGGGAGCGGGCCGGGTGTGCTGCCGAACAGGTGATGATCCGCGCGGACATGGCCCTCGCCGGCGTTCCCGAAGAGACCCGGAAGATGCTGGAGGAGGGGAGCTCCGCCTACATGCGCCCCCTCCCCGGGGCCGCCCGGATGTATCCCGAGACCGACGTCTTCCCGATAGCGCTCTCCGGCGCCCTCTGGGAGGGCATCAGGGTCCCCGAACTCCTCACCGACCGTGCGGAGCGGTTCGTCCGGGAGTTCGGGCTTGACGGGGCGCTGGCCCGGCAGGTGGCGTTCTCCGAACGGCTGCCGCTCTTCGAGAGGGCCGTCGCCGCCGGCGTCCGCCCCACCCTCGCGGCCCGGACGCTCCTTGCCACCTGCCGCGAGCTTGCCCGCGGCGGCGTCGCCATCGACCGGGTGAGCGAGGACGACATCCTCGCCCTCCTCTCCGCCGTGGAGGCCGGCCGGGCCGCAAAGGAGGCGATACCGGATCTCCTCGCCGAACTCGCGCGGACGGCGGACGAGAGCGCCGGGACACCCCGCGAACGCGTGGATGCGGCCATCGCAAAGATGGCGCCCGCCGTCTCGCAGGCGGACGTGGAGTCGATCGTGCGCCGGATTGTGGCCGAACGCGAGGCGTTCGCCCGCGAAAAAGGCATGGGCGCGCTCGGCCCCCTTATGGGCGTCGTCATGCAGGAACTCAGGGGGAGCGTCGACGGCAAGGTCGTCAGCGAGACCCTCCGGCGCGAGCTCAAGCGTCTCCTCTCCTGATCTGCGGCGGGGTCCTGCCCTGTTGCGGCAGGGCCCCGGGTTACTTTTATCAGCGGATCCGCTCATAATTGTAAAGGAGTTTTATCCATGGGAAAGACAGGAAGCGTAAAGTGGGCCCAGGTTAAGGGCGTGAAGGGACAGATACGGCTCGTCCCTGCAAGCGAAGGCGAAGTAAAGAAACCCGGCCCGAACCAGCGGTTCAAGCCTCTGGCGGATATCAGGAAGCGGGCAAGCAGAGAAGGACAGGACCAGCGGCGTGGTGGACGCGGTGGACGCGGCGGCCGTGGCGGGCGCGGTGCCAGAGGCGGGGGCACTCCCACGATGGACGTGCGGGTACGCCGGAGCATCCGGCGCGCGAAGGTTTCGGCTCTCGGGACCAAGCAGAAATCGAGATAAGCTCTCCCTCTCTTCTCTTTCAATACTTTTTATAGTAGCGAGTTCCAGTATGTGGTATGGATCTCAAAACCGCCGTCAGGACCTACCAGTTTGCCGAACGGGCGAAGTCCGAGCTGATCGTCGGATCGCAGCTGACGACAGCCCTGATCCAGTTTCCGCTCCAGGAGAAACCCGGCGGAAAACGGATGCTTCTGATGGTGCTCCAGTCTATCCGCTCGGAGCTTGAGTTTGCATACGGCGACACGGAACAGCGTGAGTTCAGGAAAGCCATCGATCACCTCAACGAGGGGATCAGCCTGACCGAGAGCATGGAGCTCGGCGCCGCGTCGGAGCGGATGGCACGAGCCGTCAGCGCCGTCACGACCGCCGCCCAGACGGCGTGGGATACGCTCAAAGAGCATGACCTCCTCTGATCTCCTCCGCCTCCTCAAGGCGCGGTCGTCGGTCCGGGACTACACCGGAGAACCGCTCGACCCGGAGGATATCGACTACATCCTCACGTGCGCGAGCACGGCGCCGAGCGCCGGCAACCGCGAGGCCTGGGACGTCGTCGTCGTCACCGACGAGGATCTGCGGATAGGGCTTGCGGTCGCGGCCCTCGAGCAGATGCATATCCGGGAAGCTCCGGCGATCTTTGTGGTCTGCGCAAACTACGTCAGGTCCATGTCGCAGTACGGGGAGCGGGGGATCCTCTACGCGCTCGAGGACGCCACGATCGCCTGCACCTACATGATGCTCGCCGCCCACGCCCGCGGCCTGCACTCGTGCTGGACGGGAGCGTTCGATGAGAACGACGTCCGCGAGACCCTCGGGCTCCCGGAGCACATCCGCCCCCTTGCGCTTCTTGCGGTCGGCAAGGGGATACCGCCGCTCAGGCCCGTGGGGCGGATGCCGGTGGAGGAGCACGTGCACCGCGAGACGTGGTAGGGTATCAACGGGAGAGACTCATGCCGGACTATCTGGTTACGCTTGAATCAGCGTGGATAATCAAGGATGTCAAATCTATGGATGACGCCGTCAGCATCGCTATCAGCGAGGCGGGGAAACGGCTCAACCCCTCGGCGAAGTTCGTGGATATCGAGGCGGGTATGATCGCCTGCCCCTACTGCGAGGGTGAACTCAACAGCGCGCTCGTGGTCGCGAACACCGCCCTCGTGGGGCTCGTTCTCCAGATGAAGGTCTTCCGCGCGGAGTCCGGCGAACACGCATCCCGGATCGCAAAATCGGTCGTCGGGAAGGCGCTGCGCGACGTGCCCTTAAAGGTCCAGGAGGTGCAGGAGGTATGATTGCCGTCGTCGGGCATACTGCCATCGACCACCTCTTCTCTGTCCCGGGCCTCCCCGGGAGGCACAACTCGACCTACATCGTCGACCACCAGGTCTACTTCGGCGGCGGGGCGGCGAACATCGCGGCCGGTATCGCGACGCTCGGGGAACGGTGCCGGCTGGTGTCGCCGGTCGGCGGCGACTTTCCGGGGAGCGACTACGACCGCTGGATGCGCGATCTCGGTATCGTGCAGGACTTCACCCTGGTGAAGGAGGCCCGGACGGCGACCGCATACGTCTTCACGGACGAGGCCGGCGACCAGGAGACCTTCTTTGAGTGGGGGGCGTCCGCCGCGTTCTCCCGGGCGGAGGCCCCGGCGCTCGACTTCGTCCACATGGCGACGGCCGACCCCGACTTCAACGTCCGGGTGGCCGAAAAGAGCCGGTTCGCATCGTTCGACCCGGGCCAGGACCTCCTCCGCTACACCCCCGACCAGCTCGAGATCATACTCGCGAAGATCGATATACTCTTCTCGAACAACCACGAGATGGACAGGATGTGCGATATGCTGGGGCTGGAACGCCCGGCGCTCATCGCCTCGGTCCCGATCGTCGTCACGACCCGGGGAGCGGAAGGGAGCGTCCTCTGCATGGACGGCGAGGAGCACCACGTCCCGGCCGTCAGGGTGAATGCCGTCGACCCCACCGGCGCCGGCGACGGTTACCGGGCCGGGTTCCTCACGGCATACCGGAGAGGCTACGCCCCGATCGACTGCTGCCGCGCGGGAGCGGTGGTCTCGTCCTTCGTCGTCGAGCGGCCGGGCACCCAGACAAACCTTCCGGACTGGGAGCGGATGCTTGTCCGGTATCGGAAGGTCTTTGGTGAGCCGGGCGAAATATCTCCCTGAATCATGGGGTGCATTGCGCTGAATGCCGGCGCTTTATCGCCGGCTCCTGCTCCCGGGGGCATCTGATGGAGTCCAGCCCAGACGTGCGTTTCGAGCGGCTCACCCGCTACCTCTTCTCCGCTCCGTCCTGGCCGCGGTCGCTTCTGCTCATCGTCCTGCTCGGGGTCGTCATCGATATAGCCGCATACCGGGTGGGCAACGGGTTCTTTCTGGTCGGCACGCTCGGCTTTGCGCTCCCGGCCCTGGTCGCCTTCCTGCTGACCGTGCCGCTGGTGGAGGTCTTTGGCCGTCAGATCACCTACAACCGGTCGGGCCTTCTTGCCCTTGCCTGCACGGTCCTCATGGTGATACTGAGCCTCTCGCCGGTCCTGGTCTTCGGGCGGGAACTCTTTCCCGCGCTCTACGCGGGTGTCCTCGGGCTTGCCACCGGCATCCGCCTGCTGGTCCTCGTCGCCGTGGCCGACTACCGGATCACCCGGATGGCCGCCCCGGCGCTCCTCCAGGGCGCGACCGGCATAGCGGTCGGTGCCTGGATATTCACGCCCGGGTTCGTCCCCTACGCCATCCTCCTCCAGGTGGTCTTCGGGCTGGTCTTCGTCCTCCTGATCGGGCTGATCGAGCGGCCGCTGAAACGGGCGTTCCAGGTCAGCGGGCTCAACTTCCTCAACGCCTTCATCGCCCACCTGACCGACGGCTCAAAGAGCATGGAGGCGTTCTTCCGCGATATCGGCGAGGAGGTCTGCGTCCAGCAGGCTTCGCTCTTCTTCTCCCGCGATAGTGGGGAGGACGTGCTCTTCACGGTCCCGAACGTCCACCCCGGGCCGATGGGCGACGTCGGCGGCGGGAACCTCCCCCGGGTCCTCCACGATACGTTTGCTGCGGAGACCCTCGTCGCCCACGGGTGCGCCACCCACGACTTCAACCTGGTCTCGGAGAGCGAGATAGAGACGATCGCCCGGGCCATCGAGGCGTCCGGCGAGGGGATCTCTTTTGCCGATACGGCGAGCCGCCCTGTCCGGGTCGCGTCGGGGTCGGTCTCGATCCTCTGCCAGCGGTTCGGGGACGCTCTCCTCATGGTGAGCACCCGGTCGCCGGAGAGGACGGAGGACCTCGACTACTCGATCGGCATGGTGATCATGGCCGAAGGGCGGTGCTTCTTCTCGGAGGTCGCGTTCGTGGATGCCCACAACTGCATGACCAGCGTGGGCTCCCCCGTCCTCCCGGCGACGCGGATTGCGATGGAGTACATCGATGCCGCCCGCGAGGGGTTCTCCGCCGCACGTGACCTGCCCGCAGAACCGCTCGCGGTCGGTGTCTCGCACGTCCGTGTCCCGTTCACCCGCGAGCAGGGGTTCGGGTCGCTCGGGGTGCAGGCGCTCGTGACCGATGCCGGGGGGAAGCGGGCGGCCTACGTCCTCGTGGATGGGAACAACATGGCCCCGGGCGTCCGGGAGCGCCTGCTCGAGGTGGTGCTCGGCTACGCGGACGAGGCCGAGATCATGACCACCGATACGCATACGGTGAACACCATCAGCGGGAAGAACCCGGTCGGCTACGTGGTGCCGGTCGATGCGATCGCCCCGTATATCGAGCAGGCGGTCAGGGAGGCGGTTGCCGATATCGCCCCGGCCCGGGTGGGGGCGGCAACGGCCTCGTGCGAGGGGGTCGTCGTCTTCGGGTCGCAGCGGGTCTCGCAGCTGGCAAGCACCGTGAACGCCATGCTCGCGTTCATCGGCCCGATCAGTCTCATCATACTCCTGCTCGCGTTCCTGCTCTCGGTCTTTGCGTATCTCCTGTTGCAGTAAGCCGGCATCTTTTTGCCGGCGCGCCCAATATGATCGTATGGTTTACCGTTTTGCCGGCCGGATGGGACGGGTCCCGGATTCGTTCCTCGATGAGCTCTTCCGGGTCTCGGCGGTCCCCGGCGTGATATCGTTTGCAGGGGGGCTGCCGGGTTCGGCCTATATCGACGTCGAGGGGATCCGGGATGCGGCCCGCGATGTCTTCACCGATGAAGGGCGGACGGCGCTCCAGTACACGACGACGGACGGCTACCTGCCGCTCCGGGAGTTCATCGCCGACCGGTACCGGACGCGGCTCGGCCTCCCGGCGACGCCTGAAGAGATCCAGATCGTGAACGGTTCGCAGCAGTGCCTCGACCTGGTCGCCAAGATCTTTCTTGACCCCGGGGATGCCGTCGGCATGGAGCGGCCCGGCTACCTCGGTGCCATCGAGGCTTTCTCGCTCTACGAGCCCGAGTTTTGTTCGGTTACGCTCACCGGGGACGGGCCGGACCTGGACCGGTTTGCGTCGCTCGTCCGGGAACATGCGCCGAAGTTCTTCTACGGGATACCGAACTCGCAGAACCCTTCGGGGATGACGTATTCGGACGATACGCGGCGGGGCGTCGCGGATATCCTCGAGGGGACGGATACGGTCTTTTACGAGGACGACGCTTTCGGGGAGCTCTTCTTTGACGGGAGACCGCGGCCGCCGGTGAAGCGCTACCTCCCGGACCGGACGGTCATGTCGGGGTCGTTCTCAAAGATTGTCGCCCCGGGCATGCGGATAGGCTGGATATACGCGCCGGCTCCGATACTTCGCGAGTTCAACGTCGCAAAGCAGGCCGCCGACCTCCACTCGAACTTCCTCTGTCAGGCGATCCTCCACCGCTACCTTGCGACGCACGACCTCGACGCCCACGTTGCCCGGGTCTCTGCGGTCTACGGGCGGCACTGCCGCCTGATCTGCGACCTCCTCGACGACCTTATGCCGCCGGGGACGACCCACACCACCCCCGAGGGCGGGATGTTCATGATGGTGACGCTGCCGGAAGGCGTCTCGTCGATGGAGGTTTTCCGCGAGGGCGTCAGGGAGGGCGTCGCGGTCCTCCCCGGGGTTCCGTTCTACGTGGGCGGCGGCGGGGAGGATACGATCCGCCTGAACTTCTCGGCGGCCGGCGAGGAGGATATCGGGGAGGGGATGCGCCGGCTGGCCCGGGTGGTCAGGCGGCTCTCGTAGCCTCTTTTTCGGAATGTTTAACGGCGATACGCGCTCTATACTCTCCTATGACTCTCCTCCGCTCTCTTTTCTGCATCGCCCTTCTCCTCCTGCTCATCGTGCCCTCACCTGCCGCCGGCGATCCTGCTGCCCGGGCCAGGTTTGCTCTGGCGGAGGAGGACTGGGACGGCGTCCTTGCCGCGACCGGCGAAGGGCTGGCCGGCGATCCCGATAACGTCTCTCTCCTCTGCATGCAGGGCTACGCCCTGCGCAAGCTCGGCCGCTACTCCGAGGCGGTTGCCGTGGTGAGCGAGGCGATCGCGCTCGACCCGGCGCCCGTCCGCTACGCAAACCGCGGTTACGCCTATGTTGCGATGGGGAACTTCTCCGCCGCGCTCGCGGATGCGGAGGCGGCCCTTCGGATCGACCCTCTGGACGCCACATCCCGGGGCGTCGAGGCGATGGCGCTTGCCGGCGCGGGCGACCTTGCCGGCGCAGAGTCGGCCGTCGACCGGGGGCTTGCCCTTGCTCCGTCAAGCGCCCATCTCTGGCACGTCCGGGGCGAGATCCTCCTTCTTGCCGGGAACGCCACCGGGGCGGCCGCGGCGCTGAACCGTTCGCTTGCGATCGACCCCGGCTATAGTCTCCCCTGGCCGGGGATGCCGAGCGTAAGGGAGGATCTCGCAGCGGCGATGCGGGCTCCTGCAGCGCCGGTCAGCGGGCTTGCCGCCGTCGCCGGGGTTCTTGCTGTGTGGTATCTCCGGCGGCGGTGACCGATCCTTCCCTCATTCCGGCCTTCCCCGCTCCATCTGGACGAGCATCAGGACCGCCGGCTCATCGCCGACGGTCCCCGACCGGTGG
>ENA-UOXR01001499-UOXR01001499.1-bioreactor-metagenome-genome-assembly--contig:-NODE-1499-length-24374-cov-6.745220_pt1 | contig 24374 bp, 16 predicted proteins | sample MGYA00238164_ERZ764825 | MGnify/ENA primary metagenome ERZ764825 (study PRJEB28920, sample SAMN05720171) | bioreactor metagenome | isolation source: Anaerobic biogas reactor | place: USA:Washington...
TTTTGTGCCTGAAACACGAACGCGAATTCGCCCGCCGCGCCCGGCGTGAACGAGAGCGTGCTTCCCGCGAAGGAGTAGTCGCCGGCGTCCGCCGTGGAGGAAACCAGCGAGAACGTCGGGGCCGGATTGCCCGAGGCGTAGGCGGAGACATTCAGCGAGAAGAGAGCGCCCACGCTGGCCGACTGCGGCGGAATGGCCGTGAACGAGGGGGCCGCCGGTCCCGCCGACAGCGTCGTGGCGGAGACAACTTCCGACCACTCCCCGCCGGCCATGCGGGCGCGGGCGTAGTAGAGGGTCTCCGGTTCCAGCCCTGTCACGGGATGGGTTAGCGCTGAGACGGTTTCATCCACGATGAGGGCGCGCGGAGCGGCCTTGCCCCGGTTTGAAGGCCCTACGAAGAAGTTGTCCCAAAGCACCGTGGCATCTTTGTAGGTGCGCACCTCGAAATTCAAGGTGTTCGCCCCGCTGCTCGGCACTACGTAGTAGGTCACCTTGGTCCATCCCGAAACCGCCTGCAGATAGGTGCTCGGCTGCAAGTTGTCGCCGGACACTTGAGCGCCAGCGGCCCAGGAGGACCAGATGCGGGCGTTGCCCGTGGAGGACGTCTTCTTGTACCAGAAGCTGACTTCGTATTCCGTGACGCCGTCGCCGGTGATGTTCACGGCCTGCATCAAATCGCGGGTGGCGGTCGCCGAGCAGGTGACGTGGTAGGTGCCTTCCTGTGGATCGGTGTTGACCACGGAGTATTCGGGCTCGAACTTGTCCCAGCCCGTATTGTTGCCAGATTCGAATCCGCCGTTTTCCAGCAGATTGCCCGCGACGCCGCCGGACGCGAAGTCGCTGTTTGTGGCTACCTGCACCTGGTAGTTCATCGCGCCGGTGCAGGGCGTCCAGTTTACTGTGAAGGAGGTGCTGGCGATGTCGGTGATGCTGGCCACCGGGATATAGACGGGGGCAGACGCCACTGCCACGTTGGCTGTTGCCATTGCCGTGCCCAACGCGTTCGACGCCATGAACACGAACGTGAAGTCGCCCGCTGTGCTCGGCGTGAAGGAGAGCGTGCCATTCGCGAAGGAGTAGTCGCCCGCGTCCGCCGTGCTGGATTCCAGCGTCAGGGTTGGCGCGGGATAGCCCGAATCATAGGCCGAGACGTCTAGTGTGAACAACACGCCGACGGTCGCCGACTGGTCGGGGATGGCGTCGAACGAGGGCGCCGTGTCGGTGGCCGTCGTTCTCGCCGTTCCGATTTCCGAGTTGGGGCCGGCCAGATTGCCAACGGCCCGCACACGGAAGTAGTAGGTCGTATCCATCTCCAGCCCGGTCACTTCGAAGCTGGTGTCGGCCACGCTTTGGCCGTCGAGGATCAGCTCGCTCGAACCGGCGTCGCTGGCTTGCACGACCACGTCGTCCAAGCCGCAATTCACGACTTTGGTGAAATAGAAGCCGAGCTGTGTGGTCTGCGGATTCAGCGCCACGTTGTAGGTCGCGCCGCCTTTCTCAATTGAAACGGTATCAATCAACGTCCAGACGCTGTTCACCAATCCAGAGATGGTGAAGGTGCTACCGGAACCGTTGTTGCCGTAGGCCCAGAACTGCAGATTCGTCGCACCCGTCGCAAAGGTCGGCGTTATGGCGGAATCACCTGTGCCGTCGAATTTGATCGAAAAGGAACCATTCAGAAGCGTTCCGACGTATGGCAAAGAAGAATAGGTTCCCACGCCTGTCATGGTCCACCCGTCCGGCGAGCCCGTCACAAACCCCTCGGAAACCAAATCAGCCCCGCCGCTGCCTGCGGAGAACGAATCAGAGGTCGCGACATCCAGCAGATAACTGGCCGCGCCGGTGACGGCGTTCCAGTTGGCGGTGAAGCGGTCGTTGCCGATGCCCGTGACAGCTGCGAGCGTCGGGGCCGGCAGGGTGGCCGTCACCGACAGGGTGGCCGTTGCCGAGCCGCCGTTGGCGTTGGTGCCCGTGAAGTGGAAGGGATAGGCGCCGTCCGTCGCCGGCGTGAAGGTCAGTATGCCGTTGGCGTAGGATGCGCCGGCCTGGACCGTATCCATCGTGACGGTTACGGGCACGTTGGTGCCGGCCGTGTAGGCGCCCACCGGGACATTCAGCGTGTCGCCGACAATCATCGTCTGGGCGGTCATGTTGCTGAACACGACAAGTCCGCCGGGCGGCTCGGCGCCCACCCATCCGGCGATTGTGGCCAGCAGCACGTTGGTGTTGTGGGCCATTGCCGTGGTGTATTCATATTCCGCGCTGTACGCCACGTTCGAGGCGTAGCTGTACAGCTCCCAGAAGTTCGCATAGTTGTCGCCGTTCAGGTCGCAACTGGCCGGCGGATTGTTCGTCCAGCCTTCGATGACCTTGTCCGTGAACACGCCGCCGCCGTTGGGACCGCCGTCCCAGGAATACTGATTGTAGTCTGCCGCCGTGATCCAGCCGATTTCGCTGGAGCTCACGCGGGAGAGCACATCGCGCTTGCCGGCGGCGAGTTTTGCCGCGCGCTGCTCATCCATAATCTGGGATACGATGCCTGCCAAGTCCCATCCGCGCTTCGAAATCCGGTCGGCGCGCGTGCCGTCCTGAGCGGACTTGAACAGGCCGCCCGAGTGGCATGCGTCCACCATCACGACCACCTTGACGCCCGTCGCGAAACCGGACAGGTCCGCGGCCAGTTCCGTATCCTTGTAGTCGGTGTCGTGGGAGCACAGGAAAACCGACGTGCCGCTGTATTGGCCGCCGTGGCTGGACTGGAAGTAGAAGAACGTGTCGCCCGCCACCGCTTTGGAAGAATAATTGGAAATCGCCGCGCGGATGGCAGTCTTTCTTCCAGCCGAGTCCAGCAGCTTGGTCACGCTCAACGGGGTCCATTCGCCGCGCCGGGTGATGTTGGTGTAGATGTGGTTGGCGTCCGGCACGCAACCGCTCAGGGAACTGGCATAGCCAGAAACATACTTGTTCAGCCCGACGACCACGGCATAGGTCCCGCCGTTGCTCTCGTAGACGGTGATGGTGACGTCCACCTGATTGGTGCCGTCCTTGTCCCCCGCAAAGAAACGGACCGGATAGGTACCCGTCGTGTTGGGTGTCCAACTGAACTCGCTGCTCGCGCCCCCGATATTGGTCGCGCCGGCAAAGGTGGCGCCGGCCGGCAGGCCCGTCGCCCAAATGCGCACTTCATCGCCCGCGTCATTCGGGATTTGCGAAGCGCTGATGGTGAAGCTGACGTTGTTGCTGACGCCAACCGACTTCTCCAGACCGTCCGGGCTGACGGAGATGGACGGCGGATAATCCGCCGCGCCGCCGTCGTTGACGCCCGACAGCGAAATGTCGTCCACGTTCCAGAAGTAGCCGGCGTATTCCTGCGCCACGCTGGCCATCAGCTTGACGGAAGTGGTGCCCGGAGGCAGGGCGATTTGCACCGTCGCGATGCCGTCGTCCGTCACGCCGCCCGACGCGGGAGCAACCGTGCGCGCCACTCCGGCCGTTGTCGTCGCCACGCCCGTGGCGTTGAAGCCCCACAGGGCGCCCGTGAGTCCACCCGCTTCCAGTTGGTTGCCCGTCACCATCATGTCCGCCGCCGCCGGATATTCGTTGCCGTCCAAGGCCAGGGAGAAGCTGATGTTGTCTTCGGGCCACATGCCGCAGTTATCGCCGATTTCCGTCGTCGTGGCGGAAAGATGCAGGGTCAGGACCACGTCCGACCACTGGGAAATGTCCACTTCGCCGAGTTCCATGGATTCCGTCGTGTATTCGCCCTGGCCCGGCTGCCAGGAATAGCTGCCGGTGCGCACACGCTGGTTCGCCGGCGTGTCGCTGGTGCCCCGCGTATTCCGCACAAGTGTCGCGTCAATCGCTGTCGCGGTCCAGGTGTCGTCGGCCGTGCCCTCGAAGCCTTGGAAGGCGATGGTCAGCGGGCCGCTGCCGTCGTGAACCTTAATGGGAACCGTCTCGGTGTCGCTTCCGTCTTTGTCGGTGGCTTGGAACGTCGCGGTGAAATCGCCCGGCGGGCTCGCATTGTTCCATGTGAACGTACCCGTGGCCGTGCCCGCGGTGGTGGCGCCCGTGAAGGTCGCGCCCGCGGGGAGCGACGTCGCGGTCAGCGTGATTACATCGCCGTCCACCGCATCCGTCGCCGTCACCGTGAAAGACAAGCTGTTTCCCTCAATGACCATCTTGTTGCCGATTGCGCCGATGACCGGCGGCATGTTGGACGGCGGAATCACCGGCACGTCATAGAACAGCTCCACGAATTCATTTGCGAAAGCCGATGCATCCGAATACTCGCTGATGCGCAAGCCGGCTGTGCCGTCGCCCGCCGCGCCCGTGCCCGGCGTTGCGGAGGCCATCGCCACCTTGGTCCAGTTGGCTGCATCGGAGGCCGTTCCGCCTAGCGCCGTTCGCTGGATGGAACTGTCCTTGGGATTGAGGCTCGACGGCGTCGGGCCATCCACCACGGCAGAGGCGGCATCGCTCAGCGTGTAGGTTTCATCCCCATTGATTTGGGGGACCTTGCCGCCGGAATTCACAAAGACGACATTATCCGCCAACGAAACGCTCCATGCGCTTTCAAATGCTGCCTTTTCCACATTGCGCGCAACAATAACGTAACCGCCGGGAGGGATAAGCGTCCCAGCGGGCAACGTGAATGTTTGCGCACTGTTTGCTTGGGTCAAGACATAGCCGCTCAAGTCAAGCGGGTCATTTCCAAACGCCGCGACACCCATCGCCATCACCGCCGCCATCCACCAACTCAATCTCTTCATGATGCTGTTCCTGATTTTTGCCTGTCCTGATCCAACTGCGTCTTTCCGTCCGCCATGGGCGCCACTGCCCGCACCGCGACATCCGGATACCGGTCGGCATGCGCCGACGATTAATGAAAGAGTGTACCCCCGCGCCACCCCTCCGGCCAAACCGAAAAAGACTTGCCAATAAAACCGCTTTACCTTCCGGAGGAACCCGGTGGATTCACGGGAGCATCAAGAATTCCGTCTGTATTTCAGCCGAAAGGGTTCGCGCTTGCGCTCCTTTCGCGCATCTTGCGACCGTTGCGTTGAATGGATCGGAAAATTCAGGTGCGTTGGCCCTGCTTTTGCCCCGCCCCTCGATGCCCCCCCTCCCCGCTCCGGGCCGGCGGCGGCGTCCCCGCGGCAACGAGCCTAGCCCTTGAACACGAAGAACTTCCTCATCACGTAGTTGATGGCCAGCGAGCTGAAGATGTTCACCCCGAACGCATAGGTGGTATGAATGCCGTACTGCTGGATCAGCCACCCCATCAGCGTGGTGCCCACCAGCATGCTCACGGCCGACACGGCCAGGAACAGGAAAAACTCCAGCACCACGTGGTGGCGGCCGGGCCGGAACACAAACAGCCGGTTGATGACATAGCACACCGTGTTGGAGACCAGAAACGCCAGCACGTTGGACACCACGGCGTTGCGGGCGCGCAGCGCCTCTTCGACCGCCGGCGCCGCCACCCCGAACAGCGCCGTCAGCCCTTTCATCAGCGGATCGTCCGCCGACACGCAGGGGAACAGGAAAAAACCGATCGCGAAAAAAGTCAGCACATGCACCACGGTCGCCAGCCCCCCCGCCATGCCGTACTTGATGAACTGCACCAGCGGCGGCGCGTCGTGCGACAGATAGTGGTTCCAGCGTTCCCGTAGCGTCATGTCACTTCGCCCATTCCACGATGTCCGGCGGCAGCGGCTCGACCGCCTTCAGCAGGCATTCGGCCTCGCTCCCGTCTTCCGCGGGCACCCTCACCCCGTCGCCGGGCTTCTTCCCGGCCAGGGCCTTGGCCATCCGCGTATTGGAGGAAATGATGTGCCGGTCGGGCTGCTGATCCCATTCGCCCAGAATGTGAAACCGGTCTTCGCGCCCGTCGGGATGCGCCAGCACCACGGTCGAGCCGATGCCGGCCACGCCCTTCGGAGCCTCCGAAAAGTCCGTCGGCCGCACCCGGGACATCATGTCTTCGAGTTCGGCCCGGCGGGCCATCAGCACCCGCTGCATGTCCTTGGCCGCCTTGTACTCGAAATTCTCGCTCAAATCCCCGTAGCTGCGCGCCACGGCAATCTCCTTGGAATTGGCCGGAATCTCTTCGTTGATCAGCTTTTCGAGTTTCTCCTGCCGCTCCCGGTAGGTCCGGTGCGAGGTCACCGCGCCGTAGGTCGCCGCCGGTTGGGATTCGCGTTCGCCGGTGATGACGCTCTGCAAATGGGGATAGAGCTTGAGCACCTTGGCCTGGATCACCTGCCGGTCCAGCCCCGGCCAGGCCGTGGACTGGCCCAGGCGCCGGAAGAAATCCTTCTGCCGGCCCGGCGTCATGCCGTCAAAGACCGCCCGGAGCACCTCCGGCTCCTCGAACTTCTCGCGCAGGAGCTTCTGGGTCTTCAGCCGGTCGCCCATGTAGTCCTGCTCCAGTTCCTCCACCACCAGCGTCGCCAGCACGGACGGCGAAGGCAGGTCCCACGCCTCGCGGCGGGCGGGATTGCGCAGGATCCACAGCAGCATCTCCTGCCGGATCAGATGGGTGGCGCAGGCGTCGGCGAACACCTGGCGGCAGTCCTCGTCGGCGCCCTGCTGCAGCAGCAGGTCCATCGCTTCCTGCAAGGCGTTGAAATGCAAATGACGCAGCTGGCCCAGCAGGGCCGCACGGGTGCCGTCGGGATCCTGCGCCCACAGGAATTCCAGCGACGGCTTCAGATCGCGCGCGGCCAGGTCGTGCAGCAGCGGCACCACGGCGCCGTCGCACAGGAATCCGCGCACGGCTTCCGGCCAGTCGCATTCCGCGGCGGACAGGTTCAGGCGGGCGGCCAGCAGGGCCGCGGCCAGGCGGAGGCCCGGCTGCCGCCGGGTGGCCCCCAGCAGCACAAACGCCAGCCGGTTGGCCAGGATCTTGGCCTGGGCATCCGTCGCCGCCGGCATCTCCGCCGGACGGTCCGCCCATTCCCGCACCTTGTCGAGAACGGCGGACAGGTTGCGTTCGTTGGCCAGCCGGTCGAACCAGGCGTCGTCGCAGCCGGCGGCCCGGTCCAGCAGCCGGATCGGCTCGGTCCGCTTCGCCGGCACATCCACCAGGGGGTCGGCCTTGAGCCCCTTGCGCGCCCCCTCCCAGAAGCGCTTCCAGTCGGCCTCGGTCACGACGCCGGACTGGATCAGCTTCTCCTGCAGGGCGGCCGCCGGCAGGGAACCGAAACTGGCCAGGGCCAGCCGCGCCACGTCCGCCGGCGAGTCTTTCACCATCTGCTGGACGCCTTCGCGGTCGCGGTGCAGGCGGGCCAGCAGGTGGTCGTCGCCGAGCAATTCAACGGTTTCCGCCGCGACCTTCATCGCCAGCCCGTGGCCCGGACGCCCGCGGAAATCGATTTCAATCTTCTTGTAGAGCGCATCCGTCCGGCGGACCACGCCGAAGCCCCATGTGCGGTGCAGACACAGCGCGCCGGGCTGGAGACTCCGCAGCAGACGGAACCGCCGGACGCATTCGCGCGCCGCCAGGCGCTGGCCGAATCCCGATTCGTGAATCAGCGCCAGCAGCAGGGGATTGGAACCGGCAACGGTGTCCGCCGCCTTCACCCAGTCCTTGCCGGTCATCATCTCGGGCGGCGTATGCTCGGCCCGCCACTTCAGCACCTCGACGCCGCCGTCCACGTCCCCGGCCCTGGCCAGCGCTTCTTGCGCCATCCCCGCCCATTCGCGGAACACCTCGGGCGCGCCCGCGCGGCGGGCGTCATCCAGCACCTCCAGCCAGGCCGCGGCGACCGCCTGTTCGTTTTCCAGCAGGGCCAATACCCGGGTTTCCAAATCGTTTTGCGTGACGGTGTCGCTCATGCTCCCTCTTTCCCAAAAAACAATCCCGCAGAAAACCAGATCAGGCCGTCAAAAGCAAGCCGGGCCGGAATTGGGCATTGTCAGGGCCGGGGCCCGGCGGTACCCTGTCCGGCATCATGACCACGACAAGCCCCATGCGAACCGAACAGGACTCCCTGGGCCCCCGGCGCGTGCCGGCCGATGCGCATTACGGCGCGCATACCTCCCGCTCCATCGAAACCTTCCGCCTCTCCGGCACCCCCCTCCCGATCGAGATCATCCACGGCATGGCCCTGCTGAAACTCGCCTGCGCCCGGGCCAACGCCCGCCTCGGCCTCCTGCCGCCCGAAAAGGAAACCGCCATCGCGGCCGCCTGCCGCGCCGTGCTGTCCGGCGCCCACGACCGGGAATTCCCGATCGATCTCTACCAGGCCGGCTCGGGCACCTCCTCGCACATGAACCTCAACGAAGTGCTCGCCAGCCTCGCCAACGAATCCCTGGGCGGGACCCGCGGCGGCAAATCGCCCGTGCATCCCAACGACGACGTCAACATGGGCCAGTCCACCAACAACTGTTTCCCTTCCGGCGCCAAGATCGCGGTGCTGGGCCAGGCCCTTCTGCTGGCGGATGCCCTCGCCGCGCTCGAAAAGGCCCTCCGCGCCAAGGCCGCCGAATTCGCCGCGGTGCTCAAGTCCGGCCGCACCCATCTGCAGGATGCGGTGCCCGTCACCCTCGGGCAGGAATTCGGCGCCTGGGCCCATGCCGTCCGCTGCGCCGCCGAACGCATCCGCGAAGCGGCCGAACACCTCAAGGAGCTGGGCATCGGCGGCAACGCCGTCGGCACCGGCATCAACACCAAACCCGCCTTCCGGTCGCACATCATCGACGCCCTCAACGAGGAAACCGGCGGCGCCTTCCGCTCCGCCCGCGACGGCATCGCCCTGACGCAGTTTCTCACCGATTTCGCCCACGTCTCGGCGGCGTTCCGCTCCTGCGCGCTCGACCTCCAGCAGATCGCCAACAACCTGCGGCTGCTCGCCTCCGGCCCCCATGCCGGGCTGGGCGAACTCCGCCTGCCGCCCGTCGAGCCCGGCTCCAGCATCATGCCCGGCAAGATCAACCCCTCGGTCTGCGAAGCCGTCAACATGGCCGCCATGCAGGTGCAGGGCCTCGATCACGCCGTCGCCGCCGCCTGCGGCGCCGGCCAGCTCGAACTCAACACCCACATGCCGCTCATCGGCGCCAATACCCTGCAGGAAGCCAGGCTGCTTTCCGCCGCCGCCCGCACCCTGGCCGATAAATGCATCGCCGGCATCGCCGCCGACGCCGACGCCTGCCGCCGCCACCTCGAGCGCAGCGCGGGCCTGGCCACCCTGCTGAATCCGCGGCTCGGCTACGACCGCGTGGCCGGCCTCGTCAAGGAAAGCCTGGCCTCGGGCAAACCCCTCCGCGAACTCGCCGTCGAGCAGGGACTGCTGACCGACGCCGAATACGAACGGCTGATCGCCTCTTCCACCGCGCCGAACCTGTGAGCCCCCGCCCGGCCAGTCCCGGCCCCCGCCCCGATCCAAACGCCCCGCTGCAGGCCAGCGGCCTGCCCCCGCGCATCCGGGCCGCCCTGCGCAAGGCCGGCGCCGCCCGGATCGGCGACCTGGCCCGCCCGCTCCCGCCCGACGCCCTCCCCGACGCCGACGACCGCGCGCTGCTCCAGCGCGTCGCCGCCTGGTGCGCCGCCGCCGGCAGCGGCTCCGGCCCGCCGCGCCTGAACCTGCCCGAATGGCTCCGTCTGTTCCTGACCCCGCGCCTGGCCGACGCCCTGCGGATCCACTACGGACTGGACGAGCCGGCGGCCGCCCTCGCCCGGCACGAATCCACCCTGCGCGATACCGGGTTCAAGCTGGGCGTCACCCGCGAGCGCGCCCGCCAGCTCTTGCAGCTGGCCTTCGACACCCTGCGCCGCCCCGTCCCCCTGCACGCCGCCGAGCCCCTCTTTGGCGCCGCCGAACAAGCGGCACGCGAGGCCGGCGGCGTCCTCGACGCCCCGGCGCTGGCCGAACTCCGCCACCCCGCCTGGGGCGGCCTGTCGCCCGCCGGCGCCTTCCTGCTGCTGGCTCACCTCCTGCCCGGCCGGCTCGTCCGCTACCGCGATTTCTTCAGCGTCTGGTCCGACATCCAGCTCGACCGCACCGAAAAAGCCCTCCGCGACCGGCTGGCCGCCGCCGCCGAACCCCAGCCCGTCAAGACCCTCGCCCGCGACCTGCCCGCCGCCGCCCGCCCGCCCGGCGTGCCCTCGCCCGCCCCCCTGCTGCGGATGCTGCTGCGCCACATGCCCGACACCTTCGCCACCCTCGACGACCGCGGCGGCTTCATCGACCGCCACGCCGCCGGCCTCCTGTGCGAAATCCTCGCCGACACCGGCGAGGCCCCCCTCCGAACGCTCACTGCCGAATTCAACCGGCGCCTGCATCCCGAATGCCGCCGCGGCAGCGGCACCCTCCGCACCCTGCTCGGACGCGATCCGCGCATCCGCAAAACCGCCCCCGGACGCTACGCCCTCCCCGGCGGCCTCCAAACCCGCCTGCCCCTCGATTCCTGATCCCGTTTTCCGGATTTTCCACGCCGTGGAAAAGTGTACCGCGGGTTTTCCACGCCATGGAAAAATTTTCCGAGAATTTTCCACGCCATGGAAACTTTTTTTCCACACCGTGGAAAATCCGGAAACCCGACTCCGCCGGCGGGGCGCGCCGCGAACCGCAGGAAGTCGTCAGCCCAACCGCCGATAAACCGCCCAGGTCTGCCGGGCGGTTTCCTCCCAGGTGAATTTCCGGGCCTGCGCCAGGCCCGCCGACCGCAACTGCGCCGCGCGGGCCGCATCGCCCAGCACCGAACGGAGGGCGGCGGCCCATTCGTCCACATCGTAGCCGTCCACCCAGACGGCGGCGTCGCCGAGCACTTCCGGCAGCGAACTGTGGCGCGCCGACACCACCGGCGCCCCGCGGCTCATCGCCTCCAGCGGCGGGAACCCGAACCCTTCGTACAGGGTCGGGAACACAAACGCCGACGCCCCGGCATAAAGCGCAGACAAGTGGGCGTCGTCCACCCGATTCAGCACCCGGATGCCGGACGCGCGCGGCGACTCCGCGATCGCCCGGCGCGTCGCTTCGGTTTTCCAGCCCCAGCCGCCCGCCACCACCAGATCGCCGTCGAAATCCCGCAGCGCATCGTACACCTTCACCAGGAACGGAAGGTTCTTGCGCGGCTCGATGGTGCCCACGGTCAGCAGGTAGGGCTTCTCCAGCCCCAGCGCCCGCCGGCGGCGCGCCGCGTCGCCGGGCGCGGGCGGCGGCGCCAGCGGCGGCAGCCCCAGCCAGACCGGAAACACCTTCTCTTCCGGCACGCGCAGCAGCTCCACGATCTCTCTCGCGGAAAACCGGCTGTCGGTCAGGATCGCGTCGGCGCGTTCCGCCGTGCGGCGGATTTCCGCCGACAGCCAGGCGAGGTTCTTTTCCTCCGTCGTTTCCGGCAGGCGCAGAAAGGACACGTCGTGGATCGTCACCACCGACTTTTTCCCGCGCGACAGCGGCGGACGGATGAAATTGGGAAAATGGTAAAGATCGGCCGATCCCGCCAGCCAGTCATAGGGCGGAACAGGCAGGCGCTTCCAGACCGCCTGCGCCGCCCGTCCCGGCAGCCACCGGCACGCGCGCAGCGAAACGCCCGGCGGCGGCGACTCCAGCCCCGTGCGCTTGAAGTCGAAGAAAAACGCCGACAGTTCATCGTCGCCGGCCAGCGGTCCCAGATGCGCCAGCAGTTCACGGACATAGCGGCCCACGCCCGCCCGCTGCCCCAGCGCCGCCTGGATGTCCATGCACACCTTCATTGTCCCTCCTTATACCCCCCCCGTCCCGAAAAACAAAGCCGGTGTTTTGCGCCGCAAAATCAAATACGCCCGCGGGACATGGATATGGTTGTTATAACATCCATACTATGGTTGTTATAACAACCATAATCCCCGAAATCCTGTTCCCGGGGCCGAAAGCGTCATCGGGGTCAGGCCGTAACAATAAATTTTCATGAAAGTTTATTGTTACGGCCTGACCCCGATCTCCGCTTGTTTTTCATGGCGGGATTCCGCATGGTGAAGGAATGGATCATCCTTCCGACGTCGAACGCCCGCCCGCCGGGCCCAAGACCATCCGGCTGACCCGGGCCGAGGCCTATGCGCTGAAACTGGCGCGACCGCGGAAACGGTCGGCGAGGTTTCTGGCCGCCGGGCTGCTGCTGGCCATCATTCTGGGATCGGTGCTCTGGCTGTTTCAGGACTGGTGGCTGCCCTGGTGGCTGCCGGAGAACCAGTCAACGGATGCGCCAGCGGCCGAAACCACCGTGCCTCCCGGTGCGCCCGCGCCCGCCCCCGCATTGCAGCCGGCACCCTCTTCTTCCGCGGCGCCCGGCCCCGCCGCGAGCGGGGAATTGACCTATCTGTCGGCGGCGCTGTGGGATCATCCGGACTTCGTGCAGGCGGTCCGCCTGTTTAACCACACGTTGGACCGCCGGCGGGCAGCCAACGGGGCATCGGTTTCCCCCGAAGAACTGATCGCCATCGGACGCGACGCCGCAGCGGCGGGCCGGCAGTTTGAAGTGCTGAAACCCGGCGCGCCCGCCGGGGTGCCGCTGGACGCCTATGTCGCCGCGGCCCGCCGCCTGACGGAAGACATCCGCCGGCAGTTGTCCGCGCAGGCGGCGCGCGCCGCCGAGGACTCCAAGCCGGCGGAAGCGCCTGCGTCGGACGGCACGTACAAGACGCTGCCGGACTATCGCGAAGGCGCCCGCCTGTTCAATCAGGCCCTGGAGCATTTCAACCACTTCAAGGCGCACCCCGACCAACTGGACCGGCTGGATCCGGCCGAGGATCTCGCGCGGCAGGCCGGACAGAAATTCGAAGCGGTGAAACGCCGGTCGGCGGCCGCGGACCATGCCGCCATCGACCGCCTGATCCATCAATGCTACGGCCTGGTTTCCGCCTGCCGGGGGGCCCGGCTTCGCGAAGGCGACAGCCCGAGCACCGCCGCCCCGGCGTTCGACCGCGGCACCGCCGGCCCCCGGCGCCGCCCGGCCCTGCCCGCCTATCAGCCGGTGCCGTAATTCCGGATCAGATGCGCGTGCCCGGGGGGATCACGGCGTTCTTGGGAATGACGATCACGCCGTCCGAAATCGTGTAGGTGTCCGTGACGATGTCGTCCTTGCCGTCGGGGGTGAGGTAGCAGCCGTCGCCGATCCGCGCGTTCTTGTCCACGATGGCGTTGCGGATGAAGCAGTCGCGGCCGATACCCATCGGCACCTGGCCGTCCGGCAGCTCCGCCGGGTCGTAGTAATCCGCGCCCATGAGAACGGCGTGTTCGATGACGGTGCCTTCGCCGACCTTGGCGCGGATGCCGACGATGGAATTCAGGATGCGGTGGCCGGAGATGATGCAGCCTTCGCTGAGCAAGGCGCGGTTGAGATCGCAGCAGTTGATCTTGGAGGGCGGCAGGTAGCGCATGTGGGTGTAGAGCGGCGCGCCGGGCTGGTAGAGGTTGAACTGCGGCAGGGGATCGGCCAGTTCGAGGTTGGCTTCCCAGAAGGCGCGAATGGTCCCGATGTCCCGCCAGTAGCCGTCGAACAGATAGCGGAACACCGAACGGTTTTCGATGGCCCAGGGAATGATGTTCTTGCCGAAATCCTTGCCGTCGCCGTCCAGCAGGTCCAGGAGGACATCGGTATTGAACACATAGATGCCCATGCTGGCGAGAAACCGCTCGGGGCCGGGAGCCGGCTCGCGCAGCTCGTCCAGCACCGGGGTGTCGCCTGGCTTCTCGACAAAACGCACGATGCGGCCCAGGGCATCCGCCTGCATGATGCCGAGGGCGCCGGCTTCCTGGCGCGGCACGGGCTTGGTGCAGATCGTCACGTCCGCGCGGTTGCGGATATGCTCCTCCAGCACCGGCCGGAAATCCATGCGGTAGAGCTGGTCGCCGGAGAGGATCAGGATGTGATCCGGCTTGTAGTCGAGGATGTAGCGCAGGCTCTGGCGGACGGCGTCGGCCGTGCCCTGGAACCAGGCCTCGTGACCGGGCGTCTGCTGGGCGGCCAGGATGCGCACGTAGCCGTGGTGGAACGGATCGAACACGTAGGTGTTCTGCACGTGCTGGTGCAGCGATACGCTGTTGAACTGCGTAAGGATGTTGATGCGCCGGATGTCGCTGTTGATGCAGTTGCTGACGGGAATGTCCACCAGCCGGTACTTGCCGGCCAGCGGCACCGCCGGCTTGCAGCGGTCCCGCGTCAGGGGTTGCAGCCGCTTGCCTTCGCCTCCGCCCAGAATCACACCCGCCACATTCATCGGTCACCTCGTTTCGCGGCGGAGGAGTCTCCTGCCGCCACCGGAACTGTAGGCATTCGCCCCGGTCAAATCAACCGCAAACCCGGACGGATTTTACTGAAATTTCACCGGTCTCGCGTTCCCTTCAGCAGCCGCCAGAAGCGCCGGAGGAGACCCTCGGGCGACAGCGCCTGCCGCGCCCCGGCCTCATCCGCCGCCAGCAACTCTTCAAACTGCCGGCGGTTCTTCTGCACCCGGTCGGCGATCAGCCGGCTCATCTGTTCCGCCAGTCCTTCCTGCCGGGCCAGCAGTTCCGCGAAGTCCGCCGCCGGGATCCGCAGCAGTTCGGCGGATTCCGCCGCCGTGACTTCCGCCGTCCGGGGCAGGCCGGTCATCAGGCTCATTTCGCCCACCACGGCGCCGGGCCCCGTTTCAAAGGCGGTTTCCTTTTCGCCGTCGCCGTGCCGGATGCGTCCTTTCAGCCGGCCCGACAGCACCACATAGCAGCAGTCGCCGGCCTCCCCCTGCCGGAACACGGTTTCGCCGCGTCCGAACGGCACGCTTTCCAGCCGGGAGGCCCACGCCGCCAGCTCCTCCTCCGGCAGCAGCAGGCGGCCATCGGAACCGCTCAGCACCTGCCGGACGAAATCGCTCTGCAGCAGGTCGGCGGCGCGGCGGCGGGCGGCGGCTTCCGCCGCCTTCGGTTCCGCGGGCACGATGGCCCGTTCCATGAAATCGTTGAGCACCTGATCCGTCACCGGATAGGGAATCTGGATGCCGGCGCGGCGGAACCGGTACCAGACGTGGCGGCGCACCTCGCCCATGATCGGACGGCGGAACGCGTAGTGGTCCAGCCAGAGCTGCAGTTCATAGCCGATGCCGTAGCTCTTGTATTCCAGCACCATGGCCAGGGGCGCGGGCGTTTTGCGCACCTCCTTGACGGCATCCGCCGCCGCCAGCAGCTCCCGGAGCACCCGGTCCGGCGGATCGCCGTAACTGGCATCCACGAACACGGAGCAGCGCCGGGGCCCGGAAGGGCGGCTGAGATTGCGGATCCGCGCATCCGCCACCCTGCTGTTGGGAATGCGCACGGGAATGTTCTCGCGGGTGACGATCCAGGTTTCCCGCCAGTTCATTTCGCCGACCTGCCCTTCGAGGTCGTCCAGAACCACCCAATCTCAGTGCGCCAGCGCCCCGGTGAGGTTCAGCGACATGCCGGCCAGCAGGTTGCCCAGCACGCCCTGCAGCGCAAAGCCCACGACGGCCGTGACCAGGGCGGTCGAAGCCAGCAGCGGGGTGATGTTCCAGCCCAGTTCCAGGCGCAGCACGAAAAACGCCGCCAGGGCCCCCGCGGCGAGGCGCAGCACGCCCCGCAGCAGCGCCGGCATCGGAAGACGGCCCGCCGCGGCCGCGATTCGCATGACCGTGACCTCTCCCGCCAGATAGGCCAGCATGATCAGCCAGAACAGGCTCCAGGCCGTGCGGTGGAGAGCCGGCAGGTGCCCGGCCCAGGGGCAGGCCGCGCCGTGCGGCAGCCACAGCGCCAGCCAGCCGATGCCCAGCGCCAGCAGCGGAAACGCCAGGGTGGCCAGGAGGGTCCGAATCCAGGCGGCGAGCGGCCCGCGGGCGGCATCCGCCTGTTCCCGCCATCGGCGGCGGGGCCACAGGGAAAGCACCGCGGCCAGCAGCAAGGCCCCGGTCAGCAGGCCTGCTTCGATGAACCGAAACCCCAATGCGCTATTCATGCAAGATCTCCCTTCCAACACCCGCCCGGGCAAACACCGCTCCCGGAAATTCCGCCGCCGCCCGCGCCGCCATGTCATCCAGCTCGGCATCGGTGCGCTCGGGCGCATGGTGCATCAGCCAGAGTTGTGTCGCTCCGCAGCGGCGCGCCGCGTCCAGGGCATCGGCCCAGGTGCTGTGCCCCCAGCCCTTGTGGGCGGCATATTCTTCCGGCTTGAAATGGGCATCGAACACCAGCAGATCCGCGGCTCGGGCAAAGTCCGCAAACGACTCCTGCGCGTCCGGGGACATGGCCTGCCATTCGATGTCGGTCGCCACGACGACGGCAGCCCCGGTGGCCGGTTCGTCCACCCGGCAGGCCAGGCAGCCGTCCGGATGCGGCACTTCCCGCCAGCTCAGGCGCAGGCCGCCGATCGTCAACGGCTCGCGCGGCACGGGGGTTTCGGCTGGCGGCAGGGCCACGGGCCAGACCGGAGGGGAAAACACGCGCGCGAGAATGTCCGGCAGGCCGCCGCGCGGCGAGACCAGCGCCCGGGGCCAGGCCTCACCCGCCAGCAACGGCAGGCCGATCAGATGATCCAGATGCGTATGGGTGAAAAACAAGGTGGCCCCGGGCCGCAGGCGTTCCAGCAGATTGCGCAGGCCGCTGCCCGCATCCACCAGCACCTGCGTTCCGTCCGCGCCTTCCGCCAGCAGCGCAAACGTATCGCCGCCGTATTTCACCTGGTCGCCGCCCGACACCGGCCAGCTGCCCCGCGCCCCGCCCAGAAACACCTTCATGCCGTCCGCCTCATTTCTCCGTCAGGTTCCAAATGCCGTCCCAGGCCGCGCCGGGACCCGCCGCAGCCAGTTCCCGGCACTTCCGCGCATAGGTCTGCGCCGCGGGATCGTCGTTCAGGGTTTCGAACGCCGCGGCGGCCTCGGGCCACTGCCCGGCCCGCGTCTGCGCCAGGGCGTCTTCGAACGAGCGGTCCGCCGCGCGGGCCGGCTCGCCTTCCAGCCCCGTCGCCTCGTACACCCGCACCGGAGTCTTCCGCCCCACCACCGTCAGCTGGCCCAGTTCGCGCCCGGGGAAGGCCCCGTTCGTCAGCGCCCAGGTGGACTCCGCAATCATCAGGTACGTGCCGAGCGCCTTGTTCGCGCCTTCGAGACGCGAGGCCAGGTTGGCCGCATCGCCCAGCACCGTGTAGTCGAACCGCTCGCGCGAGCCCATGTTGCCCACCACCACCGCGCCCGTGTTCAGCCCGATGCGCATCTTCAGCACCGCGCCCGTGCGCTTTTCGAATTCCGCGCGGCGCTCCGCCAGCTTGCGCTGGCAGCGCACCGCGGCGCGCACCGCGCGCACCGCGTGATCCGGCTGATGCAGCGGCGCGTTCCAGAACGCGATGATCGCATCGCCCTCGTACTTGTCCAGCGTGCCGCCTTCTTCGAGAATGATGTCGGTCATGTCGGTCAGGTAGTCGTTCAGCAGCTTGGTCAAATCCTCCGGACCGAGGTGCTCCGAGATCGACGAAAACCCCTGCAGGTCCGAGAAAAAGATCGTCAGCTCGCGTTTTTCGCCGCCCAGCTTGAGGCTGGCGGGATCGCGCAGGATCTGCTCGATCACGTCCGCGCTGAGATAATGCTTGAAGGCGCCCTTGATGAACAGCTTCTGGCGGCCTTCGAGGACGAAGTTGACCATGGCGCCGCCGAGCAGCCCCGCGACAACCCCGGCCGACGCCCCCGCCACCGGCATCACGATGTCCACCTGCCACGCCGCCAGTCCCGCCAGCGCCGGCAGGGGAATCAGGATCCCCGCCGCCGCCGCGCTGTGCCAGCCGCTGCGGGCCGAGGCGGCCGCCGCCCCCGCCGCCAGCGCCAGCACCAGGACCCACAGCCAGACCGCGGCGCGCGGCGCATCGCGCAGGAAATCGCCGGCCAGCAGATTGTCGAGCACCGTGGCGTAGATCTCCGGCCCCGGATAGTCCCCGCCCATGGGCGTGGTCCGCAGATCCTTCAGCCCCGGCGCGCTGAACCCGAAGACCACATGGGCCTCCCGGAACACGCCGCCGTCCCGGATCGGCGGCTCGCCGCCCTCCAGCAGACGCAGCTCCGACTGAATCACCGCCGCCGCCGAATAGGCTTCGTGCGTGCCGGAGGGCCCCCGGAATTTCACGATCATCCGTCCGTCGCGATCCAGCGGAATGCGCCGCCCGGCCACGGTCAGGACGCGCGGTTCCATCCGCGCCGCCACGGGCTGTTCCCCGATCCCCGCCAGCCAGCCGGCCACGCCCAGCGAGGGCAGTACGCGGCCGTCGAACATCCGGAACGGCGCGGTCCGCCGAAACACGCCGTCGCCGTCCGGCGTTTCGCGCACGTTGCCCAGCCAGGCCGCCTTCGACGCCAGTTCCGGCACCGGAAAGGCCGCCCCCGGCGAAACCAGCTCCGCCGCCCTGTACGGACGCGCCGCCAGCCAGGCCTCCCATCCCTCGACCTCCAGGGGATTGGGCCGGGCGAACTCCGGCCAGGCGGCGGCCTGATCCGCCTGACGCCCCAGAAACACCGCGCCGACAAACGGCCCGAAGTCCCCGGCCGCCGCGCCCAGCGCTTCGTCGTCCGGCACCCCGTACGCCGACGGTTCGGTGAACAGCACATCCCAGACCGCGGTTTTCGCGCCGTTTCGTTTCAGGTAGTTCAAGACCGCGGCATAGGCTTCGCGGGGCCACGGCCACGACCAGCCCAGATTGCGGCTGGCCCAGTCCAGGCTGGCCTGGTCCACCAGCACCAGCTTGACCCGGGGCGTCGCCGGCGACGGTTCCGCCAGCAGGCGCGCACGCCAGTCCGACAGAGCATAGTCCCAGCGCGCGGCGAGCCCGGTCCGTTCCAGCCATCCCGCCGCGGCCGCCGCCACGGCGCCCGCCAGAAGACCATAGGCCAGCTTTTTGTTCATCCCGGGCCGGCCCTACAGCGATCGAAGCATGGCATCAAACCGCTTCTGCCGCGCGGCGGACGTCTCCTTGCTCGCCGCCAGCCCCCGGCGCTTGAGCTGGAGGATGCGGTCGCCCGGCGGCGGGTGCGTCGCCGCGAAATCCATGCGGGTAGGCTGCCAGTTCGCCTGCATGTTCTCCAGCATGGAAATCAGCGCGCCGGGCTGATAGCCGGCCTTGCGGAGAATATCCACGGCGCAGCCGTCCGCCTCGAACTCCAGCCGCCGCGAATAGCCGCTGTTCATCAGGGTGCCCGTGATGTCGTTGATGGATTCGTCGAAAGCCTTCGTCACCTCGGCCAGCTGCTCGCCGCCGAGGGTTTTGACGCTTTCGACCGCCAGCGTGCTCAGGGCCGACCCGAGCCGCCCCGTTTTGATGGCCCGCAATCCGTGGAGCTTCTCGACATGCCCGATTTCGTGCGCCAGCACCGCGGCCAGCTCGTCTTCGGTGTCGCAGCACTTCAGCAGGCCGCGCGTCACCAGAATCAGGCCGCCCGGCGCCGCAAACGCATTGATCTCGTCGGAATCCAGCACCAGGAAGCGGTAGCCGCCGAAGGTTTCCGGCCGCAGCGAAAACTGCGCCAGGGCCTGCCCCACGCGGTTCACGTAGTCGTTCAGCTTCGGCGCCGGCAGTGCCTGGTAGCCCAGCAGCACCGTGGCCGCCACCGTGCGGCCGATGTAGTACTCCTGCTCCGGGGTGATGTCCTCGAACGTCTTCGTCACCGCCTTGGTGCTGCGGTTGATGCTGGCCGCCTGGTCCTCGGTCAGATCCCCGGAAGCCACCGTCAGGGACGTGATGCCCTCCGACAGCTGGTTCAGGGTCTCGCAGCCCGACAGGGCCCAGGCCAGGGCCAGTCCCAGCGCCGCCGCCGTTGCAGTCCGCCAGGGACGGGTTTTCATGATGCGCCCGCTCATTGGACCAGCCCCCCTTGCTGCAGAAACTCCACCAGCTGGGCTTCCGGAATCTTGAACAGCAGCATGCGGTCCACCCAGACATAATCCAGCTTGGCGTTCTGCTTCTTGTATTCCGCCTCGACCTCCTTGCTGAATCCCTTGCCGGCCAGCGCCACTTCCTCGCCGCTGGCGCCGATGCGCGCATCGTCCACGCCCGAGCCGGTCACGATCCGCTTGGGCGTCAGCGCCGATTCATGAATCCAGCCGGTTGCGCCCGACGGCGTGCCGGTCACTTCGAACCAGCCCGCCTGCCGCTGGCCGACCGTCACCCGGTCGCCGTACGCCACGGTGCCGCACACGGCGCCCAGAAACGACGCCCGGTTGCGCAGCTGGCCCTCGCGCACCTGCACGCTCATTTCTCCGCCCCAGGCGCAGGCCGCCGCCAGCGCCACCCCAGCCATCAGGATCCATTTATTCATTCCTGTGCTCCTCTGTCTTGCCATCCATAGGTCGCGTTTGCTCCTGAAAAGTTACCAGCAGCTGCGCCATGCGCCGGCCGGCGGCTTCGTCCCGGGCCTCGGCGGCGCAGGCCACGCCTTCCTCCAGCACCCCCACGGCCTCGTCTCGAAGTCCCTGGGCCCAGAGACTGCGGGCCGCGCGCCAGAAGCGGTCGCCCGCCGCCGCGGAAGCCCCCGCGGCACGGGCCTGGCGTCCGGCCTCGGCCAGCGCCCGGGCCATGTCCGGCAGGCGGCCCGCCTCGCGCCAGAGAGCCGCGGCGCGGTCCTGCCAGTCCCATGCCCCCCGGGGCGATTCCAGCATCGCCGCAATCCGGGCTTCCATCTCCGCCCGTTCCGCCTGCAGGCCGGCGGGCGCCGTATCCCAGACCGCCGCCGGCAGGGATGCCAGGGCCCGTTCCGCGGCCGGCGCATCCAGGTCCGCCAGCTCCGCGCCCCCCAGCGCCAGCACCGCCTGCGCGCGGAGCACCCCCGGCGGATGGGCCTGCAACACCGCGGCCGTACGCGCCCGGGCTTCCTCCGGACGCCCGAGGGCCAGTTCCGCCCGCGCCCCCGCCACGTTCAGTTCCATCCGGCGCTCCGGCGAAATCCGCTCATCGGCCAGCGCTTCCTCCACGCCCGCCAGGGCCTCCGCCGCGCGACCCGTCTGGAGCAGGCACACCGCGCGATTCACGGCGGCCACCGCCAGCGCCTCCGCGTCATCCAGCGCCCGCGCCCTCTCCTGCGCCCGGCCAAAGGCGTCCGCGCCGCGCCGGTAATCCCCGCGCCCCGCGCTCCCCTTCCCCGTCGTGACATGCGATACCCAGTTCGCATCCGTGAACTGCGCCTGCGGCGAGGCGCACCCTGCCGCCAGCATCAGCCCCGCCAGCAGAGCCATCCAACGCCCCGGCTGCCGCCCCCCATTCTGAATCCTGTCTCCTGTCTCCTGTCTCCTGACTCCTGTCTCCTGACTCCTGTCTCCTGTCTCCTGTCTCCTGACTCCTGTCTCCTGACTCCTGTCTCCTGTCTCCTGTCTCCTGACTCCTGTCCCCTGCCCTCTGCCCTCTGTCCTCCGACCTCTGCCTCCTGTCCCCTGCCCTCTGACCTCTGCCCTTTTCATCAGTACAGCACCTCCCCGGCGCGCAGCGCGTCGTCTGTTTCCACGTACTTGCGCAGGAACCAGTGTTTCTGAAGCCCTTCCAGCAGGACGGTGGTTTCGCGCATCAGCGTCTGCGTTTCGCCCACCACCACCGGCAGATTGTCCACCTCGCCCCCCACGGTATCCGCCATGGCCGGCAGCTTGGCCGTCACGTCCTGAAGGTCCGCCGCCATGGCGTTGACCCGGGTCATCAGCACCTGCAGTTCGGCCATCAGGGCTTCCACGTCCTTCACCAGGGCCGGATCGTTCAGCACCTTGGCCGGCAGCCCCGGCCCCCGGCGGATGTCCTCCAGCAGTCCGTTGGCATTGGCCACCAGCTGCTGCAACTGGCCATCCGGATCGTTCATGCCCGCGGCGAGCCTGGTGTATTCCTCGATCGCCCCGTTCACCAGCCCCAGGGTGTGCTCCGCCTCCTCCTCCAGCGTCGCCAGCGCCTCTTCGAGCATCTGCATGATTTCGGTGTCCTTCACGCATTCGATCTCGCCGCCGGTCTTGGGCAGTTCCGCGCCCGTGCCGCGCGTCAGCTCGATGTAGGCGTCGCCAGTCACCACCATTTTTTTCTTCACCAGCGCAATCGAGTCTTCCCGCACGAACCGCATGAACGATCCGCGCACCCGGATGCTGCCGCTGATCTCGCCGTTGTCGTCCACCACGATGTCCTGGACGCTGCCCACCCGCGCCCCCAGCAGCATGACTTCCGCGCCTTTCAGCAGGTCCATGGACCCTTCCGGGGGGAAGCGCAGCTCGATCTCGTACATCGGCTCGAACCAGTGCTGGGCATGGCCGGCCACCAGCACCCCCGCCAGCAGCAGCAGGATCACCAGCAGCACGAATGCGCCCACGATCTCGTTCACGTATCGGAATTTGAATTTCTTCGCCATGCTCCGCTCCTTACGCCGTCCGGGGCTCCGCCTTCGCCAGCGGCTCCAGCGCCGCCCGCACATCCTCCGTCATCTGCCGATCCAGCCAGACGACGGCGCAACCACGCTCCCGAATCCGGCGCACCCCCTCCAGGAACCGTTCCCGGTCCTCCGGCGCGGCATCCGGCAGCGGCCGTTCCAGCACCATCGCTTCGGGACGCCCCGCAAACGCCCGCGTCCACAGGATGCGACGGCGCAGGCGTTCCGGCACCGCCGGCGCCCGCGACGGCGGCAGGGGCCAGCACCCGAAAAACCGGGCCCATTCCCCGATCTCCTCCTCCGCCTTCTCCCGCCGGTGCATCCTCGCCGGCAGCCAGACGTTTTCGTCCATGTCCAGGTTCGCGACCAGGCCGCCCTGCGCAAACACGCAGCCGATGCGGCCCCGTTCCGCCGCCGCCTCGTCGGGACCGCGCCGGCGCCATTCCACGCCCTTCCAGAACACCTCGCCCGCGGGCGGCGGCCCGATGCCCGTCAGCCAGTCCAGCCATTGACCGCCGGAATCGCGTTCCTCCGGAATCCACAGGGCCTCTCCCGCCCGGAGGACAAACGACCAGACCTCCTCCGGGCCGGTTCTCACCGATTCCACCCGGATCCGTTCGCTGGAGGAAAGTTCCGTCATTCCGCTCCCTACAGATACGCCATCACCGAAATCACCAGCGACACGACAAACAGGGCCCCGATGGAGCGCATCACGCCGCGCGTCGCGGCAATCGGCACTTCGGTGGCCGCCGCGCCCACCGCCAGCGCCTCGTCGCAGCAGATCGCGCCGGTCAGCAGGCCCGGCAGAATGGACTTCGCCAGCAGGCTGAACACATCCGCCACCGTCACCGCCCCGATGATGTTGCCGAAAAACAGCCCCATGTCGATGTCGCCGAGCTGAATGATCCACATGCAGACGAACCCGCCGATGAACGTGATCGCCAGGAACACGATCGTCAGGCAGAACGTCGAGGCCGCCACCCCCAGCACGCGCGGAATCACCAGATACACGAACGGGTCCACGCCCATGGCATCGAGCGTCCGCACCTCTCCGTGGATCTTCATGTTCGCCAGCTCCGTCGAGATGGCCGTGCCGCTGCGGGCGATCACCACGAAATTCGTCAGCAGCGGCCCCAGTTCCCGCAGCACCACCGCGGTCAGGATCGGCCCGATCAGCGCCGTCTGGCCCAGCCGCGTCAGCCAGTACTGCGCCTGCACCACCACCAGCACCCCCACGATCACCGCGATCAGCGCTACGAACCCCGTCGCTTCCAGCCCCGTGAACAGAATCTGCCGCGCCAGCACGTTGCGCATCGGCGCCGTCCACGTCCCCGGGCGGACGGATTTCGCCAGCACCGCCCAAACCATCGCCGCGGTGCGCGCCGCGCGCCCCAGCCGCGCCAGCACCCCGGCGCCCACATGCCCAAGCCACCTCATCGTGCCCGCAGTATAGGCCACCCCTTTCTTCCCTTACAACTGTTTCCCGAAACCGTCCGGCCCTTGGTTTCCCCCCCCGCCCAAACGCTTCCCCTTTGCATCGGGTTCACTCTGGTGCACCCCCCGGCCGATCCGCCGGGTCAGCTTCTCGCTTCCACTCCAACTCAGATAGGTCAAATCCAGCCAATCCTTGAGCCCTAGACATGGCGCCCGTTTTTGTATTCAACCACCCCCACCTAGCTTAATCCAAAAAGCATGATCGTGATACGGAGATCAATCAGTGCCGTCAAGAACACCCTCCGATAAAAGTTATTCAGCCGCCCCAGCGACCAGCGCCTCTTGATCAAGAAACACTACAACTCAAATCATTCTCTCATATATTCTGCATTTCTCCCCTGGATGACCTCTCCACCCCGTCCACTCCTCTTCTGGAAAAACAAGCTCTTCAAGCAGGATCCAGTTTTCCGGGGCGGACATGCCTTCTTCAAAAAGCTTTGCCACAGGCCAGTGAGACCGGAAGGAGTCGGATATTACGATAAAACGAACATCATGCCTGTCCAACTATAACTAAAACAACTGCAACTGGTTGCAATCTACATTG